>CENS01061565.1_pt1 | contig 11844 bp, 10 predicted proteins | sample 530201 | NCBI WGS metagenome assembly CENS01 (sample SAMEA2619747, study PRJEB7988) | marine metagenome | biome: marine biome (ENVO:00000447); feature: surface water layer (ENVO:00002042); material: "saline water (ENVO:00002010), including plankton (ENVO:xxxxxxxx)" | depth 5 m | reverse complement strand
CATTGCCGGCCCGCCAGCAGACAGCCCGCCCACAGCTCCAGCCGTCGCGCTGCCCTGCGGCCCCACAAACACGTTCACGCGCGCCGGGTTGCTGCCCGTGTAGCCGAGCTGGTTGCACATCGTCCGCAGGTTGACGCCCAAGTTTATGCCTGGCCCGAACTCAATAGTGAACTCGTCCACGGTGATCGTCTGCGCCGAGCTCACGCTGCCCTGCTTGTTCTCGACGATCCACGTGCCGGCCTCGGTGCTGTTGTCCACGAGGTAGCAGACGGCCACGGCGTTGGGGCTCAGCAGCGTCAGCTGCGTGCCTGCCTTGTTTTTGACCGCACACTGCAGTGACGCTTGGTTGTTCCAAACGGTGTAGACCGGGCCGCCCACTGGCAGCAGCCGCGCGTCCTGCAGCAGCACGCTGGTGTTGGTGGCTCCGATCAGCCGCGCGGCACCAGGCACACCGGACGGCAACGGCACAAGCTGGTCCACGTTGCCAGCTACGACGTAGCCGCCCCACATCTCGTCGAGCGCGGTGCGTGGCATTAGTAGACGATCCAGGTGGCCGTGGTGCTGCCTCGAGCAAGCGCCACGGTCTTGGTCGTGCCGGCGCTGATCGTGCTGCCGACGTTGCTGCCGCCCTCGTCCACCAGCTGCAGGCTACCTGCAGAGCCGGTCTGGTTGCGGATCACGAAGATCTGGCCGCCGCCAGGAATGCGCGCCACAGGCGGCAGGTAGACGTTGATGGCTGTGCTTGGCGCGTAGCTCTGCAGCATCCCGCCGTTGAGCGACAGCACCTGCGTGTCGCTGACAGGCCCGTGATCCGTCGCGCCGCCGGCAAACCACCGCTCAGGCTGCTCCACCTCGGACAGCACCTCGATGCAGTCCAGCGTCGGGATGTCCCAGATCTCGTAGCCCGTGGCCTGCAGCTGCATGAACTGATCGACCTCGCTGGCAAAACGCACGGGCACGTCAAACTCACAGCCCGCGCGCACGACGACGCCGCTGGTCGGCGCGCTGTTCATCACGACCTGACCATCGGCCGACAGCGTGAAGTTGGTGGTCGCCACGTTGTCCAGCGTCACGACGACGGTGCCGCTCACGGGCAGCGTGATGGTGCGCTGGTAGGGTGCGTCGCCAGCCGCGTCGTAGACCTTGATGAGCTGGAACGTGTCCTCGGTGCCGTCGCCAGTGCCAATGATGACATCGGTGCCGCTGTGCGCGCTCACGCCGTCGCTGGCCGTCGTGTAGTCGGCCCAGTCCTTGAGCCGGAAGCTGTGCAGGCTGCCGCGCCGGCCAAGGCCGAACGCTTTGATGGCAGCGGCCTCGCTCGAGCTCTGCAGCGCCTTGCGCAGCCGGAAACGGTGGCGACCCTGCGCCTGGCGCGCGACGCGGAACTCGTGGCCGCTGGCCGTCTCCTGCACGATGGTGGAGAAGCCTGCGCCGCTGATGCCTTGATACTCAAAGTCGTCAGGCAGGGATACGTCGTGGAATGCCATAGGTTACGGAACCATCTGCCCAGACGGCAGGTTGTTGGCCGTGCTCTGCGTCTGCGTCGGTGCAAAGTTGCCAGCAATCTGCCCGCCGATGCCTCGGAACGCGGACTGAGCAGCCATCTGCGCGAACGTCCGCACCAGCTCGGCCATCGCCTGCTTGGCGGTCATAGTGCCCTCGGCCACGCGGAAGAACGCGTCCCCGATGGTCTGGCCGAACTGCTGTCCTTGTGCGATCAACTCGTCCATGGCCTGCGTGGCCTCGGCCCGCTGCTGCCTTGCAATATCCAGCGCCTGTTTCCCAGCCTTCATGCCCATGTCCATCATGTAGCCGGTCATGCCCAACCCGCCGCCAATCGGCGCACCTGCAGGCGGCTGGTAGCCAAACGTGCCCGGCATGCCAGGCTGGCGCATCAGCGCCGCGCCCGTGCCGAAGCCCTGCGGATACAACACGCCGCCGCGCGCAAAGGGCGCGCCAGCTTGGCCCACGTCAAAGATGCTGAACGGTTGGCCGGCTGCAGCCGCATCGATCGCCGCCGGCCCCCTGGCCTTGAGCTCCTCGGCCTCTTGCTGCAGCTGCTTGTAGAGCGTGCGCAGGATGGCCTGCGCGGCCTCGCGCGTGACGCGCTGCTCGGCAATCGGCACCTGCGCTTCCGTAATAGCGCCCAGCCGGCCACCGCCGCCAACCTGTCGAAACTCAGGCGCAGGCAGACCCGCGCCGCCTGCTTGCTGCAAGGCCAACAGGTTGCGCACCGGACCAATGCCCAACGCAGTGGCCATTTGCCCGTAGGTCATCGGGCCAGCCATGAACTGCGTAGCCACGTCCTGAACACCTTGCTGCGCGCGCTGCGCCTGTGTCAGTTGCGACAATCCCAGCAGCTCGGCAGCACCTCGACCCAGGCGGACCTTTTCCATGGCCTCGCCCAGCCGCTCGAACTCGTTAGCAGCCTGTTCGGTGTCGCTGCTAAAAATGGCCATAGCTGCTGCCGCGCCAGCCAGCACGGTGGCAATGGTCATCAACGGGTGCGCCTTGATGATGGTGCCCAGCGTGCCGAACACCGTCGTGGTTTGGCCCGTCGCCGCCGACACGCTCTTCATGTCCTCGGCAAACCTGCCCAGGTCCAGCAGCGCCTGCGACGCAGAAAAGGCCGCCATCGCGCTGTTGCCAGACCGGAACCCGCTGCTGATTCCCTCAAGGCCGTGCGTGATGGCCAAGCCGCCGCCGGTCGCCGCGAACGCCGCGCCCATGTCCCTGCCAGCGACGTGCGACGCCTGGCCCATCTGCTTGACCTCGCGCTCGGCGCGGTCAGCCTTCTGCGCCGTCTCGTCCAGGGCCTTGTTGGCCTGCCTCAGACCCTGCTCGACGCCGCGCGCGTCCACCGCGATCTCTAGCGTTGGCATCCTTGCGCTCCCTGCGTTGTTCCGCGTTGTGCGACAGCCAAGCCGCGTCCATAGCTCGCAACAGACGGCAGAGCCGCAGGCGCTGGTCCCCTATGTAGCCAGCGTCCGCCGCATAAGACGACAGGTCCGACCACGGCAACCCGCCGGCGGACATGCCTACGGGCCGGCCGATGCTGACCATCTGCCACGCGTCCCAGACTGGCTGCAAGTCCGGCCAAAGCCTCGGCCGCTGCTGCCAAGCTGCCGGCAAGGGTTTGTTCTTCCGTCGTCGCCATTCTGCGAGCCTGCGTAGGTATTTCTCGTCCTTGCTGTGTCGCAGGTGCCATCGCAGGACGCTTGTTAGTTTCCCGCCGAATCCGCCTCGGTCTTGACCAGCGCAGCGGCACGCTGGCTGGACTGCAGAAGCACGAAGTCAAGCAGGTTGCGAAACGTGCGGTCGGCCAGCAGCTCGGCCGCTTTGGCCTGACTGTAGCCCACGGCCTCACCCTTGAACGTGATGTTCTGCCAGTCGCGCACGACGCTGTGCGCCAGCGCCTTGGCAGCCGTGCGCAGGGTCAGCCGCTCGAGCTCGTCGGCCGGCGTGTCCTTGTCGCGCAGCTTGTCCATGTAGGGCTCGCGCTCCTTCTCGAGCTGCCGCTCGTAGGCCGTGCCCATCGGGACCAGCAGGATCGCCGGGTCGTCGGCCGTTGGCGCGTCTACCTGGTCGCCCACCAGCTGCCCGTCGCGCACGGACAGCCGCCACCAGATGCCGCCGTCAAGTTTGTCGGCGTCAAGTTGAATGCTCTGAAGATCCATTACGCCCACCGCTGCATTCGCAGGGTGATGTCCTCGTCGCTGTCCAAGGTCGCTTGGTAGCTGACGCTGACCATGGTGTCCGTGTTGCTACCCGTCACGTCCGCGCCAGCGTCGCTGAACTTGACGGTGGGCAGGCTGAACGAGTAGCCGCGCCCGTTGGCGTCGATCAGCGCAAACCAGATCGCGCCGGCCGTGTTGTCGGCGTATGCCTGCATCTCGGAAAAGTCCTCGAAGTAGGCGTCAAAGCTGCCGGTCACGTTGAACTCGCCCTGCCGCATGGACTGCGCGCCCAGCTTGCCCAGCTCGGTGCGCGCGACCACGTTGTTGTTGATGTTCAGCGTGATCTGCTTGGCGGCGAAGCTGGTGCCCGCGCTGCGGATCTCGGGAATGCTCAGGCTGTCGAGCACCGGGTGCGCGGTGGCGTCGGTGTAGGTCGCGGCAGCGATGAACTGGTCGTCGGTGCCTGTGTTGGTAGTTGCGAAGGTGCTGGTGGCAGCTTCAAACGTCAGGTTGGCGGTGACCATGGCCTCGTCGGCAATCGTCACGTCCAGCATGTTGACCGTGCAGCCGGTGAAGATCTGCGCCTTCTGCAGATCCAGCCGCGCGACCTCGATGGTGAAGCTGTCGTTCACGGTGCCGTTAGTGCGGCGAGCCGCGCGCGTCACCGTAATCGGGTCTTCCGCCTCAAAGTCGCTATCGGCCTCGACGGTGATGGTCGTGGTGGTCACCGCTGTCACCTTGTAGTAACCGGCAGTCGCGCCAGTAGTGGCAACAATGTCGCCAACGCTCACGTCCGCATTGTTGGTGCCCAACGCACACGTGATGACCTTGCCCGTGCTTACGATGCTGGCCCCGGTGTCCTCAGACTCTGGTGTTTCCGCGCTGCACATCGTCGCGCCCAGCAGCAACTCAAGGGCCTCGCCGCTCGGGCTGAACATCAGCTCAATCGGCGTCTGGCCGGCCGCGCTCTTGGACAGCCGCACGAGCTCCTCCACGTTGCGGTCGTCGTTGATGATGTTGCTCTGCTGGTAGCCCACGCGGTCGCGCAGGGACTGGCCAGTGACCTGCAGCACCTGCATACCAGGGCCGGCAGGCGTGGTGCCGAAGGTCGTCTCTTTCACGATGGAGACGCGCAAGCGGTTGCTATCGCTCATGGTTGTATGTCAGCTCGAAACGGGATCTGCACGGTGCGGATGCACCACGCATCCTCCTGGTCCGCCATGCCGATGATGCCCGGCGGTGGCGTGAATACGATGTCAGGCGTGCCCAGACGCACACCACGAAAGGCCGTGACCACGGCGTCAGCTAGGTCAATGCTTGGGCCGTCGCCCTTAGCGATGGGCGTGAACAGCCGCGCCGTTGCCATACCGGTCATCCGGTAGCGCACGGTGCCCATGCTGATCTGCTCTTGGTTGTCCACCTGCACGGTGAACCGGCACCAGCTCTGCTTGATGCTCGCCGGCTCTGGCCCGTTGTCGTAGACCACGTCGATGCTCTGCCCGGTGCCGATCTCCGTGGCAAAGCGCGACCGGATGGCCTCAAAGATGTCACCTTGGTCGGTCATCGCTGGCGCTTGTATTTCTCCGACACGAACCGGATCTGCTGACGCACGAACCCGCGCGGCTTCTGCTTGCTCCAGCCTTCCTCGAGGCGTTGGATGTAGGGCACGCGGTTGCTGATGTAAGCCAGCACCGGCTGTTTGATGTTGCGAATGACCTGCCTGCCAGCTTGCAAGGCATTACGGCCGCTACGGTCCTCGCCTTCGATCTCGTTGGTCGGCGGTCGGTTGATGGTCACCTGCCAGTTTTTCTTGGCGTGGCCGCCTACGTAGCCGCGTGGCAGCAGGCCGGACAGCCCGCGCTGCTTGCGCTCAATGTTCAGCTTCCAGCGGCGGCGGTCGCCCACGGGCGTGTTGGTTATGAGCAAGCGCAGCAGGTCAAGCATCACATCACGCTGCAGATTGAGCGCGCGGCCCTCGACCTCCTCCTCCACAAACTCGTCGAGCTCGAGCTTGAACTGCGCGGCGTTCTTGGCCACTAGGTGCCCACCTCGCCCACGTCGAGCTGGTAGGCCACCACCGTGCCGTTCACGCTGAACGGCTCGCAGAAGTAGCAGGAGAACGTCCTGCCGCCGGCCGTGATGCGCGACGCCACCGTAGGCGTGACCGTCAGACCCTGCGCGCTCAGGTAAAAGGTGGCGGTGACGCGGGTGTCGGCACCCGTCTCGGCGTAGCGTTTTTGGTCTGTTACGGGTCCGCCCAACGTCACCGTCACCGATGTCGCGCTTTCTGTAACCGTGCCGTCCACGTTGTAGGTGCCGCCTGGCACCGTCAGCGTGCCAGACTGCCCCACCTTCTCCATGGCCGCCAGCGCCTTGGCCTGTAGACGGGTGGCCAAACTCATCGCGTGACCCTGTGCAGTAGACCCGCACCCCCGTCAGTTAGCAGGCTGCGCAGCTTGTCCCTAACCTCGGGAAAGTCCGGCGCGGTCGTCGCGCTGCCCACAAAGTCCTCGGTGATGCTGATGCCGCCCACGCTGACGGTCGAGCTGGTGACGTTGCCGTCGCCAATCGCCACGTCAGGCCGCAAGGTAGTGCCTGCACGGTAACGCAGCGCCACCTCCGCCGTGGCGTTGAGCAACCGCGCAGGCATTTCGTCGTTGTCGTAGTAGAGCCCAGTGTCGGCGTCCACCACGCCGCTGCGCGGCCAGTCCAGGGCCTGCGTGTCGCTGTCGATCACGCCGCGCCAGCGGTTGCCGTAGCGTTCGGTGATGTAGGCAGTGGCCACACGCAGCGCCATCTCCTTCTGCGCCTGCGTCGAGCTGCTCCAGCCCGCCGGGTTGCCCTGCTTGTCGAAGTAGCTGTCGGCCGCCGACACGCTCACGTAGCTGTTGGCGTCGGCCTTGCCCGTGCCGTCCTCGACGACAAACGTGCGCGCGGCAGCTTCCAGCACTAGGGCTTCCCAAGTGTCGTAGACCCGCTCGCCCAGCGTGCCCATGCTTGCGCCGTCGTAATGAACCTCGTCCGGCATAACCGTCAGGTCAGACGTGTCGCAGGTGCCGGCAGACTCCAGCTCAGAAGTGACGGTGGTGATCGCCGTGTTGACTCGCTCGCCTCGAGCTCGCACGTCGGCCCCCACCGCCGGGTTGTTCACTTTCAGCTGCGGCTGCACGAACGGGATGTTGCCGCTGCCCAGGTTCTTGCTCGCGATCAACGTGCGCAGGTTTGCCACGAACGTCCGCAGGTTGCTTTCGTAGCGCGAAGTCTCGCTCTCAACGCTGGCATCGGCTTCACCCTGCGCGAACACGATGCCCACGATCTCGCCCGTGTCGCCGGCCTTGTCCAGCGCAATGACGGCGGCGTCTAGCACCGTCTCGAGACGCGACCACATGCTTGGCGTCGCAGACTCCGACCAGCTCAACATCTGGCTAGGGTCAAACCAGCCGAACGCTGTCTTGTTCGCCTGTGATGCGTTGGGGATGGTGCGAGTTGCCAGCGACGTGTTGCCTACGCTGTGCGCGACAACGTAGACCGGCTCGCTGTAGTGCTCGGACATCAGCCAGGCCGTCACCGGGTGGAACGCCGCGCGCGGGTTCTCGCTTAGGCGGTTGTCGCCGTCGTATGCCTGGTAGTCCCACATGCCCATCGTGTAATGGTGCGGGTAGTTGAAGCCCGGCGGTGCCGTGTTGCTCTTGCCTTCCTGCTTTAACACCGTCATCGCGATGTCGCCTACGGTCGCGCCCGTGCCTTGGCTTGGGTCCGTCAGGTAAGACCCTGAACGCTTCAGGAAGGCAAAGCGCGCGCCCGAGCTCGTCCCCTCAAGCGGCCGGTCAACGATTGCGCCGTTGGTCAGCGCCGCGATGTTGTGGACCGTGTAGCGGAACCCTGGCAGCACGCCAAACTCGCCAAAGCTGTCGTGCGCAGTGTTGCCAGCGACCCAATCCAGCAAAGTCGCCGTGCCATTAAATCGCACGGTATCGCCTTCCTGCAGGATCGTGTCGTTGTCGTCCTCGTTCCAACTGATCATCACGCCATCGGTGACGCTGATGCCGAGCGAGGCCGCAAGCACTGCCGGCGAAATTAGGCCGACGCTGCCAAAGGCTACGGGGAACGTCTTGTTGCCATCGGCTCGACCCTCAAAGGGCGACCACGGCATAAAGTAGCTCCACTGGTCAAACGGCACGTCGGTGCTGTTGTGCTGCGGCGGCACTAGCTCGAGCACATCACCGCGCGCGATGGCGTCCGTCATGCTGCCGCTGTATTGCAGCACCGTGTTGACATCTGCCTGCACCTCGGTGTTGCCGCAGTCCACGCGGTCGCCGTCGTTGTTGCCGGTGGTCCCACGTAGCTGCAGGCCCGTCAGCGCACCCCGGAACTTGTTTTGGAAGGCTACTGCTGCGCTGTGCGGTGATGATGTTTCCGTCCACGTCAACGGCGTGCCGCCAGGCGTGCTTGCAATCGTGAAGCTGCACGCGCTGTCTAGACGCACAAACGTCTGCTGGATGCCACCCGACGCCGTGACTGCCGTGCGTGCTGGCAGCGGGCCTTCCAGCTCAAACGTGTCGTCGCCCAGACGGTTGACCACGTAGACCTCGGCGGCCGTGAACCCGTTGGCCGTCGTGGCCGGGCTGACGCGCTCGTTGTTGGCTAGGCCGTGGTCCGCCAGCGTGATCGTGCTGCTAGCGTTGGTCGGCGTCACGTTGACGTAGCCGCTGCCCTCAACATCAGGGTTGCGCGTGCTTTGGACGTAGTAGGTGCCAGCACTCAGGGTGGTGTTGTTGGCCGTGAAACTCAGCGCCACCGCGTCGTCAACAGCTGGCTCCTTGCCAGGGCAGACCACCAGACCAGGCATGGACCCGCGCGTGCTGGCGTAGCACTGCGTCGCGCCGGCGCTGTCGTCAAATGCGCTGCCGCCTGTCGAGCTGCCGCCATATTGCACATTGAGCACCACGGACGTGCTCGAGGGAACGCCGAGCGCGATCACCTGGTAGTCGATGAGCTCGCGCTCCTCGGGCACCGGACCAGTCATGGCCGGCACTAGGTGCAGCGCGTTGCGGTTGGTCACGTCCATGTAGGCCGTGTGCGTCGTGCCGGTGCGCTGGCGCGTGACCGTGCCGAAGTTGACGCGGTAGACCGTGCCGCTGCCGCCCAGGCCCGTGATTGCCGCGCCGCCGCTGGTTGCGCTGATCTGGATGTCGCCAGCGCTGACGGCCACGACGTAGTAGAGCGTGGTCGTATCCACGCTGCCCGTGAATCCCGTGCCCAGCTGCACGCGGTCGCCAACGACAGCTCCGAACGACGCCCCCACGTCGATGTCGGAACCGCTGGCCGCCGAGCTCTCCGCACGCCACGCCGTCGCGTTGGTGCGTGCCTCGACGATGATCTTGGCACCGCTCTGCACTTGGCTGTCGCCAGTGTCAGGCGCGGCCACCTTGGTCGTGCCAGGGTAGTCGCTGGTGCGGCCTAGACCCGAAGCCGTGTAGGACGCAGCCGGGTTGTAGAACGTCAGGTAGCGGACCTGCTCGATGGCGCTGCCGGCTAGGTTGAACGTCTGGTAGGTGTCGCCACCGCCATACGTCTGGTCGCCACGGATGTCCGTGCGCGGCTCACCGTAGAACGTGTCCGGCATCGTCCACGTGCTGGGCGTCGCTCCGCTGGCCACGTTGCCCGGCAGGATGTCCGGGTTGCGCAGACTGATTTGGGGATAGGCAGCCTCGAACGACAGCGCATCGCCCACTTGCGTGGCGTTACTCTGCCCGAGAACCAGCAGGATCTTGCGCTGCGCCATAGCTGCCTATCCCTGTTCGGCGTTAGCCGATGACCTTGATGACGCCCTCGGGACGCACGACCTTGGTGCCGTAGAGCGCGTCGATGCTCCAGCGATCACGCTTGTGCTCGCGGGTCACCTCGAGACGCAGCGACAGGCCGCTGATCGGGTCGCTGATGGTCTGCGACGCGATGGCCGCGTTGCTCGACTGGAACGGACGCGAGACGAACACGATGCTGTCGCGTTGGAACGCGACGTTGCCGATGTTCGTGCTGTTGCGGTCGATGACAGTGACGCCGCTGCCCGAGCTGACATCTTGCAGCAGCGGCTGGTTTAGCACGATGCCACCAGGGCCAGACGTGCCAGACGCGACGCCGTAGTTGAAGTCGCGGATGGTCACGGTGTCGCCAGCCAGCACGGTGCCGGTGCCCGTGGCCAGCTCAACGGCCGTGTCGCCGACAGAGTTAGTGCCGGTGGTCACGAAGTTGTTGCCCGTGCCAGTTGCGTGCGTGCCGACGTTCTGGTCCATGACCCAAGCCATGCCCATCTTGGGCGTCAGGCCCATGTCGCCGCTCTCGACGGGGAAGCCGGTCACGTAGTCGCCGCTGGTGAACTGCTCCAGTGCCAGCAAGGCGGCCTCTGCGTCCTCTTGGAACACGCAGTAGCGGTCGCCGCGCGGCACCTTGTTGGTGTTAAGCAGCTTTTGCGGCGCGGTCACGTCCCCGATGGCGTTGAAGATGCTGCCACCTTGGTCGTCTGCCAGACCGTGCCCGTTCATGGCCGCCTCAAGGATCGCCGCGTCGATGGTGCTGACGATGGAGGCCAGGGCTGACTCGACGACGCCGGGCAGCTTGTCCTGCTCGACCTCGAGCAGATCCTTGTCCGTCATGTAGAACGCGGCCTCCTTCCAGCTCGACAGCGGCACGTTGACCGTGCTCAGGGTGATGTCGGCGGTGGACGGCGGCGTGTTGGCGGCGGTCACGTCGGCCGTCGCGATGGTCGGCGGGATCGGCACGTCGATGGAGCTGCCGGGCTGCGCGCCCAGCGTGTCGAAGTCCCGGTTAACCAGGCGCGGCATGACCGAGTTGGCCCGCAGCTTGGGAAGCATCAGTCCCACGAGCTTGGGGACGACGTTGGTGATGGTGTTAGCCATTCAGACTGCCGGGCCGACGAACAGAAACAGGCGTGGCCCGTCTCCTTCTGTGTTCAGGGTTTCGTTTCCCGCTCCAGCCGGCCCGGCTGTCGGCAGCCCGCTGGGCTCCCGGTCGGCGGTGTCCCCTGGCCAACGCTGCTGGCCAGGCTGTCCCGCGTCTGCGGCGCGCAGGTGGCCCTCTAAGGCCGATAGCTGCGCGGCGGCATTGTATCCATCACGCCGGGTCGGCGTCAACAGGCGGCGTCTTGGCGGCCTTCTTGGGCCTGCCGGGCTTGCGCTTGGGGCGGTCGTAGAACACGTAGGCGCGCGTGCCGGCGTGGGTCGTCGTGTGGCCAACGCATTCCCAGCCGGCGTCGATCTGCGCCGTGGTGTCGCGCATGGTGGCGATAAACAACCGCAGCGGCTCCTCGTCGGTCGTGTCCGGTGCCATCAGATCCGCGAACCAGTAGCCGCTGCCGCTCTGATGGACCTGCAGCAGATGGCTGCCCTTGGGCATCACCAGCTCCACGTTGCCATTGGTATGGCGAAACCGGACGCTGCACAGTCTCATTCTGCCCATTTGGCTTCCCCTCGCGTCACGCGCTCAGATGCCTGCAGAAAGGCGACCGGGTCGTTTTTGACGTCCGCCAGCCTGATGACGTTGCCGCCGGCCGCGCCGCCGGGCCGAGCTCCGCCGCCCTCGCCGCCGTCAAACAGGTGGGGTGCGTCGCTGACCGTCCGGTCCAACCATGCCTCCAGGCTCAACGGGTCGCCGTTCTCGCCCACCATGTCGTTCTTGGCAACCAGGCCGTCCATGGCCTCGTTGGCGTCGAACGCGGTGCCGGCCCGCGTCATCAGGTCCGCGCGCGCGGTCGGGCGCAGGCGCAGCTTCTTGCGCTCCAGGGCTGTCGACAACTGCTCGCCCAGGTAGACGGACCCGAACCGCTGCCGAGCTGCCTGGCGGTCGTTCTCCGCCTGCTGGCGCTGCTGCTGCAGATCCTCCAGCTGCCGCTGGTATTCGGTCTTGATGGACTGCGTGCGGCGCTCCAGCACCTCGTCAAACTGGCCCTGCTTGAGCAGCGCGGCCTCTTCCTCGCCCTGCGCCTTGTCCAGCATCGTCTTGTACTGGTCGCGGATCTGCTGCTGCTCGGTCATCAGCTCCTCAAGCTGTGCCTTCATCTTGATGTTGTTGTCGCGCATCTCGCGGTAGCGCGTCAGGTCCACGGCCGGGCCGTCGTCGGCGTCCAGCTGCAGCTGCCAGCCGTTGCCGG
>CENS01016932.1_pt1 | contig 11858 bp, 10 predicted proteins | sample 530201 | NCBI WGS metagenome assembly CENS01 (sample SAMEA2619747, study PRJEB7988) | marine metagenome | biome: marine biome (ENVO:00000447); feature: surface water layer (ENVO:00002042); material: "saline water (ENVO:00002010), including plankton (ENVO:xxxxxxxx)" | depth 5 m | reverse complement strand
GGTTCCTCTACCTTGATTAACACACATATCAAAAAAGATATGTTTTAATTGTTCATCAAGTTCATCCACTTTGTTTTTATCCCAATAATCTTTTTTGTAGATTTCTTTAGCACCATCTTCTGTAAGATTTTTTATATCTACATCAGGATAAAATCTTTTTGCAATTCCAAAATTAGTTTCTCCACCCAAGTCTTTCGGGTCGTGAACATATCCACCTTCGTGGTGTAGTGTTACTTCTATGATTTCATCAAAAGTAATTAACATTTTATTTTCTCCCTTTAAGTAATTTTTGTTTTTTAACCCACATCTTTCCGAGTTTGTTTTTAATGGGTTTATTAACAAACTTTCTAATAACTTTACTAACCAATGGAACAAACTTTGCCTCTGCTTCTTTATCGTTCATATGTTTTGAATTATCCACAATTACAAAATTATTTTTAAATAATGCTTGGAATGAACCAAGATTCTTTTGTACATCTTTCCAACTTTTTTCTAATAATTTAGGTGGTAATATTCTATCTCTTAACTGATTTCTTTGTTGTGCTACCTCTAAAGAAGTATTCACCATCACCATATAAGTATCATATCCATCATCTTCTAATATTTTTTTCATACTTTGTATCTTACCAAAGTCATGACCTGTTCCATCAATAATCATTCCTAACTTACCTTCTTGATATAGTTTCATTCTTTGTTTAGTAAGTTGTTTTGAGTATCCTCTTAATCCACTATAATCTTCATAGTCAGGGTCTGTTAATTGTCTAAATAATTCATCTGGCATCTTATCTAAATCTGTACCGAATCCATATTTGTTTAACATAAACTTCAACTCTTTATCAGAGTTTACCATTTTCATACCACTCATACTGATATTAAATCTTTCAGGTATACCAAATATTTGTTTGGCAACATAAGTTTTACCACTACCTGGCCCACCTGCTAAGAAGACTGCCTTAAATATTCCCTTATCTCTTATACCTTCTGCGAGAATCATTTTCAATTTTTGGACTAAATCTTTCTTATGGGCATCATAATCTTCAGGTTTAACAAACCCTTTATACCCACCAAGTGATTCAGAGTTTGCACTCTTACCTGTTTGAGATGATTCTAATAAATCTTTTAATTTAATCATTTAGAACTCCAACTATAGTTTATCAACTATAAATATTAAGTTACTGAAGTTTCGTATTGTCTGTTTCGTCTTCCCCACCACATATTTATAGTACACCATTTCTTTACATCAGAGTCCCAATTAGTTGCGTCAAACTCATAGGTGTGACCACCATTTTTCATAGGTTTATTTTCGTATATAACTTCTTTGATATTGAAATTAAATGGTACTTTTTTGGGATATTGTTCAAATGGATTAGAACAAATCATTTTTTGGAATAAAAGTAAGTCTTCAAGTAAAGATACATCTATACCCTTGAACTCACTTAACATAAAACTTCTAAGATTATTATCAAATTCTTCACGATTAGTAACAATTCTTATAGATGTTGCCTCTTCATAATCCCAATAATACTCTCCTGTAGTTTCTTCTACTTTTCTACCCCAAAGTTCTTCTTTTTTTAAAACTTTAGTTAGAGTATCTTTAGTAGTAATCATTTCTTTTCCTAAAAAAGTATTAGGATTATCTTTCATCCAATTGTAAAACTTAGTATAAAATTCTTTATAAGATATATCATGTGTTGAACTTAACACCCTTGAGATATGTTGAGTAAATCCTAAGAAGTGTGCAAACATAAACATCCATCTCCAAATAGATGCCTCTATATATTCTTCCCTATTCATTGTATCACTACCAACTACCATATATTCTTTTTCATTTTTTAACATATCAGGATAATCGTGATGAAAAAATGCAGGTGTAGTTTCCACAATATCAATACCATATTCTTTTATATAACTTGGTTCAAAGAATGGTGTATTTGGTAATGCAGTCATTGGGTATACTCCAACATAATCATGAAATTCCATATCCATTATTTGAAATATACCATCTTTAAATGTATCAATGGTTTCTTTTGGTAACCCTAAAATTAATTCTACATAACTTACTAATTCTTTATCTTTATACAAATCAAAAAATTCTTGTAGTTTTCCATTATCAACATTTTTTCTTCGTACAGCCTTCAGTACATCAGGATTCATAGATTGTAATGCAATAGTAATACCTTTCATCATTTTTGCTTCTGTAAGTAAGTGAGCATACTCAATAACTTTATCTGCTTTTGCCTTTGCCCAATCAACTCTAATGTTGTCAGGATATCCTGTTTTCTCTTTTAGTTTGGTCATGTACTTTACTTGGTCAAGGTGTTCTTTAAATAAACCATAATTAGAATCTGCATTATAGAAAAATTCTACTTTGTTTTCAGATAACCAATCTAATTCTTGAAATATTTTTTCATTAGTTTGTTTTGCAATCTTCTGAAAGTATTTGTCACCAATCTCACAGAATGTACATTGATAAGGACATCCACGAACACTTTCTATTGTACCCTCAAATGCATATTTATGGTCTTTGATTTTTACTAAATCATCAAACAATCCATCTAAGTAAGGACTTGGCATTGAGTCAATGTCTTTTAATCTTTCTCTTGGTGGTGTTGATATTAATTTTCCTAATGGTGGATTAATAGTGATACCATTTACTTTTGTCCAATCTTTATCTATAAGGTATCGTAACAATATATCTTCAAATGTTAACTCACCCTCACCATGAACTAATATATCAATACCAGGATTGTCATCACAGAATTGTTGACATCTATCTCCTTTGGGTGTTCCTTGTCCACCAAAAACAACTATACATTGTGGATTAATTTTTTTTATTTTTCTTATAATAGAAGTATTTTGTACTGAATTCCATACAAAATTAGAAACTCCAATGACATGAGAATCTTTTATTTGTTCAATTATTTTATCCTCATCTTGTCTATAGTACATCCAATCTTCCATTTCTAATGAAAAATTTTCTTTAATAGTTGGATTTAAGCGACAATATCCCCATATCAAACCAGTAGAGTATGGTAACTTAACTTGGTTTGCAGTAATGTCTGATAACTCAAGGAAACTTATTTTGTACATATTTCTTCTATCTCGTCAAAAAGTTTTTTAAATTGTTTATTTCTTTTACTACCCAATTCCATAAAATGATTATAGTTGTGTAGTAATATATCTTTCATATCTGAATACCACTTTATCATTTCCTTTTCAGAAATGTTTTGTAGTCTTTTTATTTCACCAAGAATCATATTATATCTTTTTTTATTATCTACCACCTTATCATAAGATTCATCAATGAATGGATGAAAAGTCTTAAACCCAAGATTTCTTAATTCTTTCATAGTGTTGGGTCTACCAAAAGTTATAAATGGGTGAAAATTACCCACACACTTCCAAGTCTTTTCAGTTATATAATCACTTCTCCTAAAAAAATTAGATTCTGTAACTATACTATAATAAGTATTTAACCAAGGTTTTTTAATATCTCCTCGGAAACCATGTATACCTGATAAATCCTCATGGTCAATCATTCTCTTTTTTAGTCTAACTGCCTTCTTAACATATCTTTCAAATTCTTTTCTATATGTTTTTTCGTCATCATATATTATTTTAAACTCTTCAATATAAGTGTCTGTTCTTTTAGGAAAATTAAAGTCACCATCTAAGTTAAATTGAAAACTAACTAAGTTATCATCTAATATACCCATTTTAATTAATTCACCAATTAACATGACACGATGTGGATGCATCCTTCTATTAAAACATAAAAACTTATGGTCTCTACCTTTATCTAAACTACTTTGAAAATCTTTTAAACTAACAGAACCAAGTTTACCCTTTAGTTCTTCAGATTCAAAATGTTCTATACCCATATTATATTCATGTCCTTTTTCATATAAAAAATAATGATAATTCATAACTTTGAATCTATCTGTAGTTTGTATATTTTTTTGATGCCATGTATTATATTGTTTTTCAATACCATGGTTACCACTTGTTAATATTATTATTTTTTTCATAGGTAATTTATTTGACATACAAATTTGCCACAATCTTTCAAAAAATGAATCAACAACCAAACCCTCATGAACCATTGTGATTAATATGTATCCATTTGATTGTTTTAATTTTGTCATTGTGGTAGGTGGAATTGCCTGTGAAAAATTCCAATCATCATATAAAGTATCTTGTTTTTGATTAATTCCAAATGACTTTTGGAAATCACCAAATATTTCAACAGGATAAATCCAAGTATCATCAGGATTAACTTCTTTTATATTTACTATTTTATCTTCATAAAAATTTCTAAAACTTGAATTATAAACATGCCATGGTTCACCAAAATGTTCTCTTACAGGACTCTCGGTAACATCGTAATTACCATTATGATTTTGTAATACAAACTTGACAATTTCAGGATGACAAGCATTAGGTATCAAATAAGGTTTATTAACATCAAATACTATTTTCATATCATCTCCAAGATTCTTTTTTTAATAACATTGTTGAAATATATTTTATGACCATCCCATTGTACATGAAGATTATCATCCCAAAATGGTAATTTATTTTCAATTGCATATTCATATAAACCATCATAATCATTTACAAATTGAAAACTTTCAAAGTCTATTTGTTCAAATAAATGTTCTGTTTCTTTATATTGTTTGTGTAAAAATTCACCATCCTTATTAGTAAATATATTCTTCATTGTGTGAAATACATATTTTATTTTATTTAATTTACAAAAAGATTGTAGTCTTAATATAGATTCAAAGGTATTAATGATAGAATATTCATTTGTGTAGAAGTTTTCATAATAATTGTTAAACCAATCTTTATACTCTTTAAATGTGTAACCATCTTTATTTGGAAAACCACCACTTCTCAAATAACCCCAATTTCTATTTTCTTGATTATAAGAAGTATCAAAACCTTCTCCCAACCTTAATGGTTCAGTATTACCTTTGTGTTGAGTTAGTTCAGGCCATTTATATGTTTCATCTATGGATGCAAATAAATCAGTTCTTATTGGGTCACTCCACATTACTGAAAGTATTATTTCATCGGATTTAATATTTGGTATTTTTAATATATTACTCAAAGTATAAATAACTCTCCTTGAAATTAGAGAATTACCTGATGCAGGTTCACCTGTATGATAGTAAAATGGAAAATCAAATGATTCTTCAATTGCATTTGACCATGTTTTTTCTTGTTCTTTCATTATAGGTAAGTCTGCTCTTTTGGAAAAACTACAACCACCTGTAACTAATCTATAAGTCTTATCTGTCATTATAGTAATCTCCATACTCTATTAATATAGTTGAACCCACTCTATCGTATGCTTTTGTAAATTCATTAAATATGTTTTCTGTTTTATCAAGTACTACCACTTTTACTTCTGTCAACATACTTTTTAATTCCTCTATATAGTTTTGTGTGTGTTGTACTCCACCATTTAATGGTTCTCGTGAACCAATTGCAGTTCTTATAATAACTTTTGGTTTCATTTGACCATTACTCATACTTTGAATTTTATCTAAATGATTCACCAAACTATCCATACATCTAAGTAAGAAGTCCATTCTTGGAAAACAACTAATTGGAACATGTCCATTAAGTGCCATACCTGTACTCATTCCCATTTGTATTTCTTCAAACACAGGTAATTCTAATCTCTTTTCATCATCAATGTCTTGTAATGTTCCATAAATAGAATTACCACTATACTTAACTGATTGTCCCATAAAAATAGTATCTTCTTTATCACTTAACCATTTCATAGAACGGTTTAATTCATCTTTATACTTCATAATAATTGGTTCTCCATTATCATCTTCTACTATTTGAAATTTCATATCCATATCATGAAATCCAAATGCAGTTTCTTTTCTGTGTGGAAGAATTGGTAGTGTATGATTACCTAAAGAAAACTCACTTGATAAACTTGGTGATGCAAACTTTAAATCATACTTCTTTAATTCTTCGTAGTTCTCATGTATTAACAAATCTTCATTTTGTTTATATACCATACCACTTGATTCATCAAATCTATAAATGATTCCATCTTTACTTTTTGCATTAGTAAAATAATCAGAAGTAGATTGACAAAACTTTTTTGACCTCAATGTTAACCCACCATTGAAATGTCCAACATCTTCTATAAATTCAGAATTATCTTTTTGACATCCATCAGATATTGTATATACTAAGTCATAATCAAGAAACTCATCTTTCCATTTATCAATATTGGTTATGAAACAATCCCATTGAATCAATAGTACATGTTTTGCATCAAAGTATTTATGTAGATATTTTAATACGAACTCTCCATAATCATGATAGTCCATTGTACCTTTTAATTGAATCCAATTGTGTTCTTCACATGGATGTGGTGGTACGAGTGGTGAAACAATAGCAAAACTTCTAAAAGGTAATTTCTCCTCAAACTCTTTCAACACTTCAACACTTTTTTCAAGTCTTTGTTGTGAAACTGAATCACCACATCCATCAATTAATCTAACATCAATATCGTATTTATAATCTGTACTTTTATAAACATGACTTATGTCAGGATAGTAATCATCCTGCCAATAATATCCTTCTGTATGGTCTTTAATCATAAAGATTTATTCTTTCCCTTTTCATTTGACCACCTGGATTAAAGTGTGCATCTTGTCTAAGATAACTACCGAGTGCAGCCCTTCTCCATTTAGTCTTTGATTTGTTAGTCTCTGAACCATGGATTACATGTGAATGTAAAAATATAACATCACCTGAATTCATTGGTAGATATACTTTTTCATATCTATCAGTCCAAACACCATCAACCCATTCTCCTGGTATGTGACAAGGTTTACCTCGTTCATTTCTCCAATCGTCTGGATTTGTTAATAGTCTATCCTCATCAATATTGATTGGTAGACATGACTCCACTTGTGAACCAGGATAAACATATAGACATCCATTTTCTTCATCACTATTATCAACGGCACAAGATGCATTTATAATGTCACCTCGGTTTGCATGAGAGTAAAAAATGTTTTGATGAACATCTCTACCCAACTCACCTGGTGGTTTAAAATACATCCAAGTTTGTAATCCATCAACTTTACCACCAATTAGTGTTTCAAGTATTTCTAAAGTTCGTGGGTGTCTCCACAACTTATCAAATAACTCTGAATCTTTATGTGTATATGCATATGGTCTTGTGTTATCATCTTCTTCTGAAGTTTTCCTTAATTCAATCAATCTATTACCTTCTTCTCTATATTCATCCATTACTTCTGTAGAGAAAATATTTTCTACATAATAACCATTCTCTTTATAAAAAGAAAGTATTTCATTATTCGTCATTTCCGTACTCCTGTTTATACCAATCTATTGTCTTTCGTATTCCCTCGGACAATGAAGTCTGTGCTTCCCATTGGTATTTATTTTTCATTTTATCAGAACTTATTTTTCTGATTGGTATCATAGATGGTTTTCCACTAATGTGTTCTATTGGTGCATCGTAATTATCTACTTCCATACAAATATCTAATATCTCATTAACACTATAACTTGTGTTAGAACCAATATTAACTACCTCATATTTGTCTTTACAATTTTCCATCACATTAACTAATCCATCTACAAAATCTTCTATGTATATAACATCTCTAATATCTTCACCATCACCCCAAACTTGAATTGGATTGTGTTTATCAATTACTTTTCTAATTGTTGCAGGTGTGACATGGCATTTATCAAAGTCCCATTTATCATGAGGCCCATAACAATTACCTGGTCTCACTACTATACAATCCATACTCGGTGATAATTGATTTGCGTATAAATCACACAATACTTCACCGTATCTTTTCATCCAACCAACTGCGTGATAAACAGGATAAGGTTCTTCAAATATGTTCCAAGTTTCATCAACCAATTTATCACCACTTGGTGGATACACGGTTGAACTACTAATAAAGACATATTGTGCGACACCACTAAAATATGATGCCTCTATCAATTGTGTATTTACAATTACATTTGGTGTGACATGAACCAAGGGTGATTTTACGGTATCAACTGCATTTGAAGTATTTGCAGAACAATTAACTACCACATCCATACCTTCTGTAATTTCTTTACAAAACTCCATATCTCGTAAGTCACCATAAAAGTATTCTACACCCTTTACTTCTTTTTTGTTTTTATGTATAGTTCCATATACTTCGTGTCCATCTTTTAATAGTCTCTCTACAAGATTATATCCTATTAGTCCTGATGTTCCTGTTACTAAAATTTTCATACTTCTTTTACTCCTAATATTTTATTTAAATCTTCATATACATTTGGTGTTTGGTTTAATAGTATATCAAGTATTACATTTCTATTATGTACAAATTTATCTTCCATACTCCAATAAATTTTGTGCAATTCTTCTTTACTGAGTTTCATCACTCTATCAATTTCCGATAAAACCATTTTCAATCTTTTTTGTGGGTCAAATTCTTCATCATAACTTTCATCAAATAATTCAGAAAATGTTTCAAATCCCATTTCTCTCAATTTTTTCAAACTATGTTTTTGATTCACTATAATAAATGGATGATATGACCATAATGCATTTAAAGTTTTTTCTGTTAAAAATATTGGTAAATGATATGAATAGTTGTGATTGTCTAACTCCATCTCATAATTTGTCTCACATACAACACTAAAGTATGTGTTGTTATAAAAATCATAATTAGGACTATAACGACCTTCAAAAGATTGTGAATTATCAAACTCTTCCCAATCAATTCTAATCGGTACTCTATTTAAAAATTCTTCATTATAATATTTTAATAATTGAAATTTTTCTAAAATTTGTGGATTAAAAATATTTCTGTCAATTGTTTTTAAATCATCATTAAAACTAATCAACCCTTCATTATCATATTGATTTTTAAATAAATAATTTTGAACAATAACTCTATGAGTCATTGGATTTGCCACAAGTGATAAGATTTTGTTATCTCTTAATTGACGATTAGGTTTTAAGAACAATCCTTCTTTTTCATACAATCTATTATACTCTCCACCCATAGTAGTAATTGAATTATCCCTATTTATAAATCTATTAACACCAAAATATACAAATGATAAAAAGTCATTATCATAAAATTTAAATGGTATTTCTTCTTCAGACTCTTTCCAACTCTTGTAACTCTCTTTAACATTTAAAGTTGTTAAAAATAAATTAATTCTATTTGGATGAATACCTACATTATCACAAAAATCAGATAAATGTTTCCATCTCATTCCAATATCACCACCCTCACCTAAACCATCTATGATTATTTTGTATTCATTATTTGCATTATCAAGTAGTTGTTTCATATTTTTAATGTTTTCTTCTTTATCATCTTGTGAAAAATGTATATCCAAATCAAATAATGACATTACAAAAATATCCCAATCTTTTTCATTATAGATTTGAGAACCATCTGAATCCTCTCGTTGTTGGTAATAATTTTTAACATTCATTCTTGAATCACGATTGAAAAAAATTCTAAACAAATTATCACTATATGAATCTAATATTAATACTTTCATGATACAATGTCACTTACTTGTTGTTGTATTTTATTCATTTGAAAATCATTGTTGAAAAAGTGGTCTACATTATGTAACACATTATCTGTTGTCTTTTTGATTTCATTTGAAAAATCTTTATCACTCAGTTCACAAAATCTTTTAACTTCTGAAGTAATTATACGAAGTCTACTTTTCCAATTTTTTTTGGTATCATAAGATTCATCAAATATATTATCATATGTTGCATATCCCATTTCACGAAGACCCTTTAACATACCCTCATTACCCATTAATAAAAAGGGTAAACCAAAGTACAATGGTCTCAATGTCTTTTCTGTAAAGAATATTTTATCACTCACATTTGATTCACTCTCAGTAACAATATCTAAATTATATTTGTTATACATTGGTAATAGATTTTCTTTCCGTGCAAACCACCATTTACTATCTGTATAAATTTGATTTATATGAAAATCGGTATGTTGGTCTTTTTTCATATTATGCCAAGATACTCGGTTATTTGTTTCTTCTCGGTAAAGTTTATTAACTTTTTTCTGTACATTTACATTCTCAAAATTGTAATTATCTAATGGTTTATTATATTCCATTACAGAGTAATCTATATGTTTATTTAAATTATTTTTTTCAATAAAATTTATCAATTGTTCACGATGTGGTTTTAATTTACCATTCAATGTGATGAATCTTTTATTTTTTAACTTACCTAAATTTCTTTTAACATTCTTAATAACTTTATTTTTATAATCATCACCAAAAGATTGTCTTACACAAATTTCCATAAAATACCCATTCAAAGTATTTATTGTTTTTTTGATTTTATTTTTTCTTACAAATTTTTTGTAATTTTCACTAAGACTACAATCTCCCATTACTAATACTAATTTATTTTCAGGTATACTGAATTTTCTCAAATACTTATGTACATCTTCAAATACAACATCGTTAGATACTTCCATCTCATGTGATAATATAATATAATCAAAAGATTTATCAGGTATACTATTAGTGTATATATCCTCAAAAGTCATAAAATATAATTTATGCCCTAAAAACATTCCTCGTAACATTCTATCAAGTTCGTACATGTTTATATATTATCCAATTCTTTTATTAAACTTGATAGTCTATCTATTTGATTCCATGATAATTTTTTGGCGACATGTACATTGTGTTTTAATTTAGATTGTGTATCATCACTATAATACCAACTATGTAGTTCAGGTAAACTTTTTGATGAAAGTCTTTTAATTTCCATACATGCTTTACTCCACCTAACTTTGTCATCTTCAATTTCGTCATAAGTTTCATCAATCAAATCAAAGAAAGTTTGAAATCCAAAACTTTTCAGTACTTTTAAAAATCCTTTACTACCCAATATTACAAATGGTTGAAAACTCAATATAGGTTTCCAAATTTTTTCATCTAAGAAATCATCATGATTTCCACCATAATTTGGTAATGTCACAATACTAAAATATGAATCAAAACTCTTCGGATAATTAATTAATGTTGGGTCTAATATAGAATATCTTCCCCAACTTGAATCACCATCAAGATATATTGGTTCAGTATTTTTTGTATATGAATAATACATCTTTGGAAATAAATTATTTGATTTTATAAATTTATATAAATAATCTCTATGTGGTTTTTTCTCTCTATTCAAAGATATAAAATGTTTACTTCTTAAAAAGTTTTTACCTGACATAAATAGTGTTGTTGATGTATCTAAATCATTTTGTTCTATCATATGTGATAATAAATAATTAAACACATTTTCATGTTGAGTGACACCAAATTGTGGAACTTCATTTGATATAGATGGTGTTATGATATAAATTGGTCTATTATTTACAATCTCGGTTTTGGTTGGGCCCCACCCTAATGCAGAATCATCTACTATAATTATCACAGGACACAATACATTTTTTAATGTTTTATGTAACTCTCCTTGATGAAAATCTGAAGTTAATGGTTCTCCATTTACTATCAATATATCATCTGTAGTGTGTTCAAAGTCAAGGTCAACAACTTCTTTGACTTTAACATCTATCCATTTTAATGTTGTTTTTAATAATTTGGGAAACATATCCCCATTATCCAATATGTAAATCATTTTTGTAACTCCTCATAATACTCTATTGTTTCAGTTAATCCCATTTGTAATGTGTATTCTCTTTCAAAACCATATGTCCTCATTCTATCTGTATCCATTTGTCTTCTCATATCACCATTTGGTTTTGTTAAATCATACTCTA
>CENS01016033.1_pt1 | contig 11885 bp, 21 predicted proteins | sample 530201 | NCBI WGS metagenome assembly CENS01 (sample SAMEA2619747, study PRJEB7988) | marine metagenome | biome: marine biome (ENVO:00000447); feature: surface water layer (ENVO:00002042); material: "saline water (ENVO:00002010), including plankton (ENVO:xxxxxxxx)" | depth 5 m | reverse complement strand
AATAACCCTCGTTCCGAAGTGATACATTCTTCAAGGTCATTATTAATATGTATCTAGGTGGGGACAGGAAAATGAAGAAAACCTGCCCCCGTACAACGGGTTGTTGTATTTTTTATGAAGTTGTCAAGTCAGCAATAGTCGCTGAAGACGCTTCGTTTTTAGCAACAAGTGTCCACTCAGAAAGCAATAAGCGTTTCTCAGCATCACCAGTTTTTGCTAGTTCTTGTGTTTGGAAAGGTCTTAAGAAACCAACGCCAAACATTTCTGTATCAACTACTAACGCACTTCTACCTGAAGAACGTAGGAATCTATCAGCTACTACTCTAACTTCACCGAAGTCAGAAACATAAACATCAATAGTAGCAACTAAGCTTCTATCTTCTGCCATGTCCATACGAGTAGAGTTACCAGTAAATCCTGATACTTTCTGTTTATTGAATGAACCAACAATCAATAGGTCAGGGTCACCACCATTATCAAAGCAAGATTTTAATTCGCCTTTCAAAATAGATTCTGTAAGAACCCTTTGTGTCCCATCTGTCACAGCACCTGCTCCGTTTGTAGAGCCACCACTACCGTGTGATTTGTTAGTTGTTGTCCATGATTCAAAACCTCTGGATTTACGAGCAGAAGCTCCATTTCCAGAACCTGCTGAATCAGCAGTTTTACCTGTTAGGTCTAGTTCCATATCACGTTTTAGTTCTTTACCTGCTTTAGCTATTTGATAAGCAAGTTCAGAGTTACGACCTGCATGGTCTACTGCTTCTTGAGTTCCTGAAACCATAACAGGTTTGTAAGAAATCTGTGTATAGTTGTGAACACGAGTAGTAGCAGATAATGCAGCACTTGGAGAGTCATCTCCCTCTATTTGAGCATTTGATGCAGCAGAAGCTAAGCTATCTGTTTGCCATTCATGCTTAACAGCACTAGCAGAACCAGTACCGATACTAGACATAAATGGTGTATCTGTTGGAGAAATGTCATAGATTACATTTTGTAAGTCTTCACGATTTCCAACGGCATCAAACGTTTCAAATGTGTTTGATAATTGTGCCATTATTTCACCTTTGTGTTATAAGTTAATTAAAAAACTATCCAAACATAGATTCAATGTACTTCGCAGCATCATTGACTTTCCCTGATTTTTTAGCTTTTGATTTTAATTGCTTAACACGTTCAGATTTGACCTCACCTTTAGAAGCAGAAGTTCCCGGTTTCTGTACTTTAGGTACAACCTTTGTTTTCTTTTGAGATATTTTAGCATCTAAAAGATTCTTATACTTCATAGCATCGTGAAGTACTTGAATGCTTCTTGCATCAATTAACATACCAATTTCCTGTTCAGAAAATCCTTGAGCTTTAGCATAATTTTTTATGTCAAGCTTAAGTTTTGCACCCTTTTCAGGATGATTCCATTCAGGTAACTTGCTGTTTAATATTTCAAGTTGTTCTTCTCTTTGCTTCATTAACTGTCCTTGCATTTCTTTTTGCTGTGCTTCTTGAGCTTTCGCTTTTTCATTTGCAATTTTTGTTTTGTTTTCTTGCAAATCACGCAAAGCATCTTTACGTTGCATATAAGTTAATGGGTCTTCTTCCTTGAGTTTTTCCAAATCTTGTGACTTAAGATGAGCTATCTCATAGTCATTAGATTCTTCTAATTGCTCAAGTGCCTGAGTGTATCGCTGTCTTTCTTGTTGAGTCGCAGTAAGCTCATCGTCTATTTGTTTGCGTTGCTCTGACAATACTCGAGTTTTTTGCATGTAATCAGAAGTTCTGCTGTAACCTTGTAATAGTTCGTCTTGGGTTACCTCTACTTCCTTGCCGTTTACTTTAACGGTGAAAGTGCTTGGTTCTTCAACTTCCTCTACTGGTTCATCAGACATATCTTCAGCAGTCAATTCATTTGAATTTTCTACTTCGGGTTCAACTGATTCGGCAACATCCATTGCCTGTTCAGAAACCACATCCTCGATTTCTGTTTCTACTACAGTTTCAGGAGTTTGCTCTTTTGGAGTCTCCATCAAACCTAGTAGTGCTTCTTGTGCTGACACAACGTCAGTCACTGGAATTCCTTTATGTTTGCTTTCTTTATTATCCATTACTTTCTTCCTCTATTTGTTTTAGTATTTTTGGTACGACTATAGATAAAACTCTTTCTTTATCTAAATTAGCTGCATCACAACAAAAGTCTAAATCTCTATTAGGTTCTAAAAAAAATGTCCTTGCTGTACTAATATTCATAGACATTATTTTTCTTCTATTAAATTGTTCAGGACTAAGTTTTCTTAATTTACCATTAGTCCATTTATATCTAATAGGTCCTAACCTAACGTAGGCATAGTCTTTTTTGTTTTCTAAAGCATCGTCCCATGTTTGTTTTAGAACTGATGCCCAAAGTTTATTTAATCTATTCTCAGGTATTCTTTCCTTAATCAAGATTTATTTTCTTCCTCCAGTATTCTTCCGTTATCTAACGTTTGTACTAAAGTATTTTTAACTTCGAGTATCGCTCTTTGCTTATGGTAAAGTGCTTCTCTTATTTCTGTATCTTTAATATCTGTAGATATCCATTGTTGATATCCACCATTAAGAACAGTATTAAATGCAGCTACCATCTGAGGATTCTCAAGTAATAGCTTTGCTTGTTTTCCTGCTTCAATAGCAGCTTCTTTTTTATCTTCCATTATTTTTTCCTGTAATGCTATCCACAGCACAGGTCTAGGTACTCAAACCATTTCGAGTCTATCTGTATATGTGGGTCTAGTTAATTACTGTTGGAGTTTTTTTTGTAAAGATTCCTGTGTTAATTCCATAGGTATCTTCTTTGTTCCTTTGAGAAATTTTCTTATAAGTTCGGGACTATATCCTATCTTACGATAAAATTCCTCAACAGAAATTCTGTTTTTTAACATGAAAGTTTGTAATTCTTCTTTTTTCAAATCTGTTTTAATTTATCTATAGTTGGGTTTTTTTGTTTAAATTGTTTTGCTAAATCTACATGAGCTAGTTTAGAAGCTTGTCCATTACTATAACCCATAGAAATGTAATGGTCGTACCTACTACTATAATATTTACTACGTCTTATGCCGTCTTCTTGGTTTTGTTTCGCCATTTATTTTTCATAGCTTTATATGCTTTTGTAGATACAGTAGAATTTTTTTTAGTATTACATGTACCTGCTTTTTTACACTTGTTTATATTTTTTACTAAACTCATATTATTTTCCTACCTTACTCATTGCAATTTTATGTGATTGTGTAAATGTTTTACCTTGATTCATTAGTTTACGCATCATTGTCATATGTTTAGATGTATGATGTACCTTGTGTTTATTTAATAAATCTTTTTGTTTTTTTGTTAAAGCCATTATATTAAATGAAAAACTTTATCAGCTTTATCACTAAGTAAAGCTAAAACTATTATAGCACCATACACAACATACTTGAATCTAAAGACTTCTACTTTTACATCACGCATATCTTCTTCTATATGTTTTAGGTGATTGTTTTTTATAATCTGTATATCTTTTTTAATTATTTCTATTTCAAGATTTAATTCGTTCAAGTTTTTCATTAGTCACCTATCTTCACTGGGCGTTGTTGTGTAGCTTCAAGTGCAATTTCCATTTCACCTTGTTCTAATTTTTGTTGTTTTAATCTTAGTTCTTCTTGTTTAATTAGGAAGTTTACTTTAGCTTCTCGTTTCTTTAATTCTAGTTCTTGTTGTTTAAGCTTAGTATCTAATTCTAATTCAGCAGTTTGTAATTGTAATTGTTTTAATTCTATTTGTGCCTTTTGTATTTTAACTTGTTCTTCAACTGTAGGTTGAGGAGGTTGTTTAGGTGGCATCATTTCAGGATTAGATATAAAGTTATCTGTGTTCTTATATCCTGACTGTGCTATAAATTCACTAATAGCATTGTATAAATTTTTATTAGTAACTAATGTTCCTAATGCTCCACCTTGTACTAATGTTCCTAACAATGTCATTATGCTAGACATTGTTTGCATTTTAGATTGTTGGCTACCACTACCAACACCTACATTAATTGTACAGTTTAATTTTTCTTTCCATCTTGATACATCAATAGGTATAAACTTATTGTTTAAATAAAACATTTTTTTTCTATCTTCATACTTTTGTACCAAAGAATATATATTTCTAAATAAATCTTTTATCCCTGTTTCTGCAAACATACGAGCTATCAATTCAATTCTTTGCATTGAAGATTCTGTAGCTGCTGATATTGCACCACTTGTTACATGTGATGTTAATACATCAGGATTTAATCCTTGAGTCATTTTAGATACACCACTTCTTTCTTCTCTAATACCATCTAGGTATTGAACCATTTGAAAAGCATAAGGTTGTATCTGTGGTGTTGGTAAAGGTTGTACTGCGTTTGGACTTCTCATCCTTACAATACCACCCGGTCTTGATGTTAATAAATCATCTAGTTCAACTTGCCCTGCAAGTACAGCGTATCTAGCATTGTTAGTTAAGTACATGTTATCTAACAAGTTACGCATAATAGTAGACTTAATAAGTTGAATATCTTTAACTGTATCGGCTATAGACATTCCATAAAACTTATGAGGAATAGGTAGTGGACAAATTGTAGAGAATGGTATCATCTCTATTTCTTCATTATCAAGTATATACTGTCCACTCTTAGTAATCTTTCTTAGTTCAGCTACACCATCACCATCATAGTCTACACGCATGTAACATTCATCAATCCAAACTTTTTTAGTTGCACCACTTCCCTCTGATGGAGGAACTGAATCATCATCATAACTAAATCTTGCTAATCTTTCTTCGTTTAGTTCTGCTTCTGACTGTGCATATCCGGGTAAGTCATATACTATCTTAGGGTCATACCCTTGTTTAATTAAATCACTTACAGATTTTTTAACTCTATGACAAACAAAGTCTGCATCTTCTAAGTTTACTGCTCTTCTTGATACTAAAAATTCTTCAGGTGGTACAGATACTACTTTTACTTGTCCATATCCTTTGTAGCATTTAGCTTTAACATCATGTGTTTCTACCTTTGGTGCTACTAAATTACCATAATCATCTACTACTTCTTTAGATTCTACCGTTGCTGTGTGTTCTATAACTTCAAAATCATCATTAGCTAGTATAGATTGGTACTCAATGTCAGTTAAATTGGTATAAGTTTCTGTATGAACGTCCTCTTTTTCTTCCCAATAATGCTTGATAACTCCAGTCTTAGATATAAGTGCATCTTTAAAAGCATCATATAGGACCTTAAAGCCGTTGTTTTGGCGATTAAAAACATAATTGACATAGTCAGTTGCCTGTTGTGCCATCTCTTCATCTTCAGGTCCTTGAGGTTCAAATTCAGCTATGTTGTTATGTGTAGTAAATATACGCATAAGACTTGGCATAATGTATTCAACTGTATCTCTTACATCAGTTGTTACAATTTCTGAACGTCCATCTATTTCGTTACCGAATGGCTCACCTAAATAATACTTCATTGACTCTTCTCTTTGGTCAGAAAGTTCTGAGTTTGCGTATCCTGTAGCTTGTTGAATCTCTGCACTTAGTTGTGCAGCTAACTCATCATCACTTATCTTTCTTGGTTTTTTTGCCATTAGATTCCTTTAATTTTTTTATTTCTTCTTGTAACTCAGCTACTTGAACTTCTAAGTCTCTTAACTTGTAAGCCATTTGTGTAGGTGATGCTACTAGATTTTCCATAAGTTGGGTTTCTTTTTCTTTTTTTTATACGGATTTTTATACATGGTGTCTCCTATACTACTGCGACATCAGGTCCTAGTCTACCTTTACTATTCCACTTAGATGTTTCAGTTGTTGAATATCTTAGACTCATAACAGCATAACGTGTTGCTGACATTAAATCATCCTTAAGTTTTACGACCTTACCATCTTTACGATGATACAGTCGGTACTCTTCAAACCATTCATAACAAGTATTAAATACTTTAAACTTGCCTTGTTCCATACGTGTAAGCATTTCCATTAGTCCTGCTTCTACACTGTTACCACCTTTCTTCTCACCTAATGCAGGTGGGTTCTCAAAATGAAATGGCAACATGTTTACATTAGCTGTCCTATATTGTTCAGCTAAAGTTATACCACTACCTTTATCGTGTTGGTATCCATCATGTGGAAACGCAACGGGAATGTAATGACTACCCTCACGTTCATTGATATGACTCGCATGATAGCTAGGTATTTGTTTACTCATACTGTATACATCATAGATGTAAACGATATCTTCATCTCTGTCCCATGCTACCCATACAACTGCTGTTGGATGGTCGTAGCCAAAATCAAGACCTGCGATACGGGGGTAATGAGATGGTATGCTAAAGGGTTCACAGGTCAAGGTATCTTCTAATATAGGGAATATCAATCCACTACCAATGGTAGGTATCCCTTTACTTCTCATCTCCCTCTCATGTGGAGGAAGTGCTTGAAGTATTTGTTCTTTCATATCATCGGTCAAATGCTCTGCATCATTCCAACTTGCCGTTATCAATGCCTGTCCAGGCTTTAAATCCGATGTAAAACTTTGTACTACCTCAGTAACACCTGACTCAGGAGTAAAGGTCATATAGACCATACCACGTCTGTCTAGTGTTCTAGTTACACACTGGGAGTATATATCTTGTGGTGGTTCTTCATCTAACCATATGAGGTCAATTGACTCCCCCATAAATTTTTCAGAACCCATTTCATAAGCTTTAAAGGCAACTCTCGACCACCCACCTGATTTGTGTTTAACAAGGACTGACGAATGTGCGTTAGGCACACCGGGTTTCCTTGTCGTTTCGCCAATGAGATGTTTAGGGATACTTCCTTTCCCTTTATCTCTTGGGTTGTCGGGTTGCCCAAATAATTCTCTTTGGCAGATATCTCGTGTCGTTTCATTAGACGCACCACATACCCAAGCCCTAATCGGCTCATTATATCTTTTACCTACCCACCACTCAGGATACTCTCCTGTCAAATGTATCGCCATTTCCATAGCACCGACAAAAGATTTACCTACCCTGTTTGCCGCCATCAACAATCGTTGGTTAGCATCAGTACCAGTTTCGTGGAAGTTTAGTTGGAATCTGTAGGGCTTGTAATAGTTTAATCTATTTTCTTCTTGCCGTTTAGTAAGGGTGGATATTATCTCATCAATTCTTTCTTGTTCTGTAGACATAGCTATCCAAGACAGAATATACCACAGTTTAGTTGAGTGCGTCAAAGTAATATTAGTAGCAAATGTTCTACTAATACATTCTTCCATGGGAATATGAGATAGAGATATATTAAAAGAGCCATGCACCAAGGGGGTTCGATAGGGTTTAGAATGATTCTAAGTCGCATATGAGAATGATTCTTAGAACTATTCTAAAATATTCCTAGCCGTGTGGGTGAATCAGGGAAGACGTCTTTTCTCTACTTATATTCTAATATTCTTATATAGTTATTAAATAAATTACTAAAATTATAATATTAATATATTACTTTATACTATAGGAATCTTTAACGGTTGGGTTGGGCAAAATCTAAAATTATAATGATTCTAAATCTCATTTGATAACCGTTCTCAATGTGTTCAAATATTGTACAACATTAGGAAATACTTATATTCTCTTATTTCATTGTTATATACCGTATACATTATATTGGTAGTAGGACATATTAATTTATTAATGGTTGATTTTGGGCTATTTAAGAGCTTTATTTGGGCAATTCAGTTTTCTCTAATATACTTGTAAGTCATTGATAAATATAGAAAATTGTCTCATGTTTCGTCTGTAAGTTATTGATTTATTTTTGGTCAATCGTTCAAACTTTGTACAATTTAGCGTTCAAACTTTGTACAATTTCCGGTGTTATTTTAGGTATATATATGTATCAATTTTTGATAGTAAAAAATGAGTGAAAAAAAGTTATTGACCTATGTTCTACAATGTGCAAGAATAAATCATAGTGAAAGTTTAGGCATCACTTAAAAGATATTAACCTAGAACTGCAAGGGTAACATAATGAGTGCCTACGAGCCGACAGCAAAAAGCCGAGCCGAGACAGTGAAGATGCAGAATCAACAGGCAGATATGGGTTGATTGTATTACTGGAATAGCCAGTCTCATACTTTAAAAATGTTAGTTATATTTTTATATCTCAAGGGTATAGATTCGCATTAATTGTGCCGTTTATCTTTAATGGTTATACGGGTTTTAATAATGAATCTGTACCCGTGTTATAGCTATATAAATCAATGGTTTATATAGGTATAACAATAACAAACGAGGTTAAAAAAATGGACAAAAAAGCTAACAGAATGATGCATATGAGAACGAGTTTACATGATATTGAATCAATAGTAATTGATAAATCTCATAAGGTTGGAAATAAAGAAACTTATGCGAGAGATATTAGAATCAATTGTCAAAATGGTGATTTTCTTGAGCTAACTCTTTTCAGTGAAGACAAATCATTCTTAAAAATTAAAAACATTTAACAATAAACGAGGTAAAAATATGAAATTGGATATTCATTCTGATGATGCAAAATTAATTGCTAAAGCATTAGCATATTATAAAAATAATGTGTTAATTCCTATGTCATTAGCAGATAAAGAATCTGATTGTTTGTCTTGGACAACATCAGACGATTATGAAACTGCTTATGATACAGCAATTGATGAATGTGCTTATTTAATTACTAAGATAGTAGAAAATAAAAAATATTAACAACAACGAGGTAAAAAAAATGGATAAATATAACGCAATAATTGAAATGCAAGAGCAATTAATTGAAGATTTCAGAGATGAAATATTAGATTGTCACGCTATGGGATACAATCATTTAGACTTTTTAGATGATGTACACCCTGAATGGAAATTATATTTTAATGAGCAACAAACTCATGAGATATTTGACAGTGTTATTTTTAACTAAATAATAAATATATACCCACTAGCCACGGTTGGTGGGTTATATATATAACTACGTCTAGGCGTGGTTATATATATATCAATAATGGTATATAAAACAACAACATACAGAGGTATATAAAATGAAAACTAAAAAGATTATAGAAGACATATCTAAAACTATGATTGGACTTATGGAAACTGATAAAGGTCACTGGAATAGTGGACTTAAAGATTATATAAGTACGGGTATTCCATACAATCAATTTACAGGTATTAGATACGTTGGACTTAATACACTGATACTGTACTTACAATCACTTAAACACGGTTGGAAATCTCAAATTCATGGAACGGCTAAGAACTGGAATGATGCAGGATACAAAATCAAAAAAGGTGAAAAGGGTACACATATTGTATTCAGTAAATGGGTAGAAAAAGAATCAAAAGAACTCACCACTGATGACGGTGAGCCATTGATAGATTCATATTGGTGTATGAGAAATTATGTAGTATTCAATGCTGAGCAAGTGGACGGTTATGAAATAGTTGAAGAAAAAACTGAGACTATTCCACTACCTGAACGCATGAGAAATGTTGAATTCTATATAACTAATACTAAAGCTGAGATAATTGAGGGTGGAAATAGAGCATTTTATTCACCTGATTTAGATGTTATTAAGATGCCTGAATTATCTAGCTATAAAGGTACAAAAGATAGTAGTGCATTGGAGTGCTTTTACGGTACAAGATTGCATGAACTTGCACACTGGACAGGACATAAAGATAGACTTAACAGGACTATGGGTAAGAGATTCGGAGATAATGACTACGCATATGAGGAGTTAGTTGCTGAAACAAGTAGTGCTTTTCTGTGTGGGTTATTAGGTGTTAGTTCCGAGCCGAGACCTGACCACGCAAGGTATCTTAAGAGTTGGATTAAAGGTATAAAAGACAACCCGAAAGCATTGTACATGGCATTTACTCAAGCTAGTAAAGTGGTTAAATATCTTGACGGATTGCAAGACAAAAAAGAAATGGTTGCATAACATAATCAAATCTGTATAATGTTATACAACACGGTGGCTAGGCATAGTGTCTAGCTACCAACTAACAACAACAGGAGATAAATAAAATGCATAGAGATAGTATGGAGTATGAATTCGGAATGATTATAGATACATTGCGAGAAATGGGTTACGTTTCAGACGAGCAGATGTCAGAGGTTTGTGACATGTGCGAGATTGAGGGTACAAAAAGACAACAAATATTAGGAGAATAAAATGAAGAGATATATATTAAACATACTTACATTCGGGTTATACAATCGAGTAGACTTGATGAGCCAAGCACTGGTTGATGCAGTAGCAAAGCAAACACATACGAATCAAGAGTTACATAAGATGATAGATAATATGGAGCAACCTGACATTGATTATGAAGTTGATAGATACTTAACAAATAACTTTTGTATAGGTGACTATGACTTAGTTGATGAGGGTGATATTGATTATAAGATTGAGCAATCAATTGATGACTTAAGAGAAGAACTTGAGAATAAGATTGATGAACTTGAATCTGATAAAGAGTAAAACGAATTCATGCTACGTGGGGTAGCTGAATAAACTGAGATGTTATGTTAGGTGGGTACGACATGCCCACCTGATAGTAACGGGAGATAAATAAAATGTTTAAAGACTTAGACTTAAAAAATAGTTTGGGAAGCATAGGACAGTGCGAACATTACAGTGTTAAAGCTCAAATAGAAATTGTAGCTACAGTACCTGTATCAAGGGCATTGACTGGACTAGAGTACAAAAGAGCACAAGCTAGATTAGAAAAAGATATAAGAGATGCGATAGACGAAAAGATAAAAGCTTATCCATACTACATAGATTATGAAAATGTAGGAGATGTAAAATTTGTGTACTCAGATGAGGAGATAAATAAATGAAGACAGAAGATATATTACTTGAGCTAAGTAAAGGTAGTAATCGTAGACCTAGAGTCATAGATGATAGAACATTTAATGAGAACTGGGATAGGATATACGGCAAGAAAAAAAAGGAGGAAAAGAAAAATGAGAAAAAGAAATTACCATAAGGTATCTAAGATATCTGTAAAGAAAAAGAAAAGAAATAAACATCTTGTTCATAAGAGAATAAGAAATGAAAGACTTAAGAAGAACGCTATCACCGGCATGAAAGCAAATTCTTATGCAAGAAACTACGGTTAGTAAGGAGATAATAAATGAAGATAATAACAAGAACAGTTGAGCTAATTGATTACTGGATACCTGATGAGGACTTACCCAGTAGTATAGTCCATAAAAAATGGAGCAGGAAAAAGATAGCTGAGTATTTTAGAGAGCATATGCAACACTCAACAATACATGAGCATGTTTATATAGATAAAGATGTGTTTCAGATTGATAAAGACGAGGTTTATGAAATAGATATTCATAACAGATGGAGAAGAAAATGAAATGGTATCAACAATACAGTAATCAATACCGAGACAGTAAGATTAGGTTAGCATGTGGCTCTAACTTTTTAGAGGGCATGGGATTCTATGTAACTTTAAAACAAATGATAGCTGATAACTATGAGGGTGGTAAACCTGAAGTTGAGTTTGAGTTTGGATATTTAAAGACTGTGTTGGGCATAAAAAGTATGCGAACATTGGACAAACTTCTAGCAAACTTGAGTGAAAGTGGAGTGATACTTGTGTCAAAGTCAGACAAAACTGTATCAATACTTATGCCTGAGATTGAGGAAACACAAGACAATTATACTAAGAAGAGTATGAACAATGTACGTACTACATTACATAACAATACAAAACATAACAATACAATAATAGACTTAGATAATAAGTTATTTAATGGAGGTAATTAATGAGTAATGAAGAGTTTATAAAAGAAGTTTTTGAGATTGCATTTGGTGTTGATGCTAA
>CENS01077400.1_pt1 | contig 11894 bp, 10 predicted proteins | sample 530201 | NCBI WGS metagenome assembly CENS01 (sample SAMEA2619747, study PRJEB7988) | marine metagenome | biome: marine biome (ENVO:00000447); feature: surface water layer (ENVO:00002042); material: "saline water (ENVO:00002010), including plankton (ENVO:xxxxxxxx)" | depth 5 m | reverse complement strand
GCTTCTATAAGCTTTACACACTCCTCGACGACATCCCCATGCTCTCCTATTCCTACTGAATTGTCTAAGTAGTTATCTAAATTTATTGCAGCCTTCTTTCTCTCATAAGCGAAATAAGTACCTGCACCGTCTAAAAGAGCTTTTTTCCATTCAGTTCTATTCATGCTAAAAAACCACGGTCTATAGTATATACTAATTGATTATTAGTTCTAATACATTCAATGTCCTCTGCAACCTTAATTACTTTCATAGCTTGTTTATGAATGTCTCTTATATCTGCAGTTTCATCACACTGCATTGTTTCTGATCGCTTCTCATCTGTGTACACGTCTTTAATTAAGATATCGTATATTTTCATTCTATTCAATAATTAGCTTATTATATTCTAATTTGCAAGTTATTTTTTTAGGTTTAACATCCCGGTCTATTAATATTGTAGCAACTTCACATTCTATGTGTTTTTCGAAAAATCTACGTAAGAATCTAGCTCCATATTTTCTAGAATATCCATGCTCAGATATATACTTACGTGCTTCTTCTGTTAGTACAAATTTAATTTTATGAACATTTCTTAATTTATCAATAAATTTTTTATTCAAGATATCTACAAGGTTGTAAATATCACTATCCGTGAGATGATTGAATTGTACGATCTCATCTAAACGATTTAAAAACTCAGGTTTAAAGTACGACTTTAAACTATTTTCAATATCTATGGTACTTGAAGGAGTTGTTGATGAAAACCCAATACTAGATTTATCTAAAGTGTCAGACCCAATATTACTAGTAAATGCTAATATAGTATTTTTAAAATTTATCTTTATACCAGTACCATCTGTCAAATCTCCCTTATCTAATACTTGTAAAAAAATATTCATAACATCAGGGTGAGCCTTTTCTACTTCATCTAATAAAACTAAACTATATGGCTTCTCCTTTACAAAATCTCCTAATATACAACGATCACCATACCCAACATAACCAGGAGGGGACCCTATGAGTTTACTGACAGAGTGTTTATCCATAAACTCAGACATATCAATCTTAAGAAAATTAGATTTATTGTGGAATAATTCCTGACTTATAAGTTCGCATAAATAAGTTTTACCAACACCTGTAGGACCTAAGAATAAAAAACTAGCTAAAGGTCTAGATGGATCTTGTAATCCTGTCTTTACCCTTTTAAAATGATTCATAATACATTCTATAGCGACAGATTGAGAAACATAGCTTTCAATCAGTCGCTGTCTTACTTGATCTAAACTAGGAAGAGCTCCATTAATATCAGATACAGGTATACCAGTTTTTTTAAAAATAAGTTGTTTTAAAATATTATTATCAACTGTTTTTATAACCTTACTTGTTTTTTGTTGAATATTATCTGATATTTTATATTGCTGTTGTTTCTCTTTTATTTTTGTAGCGGCATCAAATTTATAATTTTTAACTAAATCTATTTTTTGATTTTCTAAATCTTCTAAAATTCTTTGATTTTTAATTTTTTGCTCATCTATATTTTGATTCCGTATCTTTACGTATGCGCCACATTCATCGAGTAGATTTATAGCCGAAGTAGGTTGAGATCTATCTGTTAGATATCTACTACTTAAATTAATAGAATACTCTAAAACTTCTTTTTTGTATTTAACATTATGGAACTCTTCATATGCTCTTATATTATTGTTTACTATATATAAAGTCTCGTCATAATCTGTAGGTTTGATATTTATAACTTCAAAATTAGAAACAATATATGAAATTCTTTCTATATACTTCTTGTAGTTATCTGAATCACATATACCTATAAAGTTAATATCATCCATATCGAATAGCTCGCAGAAATATTCTTCTATATTAGATGTACCTTCAATACGAGTAATCAATGATATATCATTTATAAATACTATTATATCAGGATTTTTTTTAAGATAAGATTGTATAATATCCATCCTACCTTCAAAGTCTCCTCTATACTTTGTACCGCTAATAAGAGATTTTAATTTTATCTCTAGAATTTTTTTGTTACAAATTTCCTCAGGGGCTTGTTTTTTTATAATTCTCCGAGCTAACTCATAAACTATACCCTTCTTACCTACTCCTGGGTCACCTGTAATAATTATATTGGTATTATGTTTTTTACCCAACGTAAGAAACATATTATTATAATCTATATCTCTTACAAATTTTGTAGTAATAATACCACTCTTAATATTTTCAGTTATATCTTCTAAAAAGGGAGAAATAGCCTCCGGTAAGTCTATGGATAACTCTTCATCTATTTCTTGGCCAAATTCCTTTTTAATAACAGATTTTACACTCTCGAAATCCAATCCATACTCTGACAATATACTTACAGCAACACCGTCATTCTCATACAATAAACTTAAAAATAAATGTATAATTTCAACATTATTTTTATTGAGTTTTTGAGCTATACCTTTAGAGAATTCTATAATTTTTACCACGCGTGGGGTATAGTCCATCGCAGGAGATAGTTTTTGTGTTTTATTTATTTGATCTATACTTAATATAGATATAACAACTTCATTTATATGGTTAGTACTTACATTAAGCTTAGAAAATGTGTCATTAAGTATGACATCATTACTCTCTATAAGACCTATAAGTAAATGCTCTGTACCAACATTTTTACTATTAAATTTTGTTGCATATTTTTTTGCTATAGTAAGTGCCGCTTGAGCGTTTTTGCTAAATTTCATTTCCCTTATTTAATCTTTTTCTTTTAAGATAAAGCATTGTCCCTTTTATATTTCTTTTTAGCAAGAAAATTATCTTATTATTTTCTTTAATCTCTTCAAATGTAATATTATCAAATCCTGCTTTATTCTTATATTTTCTTATAAAAAATAAAACTAATTTTTTAGTTAATTTGTATCTAGATAAAGGATCTATTGTATTATAAGATAGAATCATTTCATCAGGAATAATTAAATTATTAAAATCATTTATAATATTAACTATAGTACTAAAAACCTCTATAGAGGTATTATCATTATAATTTTGTATATTATAACTATTTTTTGTAATATTTTTATATATTAACTCACATTTACCTGCTTCAATATATTCAAATACTACTTCATATTTTATATCGGTAGATGTTGTAAAGGTATAAACTATATCTCTACCTCTTTTTGATATAATATATTTTCGGTTCTTATTAAACATCACTACCTAAGAATGTACCTGTATTTATATCATTAGCTTTTGTATTCCAGTTTGGAGCTCCTGACAGAATCTCTCCTACAGTTCCTCCTTCTCCGCGAAAAGCTAACGCTGAAACATCTGCGTTCCATGTATATACTCTACCTACATAATCATCAGGAATATCATCTCCACCTCCAGGTTGACCTAGGTTACCACCATCTGCTCCTGACATAACTTTATAGAAAGTAGAACTACCAGCAGGTGCTGGGAGATTTATTGTACCTCCAGCTCCTCCACTACTCTGGGATCCATCAGAACCATTATTAACAAAATTTCCTACTCCGGTGTATTTAGATCCTCCTGTACCAAAACCATTAGAACCTATTCCAGCTCCTCCACCTCCACCAGATGAGGCTGATAATGGATTCCATTCAGGCATATTATTAGCAGTTATGGGGAGAACACCAGCTCCACCACCGCCAGCTCCACCGTATATATACCCACTATTTTCTACAGAAAAATAATCAAAAGCACTTAGTGTTATAGCTGGGCCGCCATCTTGACCATCAATTAAAAAATTATCACTACTATCTACAAGGCCGTTTATAGTAATACTATTAGTATTAGTTAAATCTGTACCAGTGGTGCTATCCCACTGAATACCTGAACCACCAGCGCCACCTTTACCCACAATATAAGTATTAGCTGGTACAACTATATGTAATATACTACCTGGTTTAAATGGTTCAGTATATGTACCTGCATCTAAATATATAGCTCCTTTATTTACATCAGTACTATATACTGTAAGGGGATCAGTGAAAGTGCTACTATCGATAGTCAACCTTGCACTTATAGGATATGTTGTACTTACATTTTGATATGTACTGTCAGCTGAAAGTACATCCCATATATTAAAATTAGTACCTGGATTAATGCTATAAACACTACTATTCAAATTAAGATCTATAGGTTCTAACTTTTCTAATATTGTTATTCTCTGTTGTTTGTTACTTAACTTACTACTATCATCAGGGTTACTTAAATTAATACTAAATATTTCACCGCTATCTTCTGCATCTCTTGTAGCACTAATACTAAGAAATATTGAACTTACTCCAGGTTGAAATACTAACGTACCAGTACTATGAACAGATAAGGCTGATACCTGACTATTACCTAAACCCATAAAGTCAGATGCTGGGTTTCCATTATAATTACCATTACTTCCAATAATTTGGAAATCACTATCTGAAGTAGTAATATTGGTTGTAAAAATATTACAACTAATCTCATCAAAAAATGTATTATATGCCGCATTAGTTCTAATAACTGCGAATGTAGAACTATTACTTTCTTGCACAGTACTAGGATTTGTAGCGGAAAGGGATATAACGTATTCTGCTGAGGATGGTTTTACTGTTGTAGTTCTTATATAATTATTTTGATCAATAACTGCACCTGAATTAGGATCAAATATAATAGTGTCAAACGTTCTATTATTACCTGTTTTAAAAGATTCAGTGTAAAATACAGCTGATAAACTACTAATTCCTTTATCAAAACTAAAAGTAACTGGTTTATCTTCTAAAACAAAACCATCTATAACAGTCGTGAGAGTTCCAACTCCAGTTGTATTATATAATTTAAAGTTCGCTACACCTTGTGTAGTATCTCGTGTAATATTATATACTACTGGAGAACCTGCTGTTACTGTTTGGTTCAAAGTTACAAACTGTATTTTTTGTTTTTTAACAACATCTTTTTTTGATTCTAATACCTCACTAATATTAGTTGGTGGATTTGTGTTTAAAAACGTTTCTTTTAATATATTAAATAAATCTTCTTGTTGCTCATATAGCTTTAATATAGGTCTATTAATTATATCAGTGAGTAGTGGTTCATTTAATCCTATATAGAAGTCATTTGTTATATTGAAACTAGAAGGTAATGCAAAAGTAGATTCTATAACAGTACTAATAATTGGGGTTCTGGAGTCCGAATATTTACCATAAACTTTTTTATGTATATTCTCAAAAAATGAACTATGATTATAAATTATTTTTTCTGTTGTTTTATTAAATGTTACAGAGTTTACTACTTCTTGAGGATTAATTTTTATATTATCTAATGTGAAATAATTAGATAGACAGTTATTGTGATATAATTTTCTATTAGTATTGTCATCCTTAACTACACTATATTTAGTTTCTCCGGAACTTAAATGACTAGTAAACACTAAGTTATCTACTCCAGATATTGATTCAACATCTAAACTATTAATTTGTTCAAAAGATGAACTATTAATACTTATATTTGTAAAGAAATTTATAGGTTTATTTAAATTTGTCTTATAGAACTTTATTATATTTTTATTTGTTATAATATATAATATATTTTTATTAGATTTCGACGCAACTATCTTTTTAAAGTTTCTCTGTTCATTGTATACTGAATCAAACTTACTACTGTAACCTCCAAAAGGATTATAAGTCTGTTTATTTTTAAAATCAACTGTATATGTTGTTATAGTACCATTTTTTGTTAATACGAATATCTTACCTGTTGATGATATATCTGATTCTCTATCAATAGTTATACTTATCGGTTTATTATTAATATCTTTTAAAAATAAATCTTTATCAACTAAGTCTCTAACAAAATTAAAATTAAGATCATAAACCTTAATGGAAAAATTACCATTATCTAAAACATATATTTCATTATTATATATTTTTATACTCTCGGGGTTTGTAAGCTTATTTTTGCGGGTAGTTTTACCCTTACCACCTACCGCCTTTACAAGATATCTTCCTGGGTGAGTCGTATCGTTTATACCTGTTCGTGATATAGCTGGGTCAGAGTATAATAATCCCGATATATCAAACTTATAAAGAGAGTTCGTACCACTATCCAATATAAATAGAAAGTCACCGCTTACATCTACTGACTTAATATTACTAAACTCAAAACTTTTATTAAATTCTGCTTGTTGCCCAGTAAGTAAACCTGTTATACTAGTATAGTCATTATTGGTCTTAAAAATATAACTATTATCTCTACCATAACTTATAATTAAATTGTTAGTTGAGTTGGGAAATTTAGTTATATTGATCTCGTTTATTGTAGAAAGAGTAGCAGTACCTGATGCAGTTGTGTTTAAACTACCTAGAGAGCTAGAATAACTACTATTGAAGTTATAACTACCTACAGCTGAAGTTGGAGATGTCGCTGTAAAAATTTCAGCATTTGCAATTAAGAATAACCAGTTAAAATAAAGTTTATTAATTACGTCATTATAAACTTCACCTAAAAGGTAATCATTATGACTAATTTTTATATCATCTATAGAATAAGGTAAAGTATTATATGCAGTATCGAACTTTTCTAATACCCTGTCTCTTGAATATGCTGCGGTAACTTCTGAATAAACACTGCTCATATTGAAATATTTATATTCATATCTAATCTCTTACCTATAACACCAGAAATATCATTTTCTTTTAGATATTTATAAGCGGCACTAATAGTATCAAATTTAGTAACTTCAGCATCATTATTCAGGAAAAATTGACCTTCTAATGTCTCAAGAGTTTTATTTTTTTCATCAAATATATATTTTACATTAGACATTGATAAGTATTTATATGTCCAGTTTAAGAAAAACAGACAAAACGGAATATGTAGAACAAACAATAACTGCAGATTATATACTTAAACTATATGAAAAGGGAACAAAAATATCCGATAGAAAAGACAAAAAGGTTTTTTTACAAGATATAAAAAAACTTATTCCATACTTAGGTAAGAAAGTACTTTTAGAATTATAAATTACCTTAATCTAATACCCAGCATTTTCAAAGCGCTGCTGGTTGCATCTTTACCGCCTAAGTGTAGTTCAAGAGTCTGATCACTGGTGGTATAAGAATTTGGTATATAAATAAGGCCGCCATAGTTTCTACTGTCCATTTGACCTTTATTTGTACTTCTTAAGTCCCACATTAATACTACATTGGTATTTAATGCAGCATTTTTATAACCAAAAAATCCTGCATCAGTCTCTGCATTACTACCATGCCATTGACATATAAAATCACCTATATCACTCCATGCAATATCAGTTCTACCAATCATAGCGTGAACTGCAGTAATATTCACAGTGATTTTTCTATATTGAGCATCGAGCAGGTAGTTGGGGCCCCAACTAGTATAAGTATTAAAGTTACCAGTATTTATGGTACTAGTACCAATTACAACAGAAGCTGGTTTACTATAAATACCAGTGTCTTCGATCACGGTACCGTTCCAATTTAATTCTAAATCCTGACCAGCTGCACTACACGGTAAAAAACTTGAATTGTTAATACCCAGTCTATATATAGAACTAACTGCAGTAACCTCTGATGTCGCAGTTATACCTAATGGGTATATAACATCACCAGTCAATAGAGTTGGATCTTGTGCAGCTTTAGCTACTCCAGATAGAGTAACTGAGCTCAGAGATGTAACATGATCACTAAATGTTAGTTCTCCAGATATATCCCCTCCATGGATTTTATCTCCTGCAATACTATTATCAGGTATATCTAGATGAGATACTGGTATACCTGAATTAGCTACAGTCCATGTTAAAGAACCTGTTCCACCATCTCTTGCGGATAATACATATAAAGTACCAAAAGTAGAAGCAGGTGTTGAAGTAACATTTAGTGAGGAATCACCAGAAACATGAGCATTAAATGAACTCACATTGTATGTACTAGCAGGTACAAAGGCCATATCACCAATCTCAGCTCGACCGTCAGCGGAAACAGCTGTAAGTGTAGATACCACAGAAAAGGGGTCTGATGTAGGGTTAACAGCTGATGCGGTGGGTAAAAGAAAGACTGTAGTTCCTAAGGAATTACCACCTAAAGTACTACCATCTCCTACGAACACACGAGTACCATCTGTGGAATAGCCTAATTCAGCTTCGCAAAGCTCTGTACCTAACCGACTTGCATCAGTCCCTCTACGTAGAAAAATTCTTGCTTTCTTTATTTCAGCCATATAATAATATTTATCTTAATATAAATAATTACAATGAAAGAGGGTGAAAATTTTTACGTTACTACAAAAGAAAGACAGGGCTTTATAGTAATTGAGGTGAGAGATGCTAAAACTAGTAGTATTAAAAAAACATATACTAACTCTGGTAAGATAATTGTACCACCTTCAGTATCAGGATTAAATTTATTCTATACCTACAAGAATGGGGTTGTAACTAAGTCTGTAAATATAAACTTAAAGACAAATAAAAAGACTGAACGAATAGTTAGCTAATTTCCTCTGCTTGTTTACTTTCATGTATCACAGGTATTGCACTAGCTCTTTCTAATTGACCTGTAGCTTGACCAACTTTACGCACATCATCTTTACTTTTCATTAACTTAAGAGGTATATTCTTGAATGGATGAGTATGAGCATATATTTTAACAAGATTTGTAGATGAACCTGTAACTGAAATAGTGTTTTCACTATGATTGTGAACTCCTGAAATAGTACCAGCGACTAGTTCCCCGTACAGTATAACAGGCTCGGTTTCTTGTATCTCAACCGGGGCAGTAATATGCTGTACACTCAACTCCCCTTCAACATGCATTGAACCTCCTATAACAACATTTTGATTCACACCTAAATTACCATCTACAACAACTTGTTTTTTATTTTTATTACGCAATAAAAGCATTTCAGCTGCAATATTAATAACCTTAGCATCAATATTTATCTCCTCATCTGCAACAATATTTGTTTGCTGTCCGGTTACATTAGTAATAGAACCACCTATATCAACCCCACCAAGTGTTTTAATAGATATACCTCCAGCTCCGACTTGCACGTTCCATTTATTGTTTATATTTTGTACATGAGTACCACCTGGTAAATTATCAACATGAACATACTCTATAAGAGCTCTCTCTTTTTGGGTAGCTACAACACCCTTAGGGAATACTGCTATTTCATTCATGTCTATTTTGCCTATACTATCTACACGTATAGAAGGAAAATCATTTAATACTAAACCGATATTTTCGATTTTATTTTTAGTTATAGAGACAATTTCATTACCACCACTACCCATTTGTTTCTCTAGTTCTAATAAATCCTCGTTAATAGTTTTAAGTCTATCTATAACCAAAGCTTGTTTATCTTCTACAACCCAGTCTCCATTTAATGTACTAGGGCTCTTACCAGTACCCCCACAAACAGGGCATGGACTGCTTCCTAGAAAGTCTTTCTTTGACGATACACTTATAATATCTGATGAAAGATTATCATAAGAAGAACTTACATTAGCAAAATTAAAAGATAGTTTGTCATGATTATATACTTGTGTGCCCCCTGTACTTGTAAAACTATACTTATTCTCCCAAATGGTAGGCTTATATGAAGCAGTACATAGAGGGCAATCACCAAATGAACCAGATCGTTGTTGATTAGCACTAGTCTTTTTAAAAAATCCCTCTTCTATAGGTATTGTTGTTGCTCTCTTTATATCAAACAATTGTTTAGCGTCAGCAATACTATCAAGTAATGATTTATATTGGGAAAAAATGTCGTAGTTTAAGTTACCAACTTTGTGGTAATTATCTCCATTAATAATATAATCTAAGTCACCACCGATATAAACCCCTTTATGTCCCTTAACGGTAAGAAATTGATCATTTTGTACTAGCTTTTGATCATTATTAACAGCAAATTCTGTATTTACGTAATTGCTAAACTCTTTAAAGGAACCACTATAGTGAGTTAATTTAAGTATTTCTCTATTATCAGTATTAACAATCTCGAGTGTGCCACCTTTTTGATTAATAACATACTTATTACGATATGTAACAGTGTTATGATCGTAACTATCTTGTATACTTGCTGTTTTGTTTTCATACGACCCGGGATAGTCTAATCCAGGGTCATTAGAATTATCATAAATTGACTTCCAGTCTTCCTGACCATAACTTGTTGCAAAGTATACTGGTGACATTGGGTCTCCATCCTCAAAAAAGACCCAAACATGACTACCTACATTAGGTACACCAAAAGATCCCTTTGCTGAATTACTATAAGAAGTAGGAGTGTAGTTAAAACCATACTTGTTTGCATTTTCAAAAGGAATATCCCCAGCATTAACAAATGCATCTGATACTTTAAGGTCTTCAACTTCATACTTTCGCGCAGGCTTTTCTCCTATACCATCGTTGTTTAATCCATATTTTGTTTTAACGAAATCTTCTTTGTATTCTAGATCATCTCTATTGTTACTATCAGAAATAGTACCTATCTCATCAAACGAATTATATCTACCAGAACTACTTGCTCCATTTAACGGAGCAGCACAGACTGACCAAGGTAAAATTGTTTTTAAATCTTCAAGTATATCTGAAATATCACTGTTTATATTTTTACCAATGAACTTAAAACTTTTGTCCTCATTGTTGGAATCCCATTTTTGATATACTGAAGGACTAATATGAGGTACCCATATCTTTATTTTCCCTGCTTTTTCAGGATCATTGTTCTGTACAACAATACCTAAATAGTTACCATAATACTTTTTGGTATTTTTAAAACTACTTGTCTTACTTGCGTTAATATATGATTCTTGAGGCATAATATTTTAGAAAGGTGCTACTGGTAAATTAGGGTCATTAAGTATTTCTTCTACTGTCCTACCACCTGTTATAACAGGGTCATCGTTAGTGTTTATCTGAGGAGGGACTATAGGTTGTATCCTTTTAAGCGGCTTAGGAGCAACTAATAAAGACTTCCATGTTTGATTATTCTGGCCTTTTATTTGTTTTACTGATTGAGTTTGTATAATCCTCTTGCTTTCTGCTAATGCTTCTGTTTTAAGTTTATCAAACTCTGCAGGATCTTCTTTCGCTTTCTTTTTTACATTATTAGATACACCAGATGCCCTTATTATGTTCTGTTGTACTGGTACAACTGGTGTAGTAATATTATTTACTTCTACTGATGGTAGATTCTCTTCCACATCAATAATAACCCCTTCTTCTTTGTTTTTATCAATAATGTTTTTTACTATATCTCTGTATTGCTGTACTTGACTAGGGGATGCAGGGGTTGCAGACGGGCATATTTTCTTTATACCTGACGCGATTTTTTGCTTATATAGAGCTACTTGCTGTATTTTAATTTTTTTATATGCTATTTTTCGAAGTTCACTATCAATTTTTGATTCTAATTTATTCTTTATCTTAGATAGTTCCCTATTTATAAAATCCTCAAAGAAAATAATTTTCTCTAATATCGGATTTTTATTTAATATATCTCTTATAGATTTATTCAAACAACCTACAATTTGAGCTTCTAAAGCAGTGGCCATGCTACCTATAGTATCTGTAACACTCTCTTTGAACTTAGCGCCTGCTGCTTTAAAAGTCTGACCGAGCTTAACTCCAGATAAATCCCCGAGTTTTTGATCCATTAAATTTTTAGGATCCGCTTTAACCAAACTTTTAACTTGACCTGGAGTAACTCTGTCAATAATATTCTGTGGGTTGAGTACCCGCTTAGCCGCTGTTGCTTGATCACTTACAAAATTATTAAAACTAAAAGCCATTAAAAATATTTAATCCTTGACATAATATCAGGAACCCATATAATATTAGTATGATTAAGGTATCTCATGAATCCCCTATAGCTTTATTGGAAAAATCGACGGAATA
>CENS01119798.1_pt1 | contig 11896 bp, 6 predicted proteins | sample 530201 | NCBI WGS metagenome assembly CENS01 (sample SAMEA2619747, study PRJEB7988) | marine metagenome | biome: marine biome (ENVO:00000447); feature: surface water layer (ENVO:00002042); material: "saline water (ENVO:00002010), including plankton (ENVO:xxxxxxxx)" | depth 5 m | reverse complement strand
AAAAAAGACTAAATAAACTTCCATAAATACCTAAAAAACTGATGTAATATGGCAGCCATCGTAACAGACCAATTTAGGGTCCAAAATGCTACGACATTTATAGACTCTTTAGAAAATAATTCTTATTATGTTTTTCTGGGACTTGCAAATCCATATCAGACTGGTTTTGGTAGGACTGATAGTTGGGACCCAACAAGTTCTGGAGGTTCTGTACCACCTCCACCAATAGACAACCAAAGTTATCTTTCTCATTATAGAGATACCATTTTATTTGGTAAGAAGATAACAAGTGGTAATGTCAGAAGGGTCATTAAAAAAATTCAGTGGACTGCCAATACAAAGTATGATATGTATCGTCATGATTATGACGTATATGATAAATCACCAAACTCGAATAGTGGAAGATTATATGATTCCAATTTTTATGTAGTAAACAAGGATTATAGAGTTTACGTATGTCTTTACAATGGATCTAGTGGTACAAATTTGAAGGGAGAACCATCTCAAGATGAACCTTTATTCACTGATTTGGAACCATCTGCAGCAGGTGATAGTAATGATGGGTACATTTGGAAGTATCTTTTCACGATTGCTCCTTCAGATATCGTAAAGTTTGATTCTACGGAATATATTGTTCTTCCTAACAATTGGGATACTAGTACAGATTTTGAAATTAAGTCCATAAGAGAATCCGGTGATTCTAAAATCAATAATAATCAAATAAAAGTTGTATACATTGAAAATAGTGGAAGTGAAGTATATGTATCAGGAACATATCCAATATTAGGGGATGGTACTGGCGGTGAGGTTCAGATTACTGCAAATACTGAAGGAGAAATTGTAAGAACTAAAGTTGTAAATGGTGGAACTGGATATACATTTGGAATTGTTGATTTAAAAACATCCGGAACACCAAATAATGCAGCGAAATTAATTCCAATTATACCACCATCTAAAGGGCATGGGTATGATATCTATACCGAGTTGGGTGCAGATAAAGTATTAATTTATTCTAGATTTGATACAACTACAAAAGAATTTGCTGCAAATACAAGTTTTGCTCAGATTGGAATTATTAAAAATCCAGAGCAGGCAAATGCATCAAATATATTTGATGCTAATACTTTTAGTGCATTGAATTCAGTTAAATTAAATTCAACTCCAGCAAAACTTCCTATTATTGGTGATGTATTAAGTCAAACAAGAGCAGATGGAAAGATCGCTAAAGGATATGCTGCTTCATATGATCAAGAAACAAATATTTTAAAATATTATCAGGATAGATCATTATATCTGACGGGTGGAGTTGATACAACTGATACATCTGAAGTAACTACGAAAGGACAATTGTTGGCTTTTGAATCATCAGCAAATCAAATTACTGCTGGTGGTGGTTCTGGTTTTCAAGGCTCTATAGACACTAATTTTGGGGGAAGTACGCTTTCTCTAAATGATAGTATTGTTGGTTTGGGAGTAACTTTCTCTCAAGGACTTGCGGGACCTGAGATAAATAAAAGCACGGGAGATATTATTTACATCGATAATAGATCTATTGTAACAAGAAGCAATAGACAAAAAGAAGACGTTAAAATTATTCTGGAATTCTAAGAAATGGCTCAAAAAACAAATTTAAATGTAAGCCCATACTTTGACGATTTCGATTCGTCAAAAAACTTCTTAAAGGTTTTATTTAAACCAGGTTTTCCAGTTCAGAGTAGAGAACTAACTTCTTTACAATCTATTCTACAAAACCAAGTAGAAGATTTCGCAAGTCATACGTTCAAAGAGGGATCTATGGTGATCCCAGGAAACTCAACATTTGATGACCAATACTATTCAGTAAAGTTAAATACAACACAGTTTGGTATTGATTTATCATTTTATATTGATAAATTTGTTGGAAAAACGATAACTGGACAAACTTCAGGAACTACCGCAAAAATAGTAAGAGTTGCATTCCCTGCAGAAAGTTCTATTGTAGATAATATTACTCTTTATGTAAAATATATTACATCCAATGAAGATTTTGTTTTTGAACAATTTTTGGATGGAGAAGTTTTATCATGTACTGAAAATGTCACTTATGGAAATACTACAATAAATTCTGGTACTCCATTTGCAACTCTTGTCGATTCGGAAGCAACTTCTATAGGTTCTAGTGCATCCATTGATAGTGGAATTTACTTTATTAGAGGATATTTTGTTGAAGTTTCTAGACAGACAATTATATTAGACTACTATACAAATAAACCATCTTATAGAGTTGGTTTGACCATAACAGAATCTTTAGTTTCTGCAGCAGAAGACGAAAGTCTTTATGATAATGCTAAAGGATTTACTAATTATGCTTCTCCTGGAGCAGATAGATTAAAAATATCCTTAACGCTTTCCAAAAAAGAATTAACGGACAATAAAGATACAAATTTTGTTGAACTTTTTAGAGTAAAAGAAGGAAAAATTCAAAAAGTTACATCAAAAACAGAGTATAATAATATAAGAGATTATCTTGCACAGAGAACTTTTGATGAATCTGGCAGCTATGCAGTAGATCCATTTGAAATTACTTTGCAAGAGTCTTTAAATAATGAACTTGGAAATAATGGTGCATTTTTTGAAACGGAAAAAACAAAGCAAGGAAATACACCTTCCGAAGACCTTGCATGTTTAAAAATTGAAAATGGTAAGGTATATGTAAAAGGTTATGATATTGAAATATTAAACGATGTAATTGATATAGAAAAACCAAGAGATACAGAAGAAAATAGAACTACTGTTCCTCTTGAAGTTGGATACTTATTCAGAGTAAATAATGTCACTAGAACTCCGCTTCTTAGAGAGCAAATTGAACTTCACTCTGTTCTTAAGGCAGATGGCACATCAAAAATTGGTTATGCACGAGCATACTCATTTAATTTGACAGACTCTGCATATGAAGGTGCGTCTACTTCTTGGGATTTGAGAGTTTATGATATTCAAACATTTACTAAATTAACTCTCAATAATGTTATAGCTTTGGAAGAAAGTTTCCACATCAAAGGAAAATTTAGTGGTGCAACAGGATACGTCGATGCAACAGGTACTACAAACGTTCATAATCTAAGACAAACTTCTGGCAAATTTATTGTCGGTGAGCCAATAATTGTTAACGGAATTGATAGTACAGTAACAACTTCTAAAGTAGATGTTTATGGCATTCAAGATGTTAAATCATTCTTAAATAATGACTTTAGTGCTGATTCTGTTTTAGAAAGACAAATTCTTGAAGGGGGAATTGTTGCTGTTGATATTGATGCGGGTACAATAACAGCATCAGGAAGACCTTTTACTGGACTGAAAGTCGGAGATATAATTATAACCCAATATACGGGTACTATTCCAACCTACAATAAAATTACTGCAATAAGTCCTTCCTTAACAGATATCACGATTGCTGCAATAAGTGGTGGTGTATCTGGTGTTTATAGTGAAACTCTTGCAACTGGCACTCAAGTAGAAGTATCTTTAGGAATACCAGTATTCAGAGGTGGTGGTGCATTATATACACCATTATTTGATGAAAATATTTCAGAAGTTAATTTATCAAACTCCAAACTTAGAGTTATTGATCAAATTACTGATATAGGTAGCACTACAGATGGAATTTATACTTTAAATACTTCAAACTTACCTTCTACACATTTAAATTCTTCAAACTCTTCATTTGTCGGATTTGATCAAGAAAATTATTCATTCTTTTATGATAATGATGGTGGTAGTGGTGTGCCCTCACCAGAAAGTCTATCTGCAGATGCATTCTCTATTACCAATAATAATCAAATTGAAATAAGAGGTTTAGATGAGTCAAAAATTAGTGCATCTTCAATTCTTAATGTTACTGTAGAAAAGGATAAGTTTGTTTCTAAAGTAAAGAATTACGTAAGATCTTCTACACTTTATATTGACAAATCGAAATTAAAAGAGTCTGGGTCAACATCCGATCAATCTCTTAATGATGGACTTACTTATAATGAGTATCATGGATTAAGAGTTCAAGATGACCAAATTTCTCTCAATGTCCCAGATGTAGTAAAAGTTATATCAGTTTATGAATCTCTAGATAAAAATAATCCAGTTTTAGATAGGATTGAATGTACTTCAACCGATGCAGTATCATCTAATGCAATTATTGGCGAAAACATTATTGGTTCTGAAAGTAGAGCAGTAGCAAGAGTTATTGTTAAACCAACTGCAAGTAATAATTTGGATATTATTTACCTTACAAATGAAAGATTTGTTATTGGGGAAACTGTTCAATTTAAAGAGTCCAATATTACTACAACTATTGAAAATGTAACTAGAGGTTCGTATAAAGACATTTCTAATTCATTCACATTGGATAAAGGTCAAAGAGACCAGTATTATGATTATTCTAGATTGGTTAGAAAACCAGGAAGTCCAGATCCAACTAGAAAATTGCTAGTTATCTTTGATAAGTATGAAGTTCCATCAAATGATACTGGAGATGTATTTACAGTTGCCAGTTATGATGATGATAGATTTGCTGAAGATATTCCAGAAATTGGTGTAAATGCTATTAGAGCATCTGATACTTTGGACTTTAGACCAAGAGTAAGTCAATTTACAGCAACAGATAAATCCCCATTTGATTTTTCAGCAAGAACAAGCGCATTTTCAACATTACCATCTATCATCTTAGCGCCAGATGAAGTATCAACATTATCATATAATTTCTATCTCCCAAGAATTGATAGAATTTATGTTGATACTTTAGGTAATTTTATTGTGGATAAGGGTAAGTCGGATTTGAATCCTCAACCACCACAAAAACTTGGTAATTTCATGGAATTGGCATTAATAAACATGCCAGCATACTTATATAACACTGAAGACGCTTCTATTACATTAATTGATAATAGAAGATACACTATGAGAGATATTGGAGAACTTGAGGGGAGAATAGAAAACTTAGAGGAAACTACTTCATTATCTTTACTCGAAATCAATACAAAAACTATTGAGGTTAGAGATTCTGAAGGAAGAGATAGATTTAAGTCTGGATTCTTTGTAGATAATTTCAGAAACCTTGACAGGATTGATACCAATATAAGTTTAATTTCTTTAGATGGTTCTGTTGAAGAAGTAACACCTATTGTAAATAGAAATACTTTAGAATCTTTAGTAGCATCTTCTACCAATTTTACCCCCCAAAACTTAGATCTTTCAACTAATTTCGAATTACTTGACCCAGCAATTCAAAAAACTGGCAATGTTTTAACATTAGCATATAAGGAATCTGATTGGTTGGAGCAACCACTGGCAACTAAAGTTGAGAACATTAACCCATTTAATGTTGTTTTATACGTTGGTGATGTAAAGTTAACACCAAATGTTGATACCTGGGTAAGACAAACATGGATGGCAACACTGAATCAGGCAAATACTGTAAATACATCAACCACTAATAGGAATAATAGAACTCGAAACAGAACTGCTACAAATATAAGAAGAGTTGCAAATCCTGCAAGAAGAGGACAAACAGTTAGTGAAGGGTCTACTACTAGCAGTCGTACTAGGACAAGTGTTTCTTCAAGAGTAGTTACTTCTACTAGCACATCTGTGTCAAATGTGTTACGGTCTAGGTCTGCTGAGGTCTTTATGAGATCTCGCAATATTTATGTAAATGCAACTAACTTAAAACCAAGAACTAGATACTATCAATTCCTCGACAACACTAGTGGTGTTGATTTTATGCCAAAAATGTTGGAAATCTCTAGAGATTCCAATCTTCAAAATTCAGGTGCAAGCTCAGCATTTAGTATTGGAGAAACTGTTGTCGGTACAATAGACGATAGGGAAGTTGCTAGATTTAGACTGGCACATCCAAGACATAAGAGTGGATCTTTTAATGCTCCAGATTCTTTTTATAATACAAATCCATATCGATCGGGAGAATTTACAGATACTTTCTATTCATCAACATCTAAAGTTTTGAATGTTGATACATTCTCTATGGCACAACAAGCTCAAGGAGATTATTATGGATATGCTATTGCAGGAATGAAACTTAAGGGGCAAACAAGTGGTGCTGAAGCATATGTTAAAGATGTTCGTTTAGTATCTGATAATTATGGCGACCTGATCGGTTCATTTTTCCTTAGAGATCCAAATACAACTCCATCACCTTCAGTAAGAATTAGAACTGGCAATAAAACTTATAGATTGACATCTAGCAAATCAAACGCCGAAGTTCTTCCTGGAAGTACAGCGATTTCTTTTGGCGAAACATCCTATAATTCGACAGGAACCCTTGAAGTTTGGCAAAGAGTAGTTACAGTAACTACCGTCCGTAGAACAATCACTACTGTAACTAGAACAACTACCAGAACCAGAACAAACAACTTTACGCAATTCTTTGATCCTCTTGCACAAAGTTTTACTGTTGGTGGAAATGTTCAGGTTAAATCGAATATTGATACTGAGGAGGATGCAAAAGGTGCATTCTTAACTTCTGTAGATTTATTCTTTGCTAATATTGATGAAAATAATGCTCCGGTAAGAGTTGAAGTAAGAACTGTGGAGTTGGGAACACCAACTCTGCAGGTAATAGCACCTTCTGTAACTATTAGACCCATAGAAGTAGACGAAGATGGCAATGAAGTACAAGTAATTAAAACATCTTCAACAGGAGATGTTCCCACTAATGTCAAATTCCCAGAACCAATCTTCCTGGAACCAGGAAGAGAATATGCAATAGTATTGATTTCTGAAAATAGTGATGCATATGAAGTATGGACTGCAGTGATGGGAGAGAAAACTGTAAACACAGCAACTCTTCCTGATGTCGATGCAGTTATCTATACACAACAATTTGCACTTGGATCTCTGTTTAAATCTCAAAATGGTTCTATTTGGACAACAGATCAGTTCCAAGACCTCAAGTTTAAATTATACAAAGCGGAGTTTACTGAAACATCAGGTACAGCATATTTTTACAATCCTCCAATGGATATTAGTAATGGATACAATCAAAATCTTCCATTCAATCCAATTAGTGCTGCTCCCAAAACTGGTTGGATTGGAATTCAAACAATAACAGATAATAATACTGCAGGTATTCTTACTGTTGGCAGAAGACTTGCATCTTCTATTAACGATCTAGATGGATCGGCAATTATAACCGGTGTTGGTGGAAGTGTTACGGGAATCACTACTATAAGTGGTGGAGAAAATTATTTTACAGGTATTACTAATTTAAATGTAGCAGCAACTAACATAAGTGGATTTGGTACAGGATTGGTTCTTCAAGTATCTACAGGAAGTGGAACTACATTGACAGATGTAAGTATTGCCAGTACTTCTCCTGGATATGGGTATGTTGAAGGTGATGTTGTGACTATAGCTGGAACTGCGGTTACGACGACTTCAAATCCAGGTATAGGAACAGGTGCAAGAATTACTATTTCTGGAATTGGTAGTGCAAATAGATTGTATTTGTCTAATGTTCAGGGAGACTTTAGTAATAGTCCATCAAGTGGAAAATCATTTGGTGTTGGATATGGATTGAGCTACTACAGTGGCAATACCGTTGTTTCTTGGGCATCTACAACAATTACAGATTCTCATGAGTCAACTACTGGTAGAGAAGTTTTTGTTAGACATTATGATCACGGAATGTACTCAAGTACTAATAAGATAAAAGTATCAAATGTACAACCCGATGTTACGTCAACGACATTAAATGCAACACTTTCACTTTCAGATTCAACATTTGAAGTTGCATCTGGTGCTGGTTTAACCTCATTTGAAGGTCTTCCAGTTGATGGAACCAATATAGGATATCTTAAAATTGGTAATGAAATTATTGGATATAATAATGTTAATGGTTCAGAAATTACTATTGCTACAAATGGTAGAGGAATTGATGGCACGAAAGCACAAACTCATGATATAGGTTCTATAGTGCAAAAATATGAGTTTAATGGAGTTTCTTTAAGAAGAATTAATGGAGTCACCTCTTCAATTAAAGGTCCAATTGGAATTGATGGGTATTATTTTGATATTGACACCGGAAATACAAATGGATTAGATAGAACCAATGATACTTTAATAAGACCATCCCTTGCATTTAATGGTAATAATAGTGGAGGAGGAAACAACGTATATGCACAGGAAAATATTTTATATACTGGAGTGAGACCTACTTATGATATTCAAACTCCATCTGCAGATACATTTGTAAACGGTAGAATTAGAACAGTTTCTGGAACTAGTGTCGGGGCATCTTCAAACAATCCACAAGAATCATTCTTGGATAAAGGATATCAAACAATTCAGTTGAATACATTTAATTTCTTACCAGATCCCAGAATGATTTGTTCTGAAGTTAACCAGGATGAATACTTAACTAATCTTCCAAGAAATAAGTCGTTTACAACAGCGATTAACTTCAATACATCTGATAAAAATGTTTCTCCAATATTGAATCTGAATACGGCATTTACCGAATTCTTCAGTAGTCGTTTAAATAATCCAGTCTCCGATTTTACGGAAGATAATAGAGTTAATTCAATATACGAAGATCCACACTCTGCAGTTTACTATAGCAAATCTGTCAGTCTGGCAAATCCTGCAACTTCTTTGAAGGTAATTTTATCTGCTTATAGACATGAATCAGCTGATATTAGAGTTCTTTATAGTTTGACTAGGGCAGACTCTAGTGAAGTTGAGCAAAAGTTTGAATTATTCCCTGGATATGAGAATTTAAGGTCTAGTCAAAATGGACTTGAAGTTATAGATCCTGCCAAGAATACCGGACATTCTGATATAGATATTCCATCTAGTTTGGAAAACGAATTTATAGAGTATGAGTATAATGCCAATGGTTTGGGATTATTTACTGGATTTACAATCAAAATAATAATGAGTGGAGAAAACCAGGCACAACCACCAAGATTGAGCGACCTCAGAGTTATTGCAATAAGATGATTAAAGTAGAAGGTCATACAAATCTCTATAGAGATGATGAAAGCGGTGCTATCATTAATACAGATACTACCGCTTATAACGACTATGTTCGTTCAGTAGAAACTAGCGATTCTAGAAAAAAGGAATTGGACAAAATAAAAAGTGATATTGATGAAATTAAATCATTACTAAGGGAATTGGTCAATAAAAATGTCGGGTAATTGATTATCATATAAATACTTAAAAGTATATTGATCCCAGAATAATGGCAGTTTATGTATCAAATATTGTTATTGAGCAGGGATTTGACTTTGAAACAACCTTTGAACTGGAAAATGCAATTACTAATGAACCGCTAGATTTATCCACTTATAATATCCCCGAAGCAAAATTGAGAAAAAGTTATTCTAGTTCAACATCATATAATTTTACTGGGGCTTTTGTGGATGAACTGGGAGGTAAATTTCTAATTTCTATGGGTTCTTCCATAACATCCCAGTTAAAACCCGGAAGATATGTTTATGATGTTAAGTTAACTACTACGGCAACAGGTCTCACTTCAAAAGCAGTTGAAGGATCTGTTATAGTAAGGGGAGGAGTAACTAAGTAATGCCTACTATAAAAGCAAGAGTAGGACCTCAGAATGCTGTTAGAGTATTAGCTCAACAAACTTCTGCAGTCTCCAAATTACTGAATTTAAGTGATGTAATTAGTGATTATAAGGCAATTGATGGGTTACTCCTAGTATGGAATCAACCCACCTCACAATTCATAATGACGAGTGTCATTGATAATGAGGTAAAAATAAGTGATTTAACTCAATCATATAATGCAACCACCGGAGCACTTGTTGTTTCTGGCGGAGTTGGTGTAGGTGGAAATTTGAGTGTTGCTGGGATTGCAACATTTGGAACAGGTACAGTTACTGTCGATGGTGATAATGATTTAGTTTACGTGGGTGTTGGCGTTACACTCAGTGGACAAGATGGTGTCTGGACCAAAAAACTTACAGTAGATGGTGATTTTCAGGCAACAAATCTTATTGTTACTGGAATCGCAACATTAGCATCTGAAGGTGGTATAACCACTACTGGTGGAGATTTATATGTTGGAAAGAATTTAAGAGTTGCTGGAGTCTCTACATTCATAGGTAATGCTACCTTTAGAGGTGGGACCATTGGGATTGGTGATTCTACTAGTGATGATATTAATGTTTCTGGTGAATTTATATCAGATTTGAACCCAAATGAAGACGGTCTTTATGATTTGGGTATAGTTGGAAAAAGGTGGAGAGATGCCAGATTTTCTGGATTAGTAACATCAACCACTTTAAATGTTGCAAATACTGCATTAATTTCCGGAATATCAACATTCCAGCAAGATGTTGATGTCATTGGAACATTTACTGCCGGACTTATAGATGGGGGATTCTACTGATGGCAAAACCAAGTACTAGGCAAGGATTGATTGACTATTGCCTCAGAAAATTAGGAGCACCAGTTTTAGAAATTAATATTGATGACGATCAAATTGATGATTTAGTTGATGATACCATTCAATATTTTAACGAGAGACACTTTGATGGTGTCGAAAGAATGTATTTGAAATATAAAATTACTGCCGATGATATTAATAGGGGTAAGGGACCAGGAAAAGATGGAGTTACTGGTATTGTAACAACAACAGTAGATCATAGTGTTGGGGTTACTACCCAATTTTCTTTTGAAGAAAATTCAAATTATATTCAAGTTCCAGATTCTGTAATTGGAATAGAAAGTATATTTAGATTTGACACAAGTTCAATATCTAGTGGAATGTTTAGCATAAAATATCAACTATTTTTGAATGATCTATATTATTTCAATTCCGTTGAACTTTTACAATATTCAATGACAAAGAGTTATTTGGCAGATATTGACCATTTATTGACAACGGATAAGCAAGTTAGATTTAATCAAAGACAAGATAGATTATACCTAGATATAGATTGGGCATCTCAAAAGGAAGGAACATATATAGTTCTTGATTGCTATAGAGCACTTGATCCTGCTTCATTTACACAAGTATATAATGATTCTTTTGTAAAAAGATATTTAACCGCTCTTATGAAGAGGCAGTGGGGACAAAACTTGATTAAATTTAATGGAGTTAAACTTCCTGGTGGAATTGAGTTAAATGGAAGACAACTTTTTGAAGATGGTGAACGAGAGTTAGAAGCAATTAAACAAAAAATGGCATCTGAATATGAACTTCCACCTTTAGATCTGATAGGATAATTTATTATGGCACTTAATCCATATTTTCTTCAAGGTACTTCTGGAGAGCAAGCACTTCTTCAAAATTTAATTAATGAACATTTAACTATTTTTGGTGTAGAAGTTCATTATTTGCCAAGGACTATTTTTAGAACAGATAATATACTTCAAGAAGTAGAATCTTCGTCATTTAGTGATAATTTTGTTATTGAAGCATATATGACAAATTATGATGGATATGCTCCAGATTCTGACATTATGACAAAATTTGGACTGAGATTAAAAAATGAAATCAATCTTGTAATATCTAAGGAAAGATTTGAAGATTTTATTGGATCATATTTGGGTGGACAAAACTGGGCGATTGATCGGGGATTTCTTGAAGGACAAGAAAAATATGTGGCAGTAAGACCATCAGAGGGAGATTTAATTTGGTTTCCTCTAGGAGAGAGACTATTTGAAATTAAAAGAGTTGAAGCAGAAAAACCATTTTATCAATTAAATAAAACTTACGTATATGAGTTGCAATGTGAGTTATATGAATATGAAGGAGAATCTATAGATACAACTTCAGATCTTGTAAATAGTGTTATTGAAGATGAAGGATATATAACTACTATGTCACTTGTCTCTGTTGGGGTAGGAGCAACGGCAAGTGTAAGCATAGGGGGTACCGG
>CENS01029481.1_pt1 | contig 11930 bp, 28 predicted proteins | sample 530201 | NCBI WGS metagenome assembly CENS01 (sample SAMEA2619747, study PRJEB7988) | marine metagenome | biome: marine biome (ENVO:00000447); feature: surface water layer (ENVO:00002042); material: "saline water (ENVO:00002010), including plankton (ENVO:xxxxxxxx)" | depth 5 m | reverse complement strand
ATGATTATATGATTATATGATTATATGATTATATGATAGAAAAAAGGGCGCTATGGTTAAGCGCCCTTTTTTTTTAGTCTAATAAAACCATGTATTGCTCGGGAAAATGTTTTCTAAACCAGTCCAGGGCTTTATTATAATGTTTATAATTTCCGGTCATTTGGCAGCCGTTTATAAAATCATAAACAGAAGCTGCAAATTGTGGCACTTGGGCAGGTTCACCAGAAAAAATATTTCTAATAGTTACCATTGACAAAGGTTCCTTTGAATAGTCCAGGTCATCGAATGGTAATTTAATTTCTTTATTATTGTATGTAATAATGTTTGACATTTTTTTCCTTTCGTTAAGTTATTATTATGTCACTTATTATAATATAATATAATAAGATAATGTCAAGCACTTTTTTTTAATTTTTTAGTTTTTCGAGTTCTATTCTAACTTCATCAGCTATTTGGTCGCAACCAACAAAAGATTCAATAGTTTCCTGGGCCACGTCAATACAATCATCAACGGCGCAATTATGCCAGAATTTCTCTTTTTGTTTTAACTTTATATTCATTTTAAGGCCTTGTTTTTATGGTTAGTATTATATATTGGGTAAAATTTACCACCTTTAATGTAATTGTGTAATGATGATAATATGTCATTATAGTATTTATCATCTTTATATATATCTAAATCTAAATCATGCATAAGATTTTCAATTACATACTTATATCCGTCTTTATCTAATTCCATATTATAAAAACCTTCATAATATTTTATATATCTTTTTACATCTGATATTTTAATTTTTAAATATTTACTCATTTTTTTTCCTTTCGTTTTTGGTTAATATAATATGATAATAAGATATGATAATATGATAATCAAGCTTTATTTAAAAAAGCTATGATTAAATAAATAACTACTAATATTTTCACTATGATTATCATGTTAACCCTGGTTTATTTTTTTAAAAAACTTTTCACAATTTTTTAAATATGATTGAGTCAAGGTCCTATGGTCACAAGTAAAATAATTTAATAAATTATTGCGCTTCGATATGATTTTTTTCATTTTATATATTCCTTTGTTAATCTCAAAAGTTTTAATTGTGATTGAGTCAAATTTTTATTTCCATTTAATCTTTTAAAACTATTTGGATTTAATAATTGATTATCTTTATTTCTATACATTAATATTTTTTTCATTTTATATATTCTATGATTTGATTAATATTATTATGTTTGTAACAAATTAAACATTGTTTACATTTTGAAAAACAATTAATCTTTTTTTCTGTGAAATTTTTTGTTACATTGTTAAAAGTTTTATCAAAATATCGAGGCAATACTTCAATTGGTTTATCTAGTTGACTATTAGAAAAAATTAAAATTAAGTTTTTTGGTTTATTGATTGTTTTAAAAACTTTGTTAATAATATCTTTTCTTTTAGTCCATAAAGTAAAAGTGCAATGTTCGTTTTTGTTAGTGATATTTATTAAATTAATTAAATGAGTATTATTAATTAATTCACCATGACTTGAAAATCTAAAAAATGCATCTAATATTGAAGGCAATAATTCATTTTGAATAATAACATTACTTAATAAATTACTGTTATGCTCCCATGAGGGAATACAATTTTTTCTCATTGTTTTCAACATATTGACTGAATAACAACTATTACAAATTGAATTTTTGTTTTTATTTTGTTTAATGCAAAATGAATTACTCAAAGTATTTGTATTAATAGAGCGAATTTCTGCAAGTTTTCCAGATCCTTGAGAAATATTGATTCCAGTATAATTAACCATTTTATTTTTACCTTTCGTTAGTTCTCTTATAATATCCCATGTTATATAGGAGATGTCAATACATAAAATATTTTTTTTAAATGCCTGGAAACACCTGGCGAAATTTACAAATTTTTAAGTAAAGCTTTAAACAGCTCCGATATAGATGAAGCGATCGTTTTTTGATTAAAAGATATTGAAGCAAGAATCTCGAATCTTGGTTCAAGAATATGGTTGCTTGTGATATGATTGCGAGTATGATTGCGAGTATGATTGTCAGTATGATTGCGAATATGATTGCTCGAAATATGGTTCTGGACTCTGAGAAGTTTGAGTTCTCGTTGCTTGGTACACGAATGCAAGACAAAAACTTTCCCTCCACATTTTTGTCGTTTTAAATGCCAATTAATTTGGAAGTTTGAAACTCCATAATTCTTGACTTGATTTGCTTTTAATTCTAACCAAAATTCCTTGCCTTCAATAAGACAGTTTACATCTGGAATGCCACGAATTGTGGCACTTTCAATTCTGCAAAAGTGCCACATTTTTTTTGGTTTTTGGAATAGGTTAATTTTACTCCAAAGTTGAGATTCATTCATTACAGTTTTATGTTTGAATTTTCCTCAATAATTAACTCAAGTTCTTCGTCAGAATGAAGAAAAATATTTAAATCTCTCTTTAATTTTGAGGCATTTAAAATAATTTCTATTTTATTTTCAAAATTAGATTCTAGGAGTCGTATGTTATTTATATGAGCAAGAATATCTCCCTCTTCTTTACTTTTTTCGTCCCAAAAATATTTATCAGACATTATTCTTCCTTTCTTTATATTGTTGATATCCTTTTTCTTCCAATTTATCCCATAATACTCCAAATCGTATTAACCAAGAATACTGATATGGGTGTTTTATTTGGTTAGTTAGGTACATTTCATCTGCACTTAAAATTTCAGTAAATTTTTCTTTTTCACACCATTTAATGTACAGTTTTGAGAGTAAATCTATTGTCATTTTATGCCTCCTCTATAAAAAGAAAACCACCACCATTACCCTCTTCATCTCGGCTAACAGATATTTTGATAGTTTCGTTACCTTTTTTCAGAATAAAAGTTGGAAAAGAATTGTCTTCATCCCCTTCTAATTTAAAACTCTTTATTGTAAATCCTTTTAATGGACTATAATATTTGTTTACAAATTTTTCATATGATGTCATTTTTTTTCTCCCTTCATATCATCTAAATTATTTAAATAAAAATCTGCTAGATGGTTTAAAGTAATAATAGCCTCTTCATGAGCAACTTTATTCATTTGTAATTGACCCAGTAAATCTTCAAGGTCTTCAATAAGTGCTATATTGTCATTATATTGTATCATCATTTAATCCTTTCGTTATTTGTTAATGATATAACTATATTATCAAACACAAAAAGCATGTCAATAAAAAAAACATCTTGACTCATGATTTATGGGAGGCTACTATCAACTGTAATATAATTTTAATTTTAACGAAAGGTAAATAAAATGAGATTTATAGTATCAAAACAAAAAGATATGGTAGTCACCATAAATAGTGTTGATGACCAAACAAAATATAATGTAGAAACTTTTGTGATTTCTAATATGTCTGGAGATACAATTTTAGTAGCCACTGATTCATTAGATGAAGTAATTACTTTTGTTAGAGAATATGACCTCCATGTAGAAACAGATAATTTAGAAGAAAAGGAAGTTGAGGGTTATAATGACTAAAACAAAAGTACAATATTCCCATTTTGAGGAATGCCTTTTTACAAATAAAGATTTAAAAACCAAATTAGCAATACCCATGTTTTGGGAAGACATTTCTTATGGAAATGATGTTTGTCCAAGTTTTGCTTATAAAGGATATCAAATTTGGATTGACCACCCAGATTTTGAGCAAAGAGAAAATGGATTAGATGTTAAAAGATTTCATGTAACACGAGAAAAAGATTATGGAGAAATTGATGTTCCACTCCTTGAAACTGATAATTTTGATATGGTTAAAAAATTAATTCAAATGTTAAACAAACAACCAAGGGAGTAAAAAAATGGAAAAATGTTTTAAAGTTTTAAATGAGGAAGGCAAGACTATGACACCTTGTGGAAATTGGTGGTATGATGAGTGGAGTGATAAATTTAATTATGATGAAATCAAAAGGTTACTCTGTTACGAAAATTACCAAGATACATTTTATACTGATACTGTAAACAATGCCTTTAGTGCCTTAAAAAGTCAAGAAAAAGGTTATTACTATATTGTAGAGTGTGAATCTGACGGCAGAGGAGATGTTGAACCCACTAACAAAACAACAAAATATTATTACAATGGAGAAAATAAAAATGAATAAAAAAATGAAAACTAAATTTATAAAAGAAGCAAAAAAAACTTTTGAAGACAAGAAAAAGAGGTCTATGAAAGTTGGAAATGTAAAAATAGATATAATCTCAATATGATTATATGATTATGTGATTATGGCTCAGACAAATCTTTTATTTTGTCTGGGCTTACATCTATGATTGAAGCAGAATCATTAATTTTTGTTTCTAATTCATTTAACCTTTTTTCTAATTGATCCCTTGACATTCCCTCTAATGTTGAGTGTGTTATTTCTTTTTTATCTACAAACATTCCAGCCATTTGACCAGACCTAAATTCGGCATTTATAGCTCCAGTATATTGACCTTTAACTTCTGCACCATTTCGCAATCGTTCAAATGTTTTAAATCGTCTTAATTTATCTTTTTCGTATTTTTCTGTCTCTTTTTGTAATTTTTTTTCTAAATATCTACAAACATGTGGATTTAAATCTGGATTTAACAACCTACTGGCGATTTCATATGGTTTACCATTTTTAGATTTATATCCAGCTTGCTCTGCTGCATCTACTTTTTTGATTTGACCCCAATTTGCGACTAAAATATCTACAAATTTTCTTTGTTGGGCAGTTAACTCAATAGTAGTTTTTAACGCATTTGGTTTTTTTCCCATTTTTCTATTTTACTCTATATACATTACTTACAAAATAAAAAAAATAAAAAAAAATGCAACATTTCAGTAAAAATTTTATAAAATATGATTATTTTCCTGTTTTTTAGGAATTTTTCCTAAAACTTTCCTAAAACTTTTTGCAATATTTCCTTGTTTTCTGCTTGTTTTCCTGGTTTTCCTAAAATATTGCTCTATTTTACCTTTTACTTTTTTTTTTAATTTGTAAGGAACAGTATACTAGGATTTTAGGAAAATGTCTTGTATGCAAATATATTTATGATATGATTATTGGGAGATATAAAATCTCACCTTTCGTTTAAAAGAAGGGTAGTGTGATTTATATAATTATGTTACCCTTTTTTATGACAATTTTCCAAATTCTTGAATTTTCGGCGGCGATTTCTGCAATTGTTTCAGTCTATTTTTATGGAAACAAAGTATGGTATGCACCATTAATTGGATTTGTTTCACAAATTATATGGATTAGTTGGTGTTATTCTATGAATCTATATTCAATGTTTATTTTATGTTGTGGTATGATATTTGTACATTATCGAAACATGATTAAATTTGATACTATACTAAAACTGAAACTACTACTGTTGAAACATAAGTTGTAGGAGTATTTTGGACCTCTTTTCTAAAATCATCTACTTTTTTTCGTTTAATTTTTCTATCAAATTTATCTTCTGCACTCAACATCATTTTGTATAAATTATCATATTTTTTCCACATAAGTTGTCGTTGATTAAACTTAACATCATGGTTTTTTAAAGCTTTAACATAACATTCCTTCATATCATCTGGATCTAATTTACCCCAGTAACAAACTAATTGAAATTCTTTTGAATGACCTATAATCCAGTTATGTGCAGATATTTTAAAAAGAGACATTTTTCTATCGGATAATTCAATCAATGTGTCATCAAATGCATTGACCACAACAGCTCTCCATAATTTTTGTTCACCATCAATTTCTTTATCTAAGATGCTTCTGGCAAATTTTAAGCCCATGACTTGAAGTAAATGTGGTGAGGTAGACATCAGTGAGCAAAATTTTTTACTAATTCTGATATTATCATTTTGTAATTTTTAAGTATTTTAAGAGGAGGTTTTTTCTGCGCTAAAAAATACATGTAATCAACATATAAACCTTCTATTAATTCATGTCTTTCATCAGAAGACATTTTGGTAGGATCTAAAAACACTGTTTCTTTTGTCTCTGTCACTTCTTCAATTATTTTTTTCCAATCAAATTTCTTTGCCATTTTTTCTATCATTTTTTAAAACCATCAATCACTTCAAACAATTTATGAGCCGTGGGCCGTGTACCAGGTTTCGTTTTTATAGAATCGGGGTGCTCGGCATATTCACTCATGTCTAAAAAAAGTGGATGTCCTAAATTAATTTCTAACATTAGGTCTACAATATCAACATAAGTTGTATGATCAAGATTCTCGGCTAATAATTTAAAAAGTTTTTCTATATTTTCCTGGTCAGACATAAATACTCCTTGAAAAAAGGTTTATTTTGATTCGTCATTCATGTCTCGTTGGTACTTAATATTTTTAGACTTATAGGTAGGCAGTTGACTATCGCAATTTGAACAAACAAGTCTTAGGTTATTAATCCTATTATCTTTATTATTACCATTGATGTGATCTAATACAAGAGAAAGTTTTTTTCCTTCCCAAACCCCTTTATTTTTACAAATAGAGCATTCATATTTAAAGTTAAATTCTTTAAGTAGACGTTCCTTGATGCGTGTTCGATTAGTGTAAGTAGAATTTTCTACAAACAAATCTTCATTAGAAATGCGATTATGTTTATTGTACCCCACGTCTTCCGGACCCTTTACATTGGTCACATGCGATCGTTTGTAAAATTTTTGGTTTTCGTATTCTTACACGTTTGGTAATAAAGTACCCATAACCTCTACAATGGCTGCAAGGTTCATAGATTTCATCTTCATCTCTTCTTACCATTTGTTTGTACTGTACAAAAACGACATGTCACCCCATTTTTTGTAGTATAACTACTTAAGTGATAGTCTACCTTACAATTTTTACAAGTAAACATGCCTGTCCAACAGTCTTTGGAGGACATTACTTGTTTTTCAACACAGTATAGTATTTAAGGTATTCTTTGGGCACTTTGACATAACTGCCAGAACTTGTTTTAGCTCTATGTCCTCTTTCATCACAGACGTAATGATCTTCGGTGATGTAAGTTAAAGTGGGTGTTAATGAATAAACCATACTTACACATACACTCTTGACTTCACTTCGTAAAGCAAAGATTTTTCTTTTAAAAATCGTGCAGAGATTTCTGCGATTAAAAGGTCGGCTTGTTGTGATGAAATTTTACCAGAATCATAGAATTCATAAATTTCATTAACAAAATAATGCATGGTATCTGCGCTAACATGTTTATGTTTTTTGATTCGTTTTTTGTATGCTTGTATCATTTTATTTCCTTTCGTTGTAAAGGTTGAAGTGGTTTGGGCATGGGTGTGGGCAAGTGTTCTCTCATATCGTTTATGAACTTTTCTTCTGCCGGATTTGGTTTTCGTTGAAATTTTTTTCGTGCAGTAAACGATTGACTATCAATACATATGTACCCAGAGATTATTTTTTCTCTATATTTATGACTTTGTTTTGCTTTTTTTAAAACATCGGCCGCATCCAAACAAGATGGAATGCGACCAATGTAAGCCTCTTCATAAGAGTTACCTCCTCCAATTAAGAGAAACAAAAACATGGATGTTTCTTTAATCATCGTTTTTCACACATTTTTGTTTAAAATAAACTTTTCCAAAAACAGTAATGGCAGGATCTTGAGGGGGTCGTGCCTCAATATTTACCCATTCACAATTCATAGTTTTTTCGGCATGTGCTTTTGCATGAAAAAAATCAATGTTTTTAACTGTCCATATGTTAAGGATGGCTCCTAAAATTAACGATTCTAACATTGGTTAGCTCCTTCTTTAAGTTTACAAAATATATATTTATGATTTTGAAAATGGACACAGTTTTGAACATGTATGGCTTTCATGGAATTACCACCATAATCAAATTCAGAATCCATTTCAATATTTAAATAGCTAGGCGCAGAGATATGAATACCTTTTTTGTAATCAGTATGCTCTAACGAATCATCTCTATACGATTGAGCATACTTTCGATCCTCACACACCAAAAGAAAAGGTGCCCATCTTTGATCAACCATTGACATGACCATTCATAAGTTTCTTTTTTAAAGCTTCAGGTTTAATCTTATCCTTTTCTGCTACATAATTTATATAATCGTTCAGTAATTTACCAATCATCGCTGCTGGCGCTCTATATTTAAGGTCACATAAACCTTTCAATAAGTGATAGTCTTCAATGCGAACTGCAACTGATTTCCATTTAGTAATATCCATAAGGATTGTCCTTTCTTGTTAAGTTATAATATATCATACAATCAGTTTACATGGGATATGTCAAGGGATATTGACAAAATCAAATTATTTTGTATCATGAACTACGAAAGGAGTAAAAAAATGGAACCATTAGTCGCACAAAAAATGCTTTTAGAATCGCAATGGAATGCAAGTTATACTACAACTGGCGTATATTCTATCGAGATGAAACATATTGAAAAAAAAATTGATGCTATTAAACAAGTTTTAATTTTAAAAGATATCAGTAAAGCAAAACAAATTAGGTAGCTTCTCCGAAGTCTTTGCCTAAAGCAATGTCTATTACACTTGGAACCTTCAGTTTCACGCAACCCTCCATCTCTCTCACGATTTTATCTACTTGCTCTTGACTCTCAATATTAAAACACAGTTCATCATGAATTTGTAATAAAGGAGTGAACCCTAACTCATGACACGAAACAACTGCTTGTTTTGTTTGATCGGCCGCAGATCCTTGAATCAATCGGTTTAATGCTTTGTAAGTAAAAGCCCGTTTTATATTATGTGAACCATATTTTGCAGAAGCATTCTCAAAAGTTTCTGGATTATAAATGCCAAAGTCTCTGGGTTGCCACATATTAAAACGACACTTACGTCCCAGTTTTGTTCTAATAATGCCTTCACTCTCAGCTTTTTTCATACACCGATCTGATAACAGTTTAACAAAAGGAACTTTTTGATTGTATTGATCAATTAAATTTTTAGCCTCCACAAACTCTAACCCTAACATATTTGCTAATTTATTTTTACCCATGCCATACATTAAACCTAATCCAATTGTCTTTGCTTGTTTTCTTTCAATACCACAAATGTCTGCAACAGTTTGGTGAAAATCTGCATCGGCATTTGCATAAGCTTCCACTAACTCTTGCGAACCTTGATACCCTTCTCCGATAGAAGCAGCATAGTGAACCACGAGCCGTGGTTCTTGTTGCGAGTAATCAAAACTACCCCACTTACATCCTTCTTCCGGTAAGAAAAGACCTCGAATCAATGGACCAAACTCTTTGTTTCTTGCCGGTAATTGTTGCAAGTTTGGACTAGACATAGACAAACGACCACTTACTGTTCCTCCAGAGTCTGAGCGCAATTGATTGATTTCGGCATGGATTCTACCTTTATGCGCAAATTTCATAATAGAATTTAAAAATGTGTTATGAAATTTATTGACCTCCCTTGCCTGGACAATCAACTTACTAATTTCATGAGGGTTATTACTCAACCAATTTTGAGTAAAACTAGGTTCTTGAGTTTTAATTGTTTTAGGATATTCAATATCTAATTTATCAAAAGCAAAACCAATTTGTCGAGCATTCCAAATATCAATGTCTTTGCCCACTAATTTTTTTATTTTTAATAAGATTGTTTTTTCTTTAGAAGAAAAATCTTTTTGTAAGATCGATGCTTTTTCTGTATCCACTCGAATACCTTTCATTCTCATTTTAATAAGTATAGGCAACAGTTTACTTTCTAAATCCCAAATAGTTTCTAAACTTTGAGAAGCAATTTCATGTTTAAAGCGTTGCCATAAAAGATACGTGAGCCGTGCATCTTGTTCTGCGTAATATCCCACATGTTCTGCCGGTAACATCCACATTTCTCCTTTTGGATCTACTCCATGCGCTTTAGCGGCTTCTCTTAAATCAGTTTCAGCTTTTAACTCTCCTAAATAATCTTTGGCTAAAGCATTCAACTTATAAGTATATCTATTCTCATCAATCAAAGCGCCTGCAATCATGGTATCAACAATCGAACCTTTAACATCTATTCCATAAGCTTGAAGCCATCCTACATCGTATTGAGCATTGTGAAATATTTTTGTGCAAGGTAGTTTACAAACATCATGCATGTAGTTTAAAACTTGTTCTTTAATTAAATTACCCCCTCCAAAATGACCGAAGGGATAATAACCTTCCCAACCTTCGGTAGCAACTGCAAACCCAATAATCTCTCCTTTTTTAGTAGCCCAACCTGCTCCTCGACCACTGTTAATCCCTTCATCTCTTGTTTCTAAATCAATTGCAATTTCTTTAGCCTCACGCAAATCTTTATACTCAATTGGCGCGGCCCAAATATTTTTTTTAAAATTAAAGTTTAATTGTAATGCTGTCATTTCTCTGCTTCTATTATAGCTAAACCAAATTCATAAACAACCTGGGGAACTATAGAGTTTCCAAGGGCTTTTATTCTGTGGACTCTATTTTTGTCCAAGTCGTAGGATATCCCATGAGGAAGCTCACGAAGTCTGCATTCAGCTTGCCACCATGTGTATTGTTCTTTAGAACTTGATTGGGTAATGTTTTGTCTCGATGGGGTCTCCAATTTGGATTGTAAGCTATATCCTTGTAGTCCCTTGCTCTTGGAGTGGGTAGCATCTCTGTCTCCAATTTGTTCACTACATCGTTTAGTTTTGCTCCGAATCGTGTCCCTGATTTCTTTCTCGTTACTGTCCAACCGCTTTTGTTTTGTTTCACTGTTTCCGGAGATGCCACTACATCCATTTGACAACTGACTGTCGGTGTTGGATACATTGTATGTGCCTCTTTCTGAACTGCATGTCGTAGAGCATAATGCAGATTGATCCCCTCTTTTTTCTTCTTCTCTGCTCTCTTCTCCCAATTCTCTATATCCTCTGCTGGATTGGTCGCTCCATCGTTGGTGTTGGGTGTTGGATACATTGCCATTGTCTGCGGAGTAGCCAATAATCCAAACTCTGTTTCTTTGGTGCCAAGCACCTTTGCCTGAAGCTGGAATAACGAAACATTGGACTTCGAAACCTTCACTTTCCAAGTCATTGTGCACCTGTCGGAGAACCATGCCGTTCTCGATGTTAATAATACCTTGCACATTTTCCCCAATAACCCACCTTGGTTTAACCTCGGAAATGACTCGAAACATTTCTGGCCAGAGATAGCGCTCGTCACTTGTTCCTCTTTGTTTTCCTGCTTGACTGAATCCTTGACATGGAAACCCTCCAGTAACGACATCTGCTTTAATTTCTCTTCCATTGATACTCCTTATATCTTCATATATTTTAATATTAGGAAAATTTTTTGCCAATACTTTTTGACAAAATTTATCCATCTCACAAAATCCAACAGTTTCAAAATGACCGGTAGATTCTAAACCATAACTGAAACCACCAATACCAGCAAACAAATCTAACACTTTAAGTTTCACTTGGATAATCTCTTTCTTTGATAAACTCTAGGTAATGAATTGCTTTATCAATATCTGCTGCTCCTTTGCCAGTAGGCTTATCATGCCTACATGTATATTTTATAACATTACCCTCTGCAAACAATAATTTATTTTCATTTATAAATTTAACAGGTTGTATTTTTAATAATTTGTAGTGTGCACTACCCTTTTTGTATAGGCTCATAGTTTTCCTTTATTTCATTTAATAATTGATCGTAAGAGAGTTTTGTTTTGTCTTCATCAAACTCTATTGTAAATAAGTATCGAGTCTCTGATAGGTTAACAACCATGTGATCCATTTGATTATTAAATAAATATCGAGCCCCTCGTATATATTTTAATTCAGTAAAAAAATGCGCTACTTCCTCACTATCTCTAAATAAACAATGACTTTCGCCTAAATTGTAGTCAATTAAATGGTTGATGCAGACTCCACGCATAGAATCTTTATGCCAGTTATAAACAGTGTTTGGAGGTAA
>CENS01016187.1_pt1 | contig 11967 bp, 32 predicted proteins | sample 530201 | NCBI WGS metagenome assembly CENS01 (sample SAMEA2619747, study PRJEB7988) | marine metagenome | biome: marine biome (ENVO:00000447); feature: surface water layer (ENVO:00002042); material: "saline water (ENVO:00002010), including plankton (ENVO:xxxxxxxx)" | depth 5 m | reverse complement strand
AAGTTCTTGATATTAAAAAAGGAAAAGGATTCAAATGAAAAAGTATACTCCCTCTAATGAAGTTGTTATGAAGAAAGAAGTGGAATATGAACACATTAATGATGATCCTCATGATGGTTGGTGGTTGAGACCAGAATATCGAGATGAAGTTCTGCCACAACTCCAAGAAAGTAACTTAGAACCCTTAGACCTAAAATGAATGCAGTAGTATACACAAAAGATAATTGTCAATGGTGTGATAGAGTCAAGTCTCTTCTTAATGCTTTGAACATTGACTATCTAGAGTATAAGTATGAAAAACATTTCACTAAGAAACAGTTTTATGCTGAGTTTGGTGAAGAAGCAACATTTCCCCAGGTTTCAATCGACAACAATTACATTGGTGGATGCAAAGAAACCCTAAATTACTTTAAGACAAAGGAATTAATCTGATGGAAGAAAAACTAGATCTCATTCTCCTTCGTATTAAAATGCTCGAAGGACAATTGGTTGAACTAAAACAGACTCTTGATGCTCATCGTCATGAACATACCGCAATGCAACACCCAGGAATTGCTGCTCAGATGAGAGGTGGTGATGCTGGCGTGGGTGGAATGGGAATGGGTCCTGGTGGATTCCCCCCTGGAGCAGGAGGTTATCAGGAACAACAGTCTCCTGGTGGTAGTTCATACGGTCCTCCTGGTATGTAAAATCAGCTTTTGTTTTCAAAAAAGCTGGAAAAAAAACTCAGGCAAAAAATTGAACTGTAGGGTCGAATGAATTTATTGGGTCTTCGTGTATGTGCTCATGATGCAAATGTCACATACTGGGACGGAGAAAAAATTAGATATGCATCTTTTGAAAGACTTCTCCAATTAAAACATCATGGTTTTGACAGTCTTTATGAATGGACTTCTATTCTAGATGAATGGGGAGTTGAACCATGGGAAGTAGAGGCCATTTGTATCACAATGGATACTCATGTGTACTCTGAAGTTAATATTGATGTTTCCAAAATTGAAGAAGAGATTGAAATTGATGGATTTAGAGACTTTGGTTTCAAATGTCCAATTATTAGAATTGACCATCATTACGCTCATACTTTGAGTTTTTGGCCGTTGGGCGTCGAACCTACGATCCATTTTGTTTTTGATGGGTTTGGTGATGATTGGATGTATCGATCTGTTTGGAGGAAAGACTATCTTCTAGACTATGGTCGGCATGAATCCGTAAAATACGGATGTAACATGACTCCCAGTCCCAGTCTTGGATTTATTATGTCCTACATGGGAGATTTGCTGGAGTTGAAGGGACATGGGTTAGATAATGCTGGTAAAGTCATGGCTATCAAGGCTTTTGGTAGACTTGGATGTCCTGGAGTCAAATTAATTGAAGGTATTGATAATCTTCATGAAGTTTGGAACTTTGATGCGGTCAGAAACTCATACCCGCATGATCTTCAGTGGATGGCAGATTTTATTGCTACTGCTCATGAACACACAGAACAAGTTTATTTGAAACATTTTCAAGAATTCATTAAACCTGATGATATTGTTGGATATAGTGGTGGTATTGCCCAGAATACAATCATCAATAAAGTTCTGAGAGATAGTATTCCTAATTTGGTTATTCCTCCTCATGCAAATGATCAGGGATTGAGTCTAGGATGCGTTGAATACCTCCGAAAACACTTCTCTGAAGCACCATTCCCTCGGGATGGTTTCCCCTACTGGCAGACGGACCAGGCACCCCCTCAGAGACCCTCTCAGGAGGTCATAAAGGACACTGCGGAGAGACTTGCTAGGGGTGAGGTTGTGGGGTGGTATCAGGGTCATGGAGAGGTCGGTCCTAGAGCATTAGGAAACAGAAGCATCCTTATGCGACCTGATCTTGAAGATGGGAAAGATCTTATTAATAAGAAGGTAAAGAAGAGAGAACCTTTCCGACCATTTGGTGCTTCTATATTGGAAGAGAAGGTATCACAATATTTCTATTGGAATGGTCCATCGCCCCATATGTTGTATGTAACTGATGTTCTGGAACCAGACAGATTCCCATCAATTACACATGCTGATGGAACTTGTAGGCACCAGACTGTTTCTCTTGAACAGAATGAAGATTATTACAAATTAATTTCTGAGTTTGAAAAGTTGACGGGTATTCCAATGCTTCTCAATACCTCATTGAATGTCAACAAAAAACCAATCGCGGGAAGGATTAATGACGTTATTGGAGTCTTCCGTAATAGTGAAATGGATGCAATTGTTACAGGAAACAAACTGATTGATAAATCCTAAATAATTTTGTCTTCAGCAGAAATGCATGGAAGTTTTTAGCTCACCCGAAGATTATCTTTTTAATCTTCACACTTGTTCACCAGGAGAAGCTAGACGCATATGGAAAGACTCTATAAAACAATCTTTTGATTACAAATGTGCCTACTGTGGGTCACGGGAACATCTCACTCTCGATCACGTTATACCCCGTTTTGCAGGAGGCACCGACGAAACTAAAAATCTTGTTTGTGCATGTAGTGACTGCAATAAAGACAAGTCCCATGAGGACTGGCGCACATGGTACAATAGACAGTCATTCTATGATCCCTATAAAGAACAAAAAATTACAGAGTGGCAAAATCAAAACATTGGAAATTTCTCCAATTATATTGAAACGAAGCGGGCAGGACTAGTCTTGACCCGCAATAATTTTGTCTATAAAAAAAAATAAATAAACTGTATCACATATTACATAACTACTTGCCTATATATTCTATAGGGTCTATAATAGACCTACGTTCATCCAAATGATTAGTTTACTTCTGACATTGACCCTTGCCCATCATAATGACATCAACCCTTATGGGTGGCATATGTCATGTGAAAGGTTCCTCCAACGTCGTGTGGAGATTCAAATGGATCCTAACCTAGACCAACGGTCAAAGTGGGGTTTAATTGGGTATCTCAAGACAAAGGTGGAAGGTCAATGCGAAGGAGCTTATACATAGGACGCAAGTAAGTCGCGGAACGGAGCGTTCATCCCATGTTTGAATTACTACTCTATGCTTCCATCGCTTGCCAAGATGCTGCCGATATGATCGGTCGTGCCCGAGCAAACGACAGCATGAGTAAAATTATTCAAAACGAAATTGTTGAGACCATAAAGGACGCAACACCTCATTGTAAATGGGACGCAAACGACTGAAGGAACGGGAAAACGGATCCAGCGAAAGCTGAGAAGGTTAACTTTCCATTCATTCAGGTACGACAAATGAACACACTTACTATCATCAAAAAGCAAATCGAGAAAGCATCACGTCTGCATGACGCACAAATTCTTCACACTACATATCGTGGTGTAAAGTATGAGTGCAAGCAAGAAGGCGAAGAAGTACATGGTACTTTCTGCTATCGCGGTCGCAACTACAGTAAGTGATGTCATGGAAGCACTACAAATTGTAGGGTCAATTACCCTTGGTTGTGTTGCGGCGATGACATTACTTTACGGAGAGATTCTTCTCCTCCAAAAATAAACAAGAGGGGTTGTCACCCCTCTTTTTTTATCTTTACATACTTTGTATAGTCTAGTATACAAAAGATAAGAGTTAATGCAATACGTAGCGATTCCGTCAGAGTTTGCTAACATTTGTCCTATATAATTTACGAATTTGGAAAAGTCTTATGAAATGAAACCCCCCAATTTTTATTATATGAAAATTATACGTGGAGGTGGACAATGCACAACATCATGTCTCGCAGTCAATTGAACGAATGGCGTCATTTTGAAGAAACCGTTGATCAGCTCGAGTCTGAAATAGATAGAATCAATGACTACTATGAGTGTTTAATTGAGTGTGACGACACACAAGCAACTTGCAAACGTATCTGTAGGAGAATATTAGATTACAGTAGGTAGGTAAAACCGATGTTTCCTATAAGAGGGGTTGTCACCCCTCTCTTTTTATGGTAGCATCTAAATATTATCTTTGGAGGGTGTATGAATTCTTCTGATATTACTCTGTCTAGTACGGCAAAGATGTTTGAGTATGAGAAGATGGCCAGAGAGATTGATGCATGTAATGATGTAGAAACTCTCAAAGAAATGCTCAGATGTCAAGTAAAGATGTATATGAAACTTCAGGAAACCGTAGCAAGAATTTAAAGTGACACTTATATACAATGGTCCAATTTTTCCAGAACCAAATTATTTGCACATAAGATCCGAAAATTGGGAAAGTAAAAAGAAAATATTGCTTTCTATATTACGGTCTGATAAATTGGTAAAAGATGATATGGATGGAACTCGCGTCTATACGGATTATCATCATCAACTGGATAGAAATCTTGATTATTACTCTAGTGACTTGCCCACAATATTTGAAAACGAATTAGAAATTGCTCTTCATGAATTAAAGGCTTTTGATTTTAAAATTATAACATCTTGGTTTGAAAATTCGGAAAAATATTGTTGCCATGGAATTCATAATCATGGATCTGTTGGTCATAGTGCAGTTTGTTTTGTGGAATATGACGAAAAAGAACATCTTCCTACTAAGTTTCTGAGTAGTTCATTGCTTCCTACTACTCATGAAGCGATGATTCATGTGCCCCCAAATGTAAAAGAGGGTGATATTATCATATTTCCTTCAAATGTAATGCATTTCACCGATCCTGTCGTATCAGATAAATCTCGCCTAATTATTTCTTGGAATATAAGATTTGAGTTCAATGATTATCAATGAAGGCGACAATGTTGTATTTCTTGGGTGTTCTCCCGAACAAGTAAAGTGGGGGAATAATGACGATCCCAATGAAATCTTGGAAATAGGTTCTACATATAAGGTGGTATCAGTTGACATTCATAGTCAACATACTAAAATATCTTTGGATGGATTTTTGGGTAAATTTAATAGTGTTTGCTTTTCTAAAGAATATGCTTCTCAGGAGACATGATACGGACATCTAAATATCCAGATTATGAAGAAATAAATCCAAAGTTAATCGAATGGATTGATTTCTTACCTAATATGGGTGAGGATGAGGACACCAATCTATATGTTCATAAAAGAACTCCATATAATTGTTATCCATCAGTATTCAAAGAACTTGGCAGATGGGTTTTGAAAACATTTCAAATTTCTGAACCACGGGTATCCGTTCACTCAGAAATTTGGGGAGCTGTTTATAATGAGGGACATTATGCTAAAGTTCATACTCATGGTGATGATACCACCTCTTTTGTTTATTATGTAAATGCTCCACCTGGATCTTCACCAATAGTTTTTCCCGACCTAGGGAAACAGTTTGATCCAGAACCTGGGCTTTGCATAGTATTTGATGGAAAGGAACGACATGAAGTTCCTGAAAACAATTCACATAATAGAATTATCATAGCAGGAAACTTTTACACAAAATAACATGGAAAACCTATCAGAAAAACAACTTCTAGTTATTCTAGATTCTCTTCAGAACACTCAAGCAAGATACACTGTTGGCGATAGATTTTGGCAAGACTATCAAGAAATTATTGACTTTCTAAAAAAGAAAAATTGAGCATCATGAACCAATCAGCAAAATGCCACATCGCAGAGGCAACTAAACATATTCGTAGTGCTATTAAGTATTCTGCTGAAACTGACGATACCGCTTTGATCTGTAAATTGACCGAAGTATTGCAACTATTTGATAGCTGGGTAGAGACTAAGACTAAGGAGATTTCAGAAACTGGAATTTTGAATAATACTAAATTCAGATGGAAAAATGAATATTCTTTCGTTCCCGCTTTACAAACAAGTGATGATGTTCTATAGTATAAAAACCGTTATCATATTATGAATACTTTTCTCACTATCATACTGAGTAATTTTGTTTTTTATGTTTTAATTAGAATTAATCTAGTTAAAAAATTTCGTAATTCATACTCCATTTGGATTAAAGATGGTGACGGCAATCGACAAACATTATCGGATACTATTGCTTATTTGATCGAACAAAATCAAATTCAAGAAAAAAGAATTATGTATTTGGTCGATGAAATAGAACAACAATGGTTGAACATTGAACAAATTAAAACAGCTACAGGAACGGAACGTTTTTGTAGTGATAGGGAGGTAAAAAACCGTGTATGAGGAACTAAATTGCTTTGAAGAAGCACTAAAACACTTTGGAACAAGAGTTGAGATCATTACTGCCATGGAAATGGCAAAAAAAATTTCTGCAGAAGATGCATATCAACTGATCAAAGACGAACTTAAAAGTGTAAAAAAATGTCGTAAGGAGTGTAAGTCATGAAAATTTTCTTAGATACTGCCAATTTTGATGAAATTCAAAAAAGAGACTCAACTGGTCTCATTGATGGAGTTACCACCAATCCATCTCTTATCCTAAAGAGTGGTGGAGATCCTGTAGAGGTCATTAAACGTATTTCTGGGGAGTTTCCACACTTCGAGTCTATTTCCGCTGAAGTGGTTGCGGACAATGCTCCTGAAATGATTGATCAAGCTCAGGCTTTCAAGGAACTGCATAATGTTACAATTAAAGTACCTTGCACTGTTGAGGGACTAAAGGCATGTAAGGCTTTGCGTGGTGATGGATTCACTACTAATGTTACTCTCGTATTCTCTGTTGCTCAGGCAATTTTGGCTGCGAAATCAGATGCAACCTATGTCTCTCCATTTGTTGGCCGACTCAATGACAATTCTTTCAGTGGTGTAGAACTTGTGCGTTCCATCTCTATGTGTTATAGAGAACATATGGTTCGCACTAATATTCTTTCAGCATCTCTTCGTGATGTTCATCACGTATCTAGATGTTTCGCTTATGGTTCCGAAGTATGCACTCTTCCCGTTGGAATTTTTGATAAAATGTATAATCACATTTTGACGGACAGTGGTTTGGAACGTTTTCAAAAAGATTGGGATTCAATTAATGGCACTAAGTAAATCAGTATTAGAATCACTTAAAGACTCAGAATCTAGTTTGCGTAATGCACTTGCTTTTTCCGCTAGGTCCGAAAGACCTTTTGTTGCAAAAACAATTGCAACTATGATTGCAGAACTTGATAGTTTAATTCATATAGATAGTTTGATGGACACTATGGAACATTCATTGGAAGATACTAATAATGAGTGAAGACTGGAGATATACCGAAGAACGCATGAATCTTCGACAAGAAGTATTTCTAGCACTCAAAAAATACAACACACTTTCAAATGTCCGCTTCCTCTACGAATTTTGTCATGACTGGGTATCGCAAGGAAACCAGTCGATATCAAACTGCGAGCAGCACTTTCTCCAATATAGAGAACAGGTTGCAACTAAAACCTGATTGCATGGTCAAGATTCAAACGGCACCAGATCAATACGTTACGGGTAGAGTTCTTGTTATTCTAGATAGATACTTTACAGTTTGTATAAATGAAACTACGTTAACCGCATTATGTGTTTTTCGTGAAAACTGGTCCGAAGTAGAATTACTATCATTATAAAAAACATGTTTACAATTTACGGAAAAGAAGATTGTGGTATGTGCCACAAACTAAAAATGGTATTGGAACTGTTGGGGAAGGACTATGATTATCTCCTTCTAGGGGAAGATTATAGTGAAGAGGATTTTGAAATTAAATTCCCAGGAAAAACTCTCATGCCTCAAGTGGAAAAGGACGGTGTATATGTCGGTAACGGCAATGAAACGGTTCAATATCTAAAAGAACAACGCATTTTTTAAGTGGAACGTCATAATTTTCACATAAATAAAGGTGTGGAATTAATATTAAGGGGGGAACCAAAGCCTAAAGACGAAAGGAACACCTGGGAGGTGAGCTTTGGAAAATTGGTTTCTCTTTTCAAACGAGAATACGACTTCTTTTTCAAGGTTTCACTAAACATAAGAAAGAAGTAAGACCTCGGAGGAAAGACTCATGGATGCTGCAATTATTGCGATATTTTGTCTACTTAGTGTGACATTACTGCTCGTCGGTGGTATAATTGGTTGGCTTGCACAACAAAACAACCTGTTTATCTCACAGACAGTACCCGCCCTCCATCCAGAAATGTATGATGAAAATGGTAATGTTTTGCCAGATGAAATTTTAGCTGTACGATTTGAGAATGACTATGACGACGAAGAAACCTACGACGAGGATTAGAAAGACTACCGTCAAATCCACGTCAAGTAAACCCAAAACGGTGGCAGTCAAAAAGAAAGAACTGCCACCCAATCCTATGGTCCATGAACTTCTGGAAGCAGTTGATTCCGAAAGAGTCAAAACCAAAAAAATCTCCCTACTCAAGCAACATGGAGATAATTCTGTTAAGAGTCTCTTTATTTGGAACTTTGATGAAACTGTAGTTTCTATGCTTCCAGAAGGTGATGTTCCTTATCAACCAGTAGATAGTGATCAAATCACTAATAAAGAAGCTGGAGTAGCAAATCGTAGCACTATTCGTGCTAAAGCTGATATGTTCTATAATTTCGTAAAAGGTGGTAACGATGGGCTGAATAAGATCAAGAGAGAGTCTATGTTCATTGGTCTTCTTGAGACTTTACATCCATCAGAAGCTGATTTGCTCATTCTCGTTAAGGATAAACTTCTCGGAACCAAATATAAAATTACTAAAGAGTTGGTGTCGGAAGCATATCCAGATATTCAGTGGGGAGGGCGTAGTTGAGTAAAATAACTATTCTCCATTCAAAATGTGATCCGAATCTCGCACAAGATAAAAATCTTCCATATACCGCTTACTTACTTGAATATGTTGATGGTGAAACCACATGTTACGACATTGCAATGTCATCCAAAAAAGTAGATCTTTTTGATCATTACTGGGACACGTACAATACTGGGTTCAAAAATATGACCCAGACAGAAGGTAGAATCAATCCCAAACTTTATGGATACAGCAAAGAAAAAAAGAAAAAATGACGGAAGAAAACCCCAAAGTAAAAGTAAGTGTTGATATGGATGAGTTTAATAAACTCATGAAAACTTATAAAAAACAAAAAAAGTATCTCAAATCAAACATTTTTGAAATTACCCGACTTACAAAATGAATTACGAAATCATTGACAATTTTTTGCCTGAAGAGGCATATAAGACTGTCAATGAGGTAATGTTGGGACAAGAAATGGACTGGAGTTTTAATCGTGGAGTAAACAGACCCAATGATGGGTTTTATCAGTTTACCCACGTTTTTTATTCTAATCATCAACCAGTGAGTAGATTTTACCCACTGATTCAACCCATTATTGATCAAATTAATCCAGTTGCTATTGTTAGGATAAAAGCTAACATGCATATTCAACAACCTGAAAAAATTCAGCATGGTTTTCATTATGATGTTGACAATTGCATCACAGCAATATATTATGTAAATACAAATAACGGGAAAACCGTTTTTGAAAATGGCATGGAGGTTGATAGTGTAGGTAATCGTCTCTTCGTTTTTGATTCAAATGAAGAACATACGGGAACCACAAGCACAGACACTCTCCAAAGATGTGTTATTAATTTCAACTATTTTGTTTAATGTGGTATAATCTATGAACAAAGATCGACTAAAACTTATCATAAAGAATTTAGAACTTCTTGTTAATGCTCTTAAATCCGAAGTCTATTCGGATGTAGAGTCTTACACTACTTCTTCCAAAGATCAAAAATCACAATTTTTTTATCAAGGTAGAGATGATGACGACGGCTATCCTGATTGATTAATGAACAGCGCAAAACTTATCACTATTACTCCTGATGCGGAGAAACTCATGGCTTATGTTGCCAGAGTATCAAATCCAGCTAATCAGGACAATGAAAACTATGCAGGTCTCCTTCGATACTGCATCAAACACAATCATTGGAGTGTGTTTGAACAGAGTTCTATGACTCTTGAACTTGAGACTACAAGGGCTATAGCGGCTCAAGTGCTGAGGCACCGTTCGTTCACATATCAAGAGTTTTCGCAACGGTATGCTAGTACTCAACTCCTTTCTGAAGATATTCCTGTACCTGATCTTCGTCGGCAAGATACTAAAAACAGGCAGAATTCTACAGATGATTTGGACCTTCTAACAAAAGTTCAACTTATGAGTAAGATTGAAGAACACTTCATGAAGAGTCGTGTTCTCTATGAAGAACTTCTTCTACATGACGTGGCTAAGGAATGTGCTCGCATGGTGATGCCTCTCGCTACGCCGACAAAAATCTACATGACGGGCACATGTCGTTCTTGGATTCATTATATCGAATTGCGGTCTGCAAATGGAACGCAAAAAGAACATATGGATCTTGCAGAATCCTGCAAACAAATTTTTATTGAACAATTTCCCACAGTATCTGAAGCACTTGAATGGTCATGAAACTATTAACACTTGAAGATTATCAAAAAGCAGGAGAAACTTTCTGGCCTAAGTATTGGTACATTGCCAAAGAACTTGGTGAAGATGCTAAATCGGAGGACATCTTGAAAGTTATGGAAGCAGTTGGTGGTATTGCATTAAAACTTGCACTAGAAAAGAAAGATGGTCCTTTCGGATTTAATAAAGAGAAGGAGGAAGATGGCGACGTACCCAGTAGTTAACACAAAAACGGGGGAAACCCAAGAAGTGACGATGAGCGTTCACGATTGGGATCAGTGGAAAGAAGACAATCCCGAATGGATTCGAGACTTTTCAGACCCTAGTACTTGTCCTGGTGTTGGTGAAGTTGGTGAGTGGCAAGATAAACTCGTCAATAAGCACCCAGGTTGGAACGAAGTTCTCAAGAAATCAGAGAAATCTGCTGGTATCCGAGGACGAAGGAATAAACTATCACGATAGAATTATGGCACGAAGGAAGAGAAATCAAGATGATCCCATTGGAGTGGGAATGACGGCTAAACAAATGCGTCGTCGCAAACCAATCAATGCCGACATGATGGTTGACATTGAACCTCTTACTGCTAATCAGAAGATTCTTTTTGATCATTATGATGAAGGTAAGAACATCTTTGCATATGGTGCTGCTGGTACTGGTAAGACATTTATTAGTTTATTCAAAGCACTTAGAGATGTACTGGACGAAAATACTCCATATGAGAAACTCTATATCGTAAGATCTTTAGTTTCTACCAGAGAGATTGGATTTCTCCCAGGAGACCATGACGATAAGTCTGCCTTGTATCAGATCCCATATAAGAATATGGTTCGATACATGTTCGAGTTACCTACAGACGCAGACTTTGAAATGCTCTATGGTAATTTGAAAACTCAAGAGACTATTTCTTTCTGGAGCACTTCTTTTATTCGTGGTACAACCATGGATAATTGTATTGTGTTAGTAGATGAAATGCAAAACTTGAATTTTCATGAATTAGATAGTATAATTACAAGAGTTGGTGATAACTGCAAAATTATTTTTTGTGGGGACTCCACACAGACTGATCTTACCAAATCGTATGAGCGAAATGGAATTCTAGATTTCAAAAAAATTATTGAAGTTATGGAAGAAGATTTCGGAGTTATTGAATTTGATCTTGATGATATTGTTCGCTCTGGTCTTGTTAGGAACTATCTGGTCACTAAATTAGCACTTGCATTGTAATGTTTGTTTATCTAAACACTCTTGGTGATAGTGATATTGAAGCTGTCAATATTGATGGAGTTAGATATTATTATCCGCCTGGGTGTAGTGGTCCTTATCCTTCGATCACATCCGTAACCAGTTTTTATAATAGGAAAGTTTTCCAAGATTGGAGACGACGAGTTGGGGAAGAGGAAGCCAACAAAGTAACCACAGTTGCAACTCGAAGAGGAACAGATTTTCACGAAGTTTGTGAACAGTATATAAAAAATGTTCCTCTTTCTGAAATCGATATGTTGCCTACCACAAAGGCTTTATTTCTTACTGCAAAGGATAAAATAGACAACATAAATAATATACACGCAATAGAAAAAGCTCTATACAGCAATTATCTTGGTATTGCTGGCAGAGTTGACTGCATCGCGGAGTATAATGGAGAG
>CENS01027183.1_pt1 | contig 11982 bp, 17 predicted proteins | sample 530201 | NCBI WGS metagenome assembly CENS01 (sample SAMEA2619747, study PRJEB7988) | marine metagenome | biome: marine biome (ENVO:00000447); feature: surface water layer (ENVO:00002042); material: "saline water (ENVO:00002010), including plankton (ENVO:xxxxxxxx)" | depth 5 m | reverse complement strand
CATCATGAATTTGATTAGAGCTGTTGCACACTCAATGGTATCCGCTGTTGCGTTGAGTGTCACTACGTTTGGCACTGTGTCGGCTGAGCAGTACCAGAGAGGGGATCAAGTTAAGGCTGAGTTAAGTCAAAGCCTGCCCAGTGATATGACCGTTGGGCTAAGGGACATTGGCTTCAGTCCACAGCAGGCAACCTTCATCAGGCACTGCATCACCTGGGCTAGCGAGACACGACCTGATGTGGATGAAAGGGAGGTGTGGATGTTCTGTGCCAAGGCATTGATACGCCTGGAGACACTGAGGCAAAGGAAAGAAACGCCTTACAGCACCTAGTTTTCCTTCATAGAAAAAGTAAACACCGGTATATTATCCAGGTATATTACTGACTTTGTGTTGAAATGCTAACACTCTCAGTAAGATCCACCAGTAATATCCCTGTGTTTACTCTTTTCGTCTAAAGGGAAAGGGCCGCTGTCTGCGGTTTAATTCCACGCTGTCTACGGTTTTAATGCCACTTAACTGTGAGTTAACCTTGCATTAACGACAGTAATATCCACGAAAAACATTCGATTCTTTACTGTTCCATTAACTAAATACTTAATACTGTCTACGCTTTATCTCCTTCCTCCTCTATAGATCCCAGCTAACATCAGTGCTAATCAAGCTCAACTATGGACAAACGTTTCAAAACACTGAAGACCATTGCAGATCAACATGGCTTCGTGCTCTACTGTAAAAAGCGTCACCTCAAGTGGCGTCATCCCTGTGGAGCTAAGGTGACAACAGGCTTCACAGTCAGCGATCATCGTGCTTATCGGAACATCAACAACCAATTCAAACGAACACTAACCCAACACCAGGAGACAACATGAAAGCACCAACAACCCCTGAAGTAATAGAAGTTCTCAGTATTGAACTTGATCTATATACCTGTGGTCAGAAGGAATACATAGTAGTAGCCAATGTGGCAGACATGGTGGAGACAATGCCAGAGCGATTGCACCCTGCGGAGTTAGCACATCCAGCAGAGTATGGTCCTGCACAATGCTCAGGAACTTTAGTCGTAATGGATGGTGACTTTGATCCACCAAAGGATCCTAAGTTACTCCGTGATTACATTGAAGACTGTGACATCCAATGGGTAGTTGATACCTATGATTAAGTTGCAGAGGAAGCAAAGGCACCCGGATTTTCCACAGTTATCCCACGATATAGTTCAAATTCTTTACTCTTTTATAACAACTGAAGTAAAAGCAGGTAAACTACGGATTCACAAACAATGCAAAAACTTCGGAGCGTAGTACATGAGTATTGATTACAAATTCACACAGGACTGGTTCCCTGCAAAACAGTGGGACATGCACTTACCCCAAGTTAAAGATGTTTATCGCTACTTAGAGATAGGTTCATTTGAAGGACGGTCAACATGCCATCTGATTGAAACCTTTGGTAAGCTACATGACCTTGAGGTAGTGACAATCGATACCTGGAAAGGTGGAGCTGATCACCTGATTCACGAAGAAGCATCCGCAGAAAAGGGTGAAAACTTCAAATATGACTGGAATCAAATTAAAGAAAATTATAAACATAACATTAAAAAAGCATGTGACTCTGTTAAATACAACGTTACCGTTAGGACGCAAGAAGGAGACAGCCATAAGCTGTTGCCTGAGCTTCTAGCTTCTGGATTGAAAGGTTATTTCGATCTTATCTATATCGATGGCTCACATAGGATTGAAGATGTACTCTTTGATGCCGTGGTTAGTTACGAGTTACTTTCTGAGTTCGGGACACTTGTCTTTGATGATTATCTGTTCGATTACGGTAGCTCAAATCCACTAGACAGTCCCAAGATGGCGATTGATTCTTTTACAAATTGTTACTGGAACAATTTGTTCATTATGCCTGGACCCAACGGACAGACGTGGGTTCATAAAATGTCCAGTGAGGTTACGGCTATGTCTTAACCTTTTCTTTACATACAACGCTCGCCTGTCTTGTAAGGTAGGCGAGCAACACACATTCAAACTTATGGAACCAACCTGGCAAACCGATCTTGAACAAGAGATCGTACAGATGGCAAACGATCTCAAAGATCTCATCGCTAACTTCTACGATGAGACAGATAAGATCAACGGAGAAATGGCAGAACTCGAACGGGAAGTCATCGAAGCAGGGAGGAATCTCAATGAGTGACGCAGCCTGGAACCTGATGATGGCAGACAAGTACCCTAACTGGTACGATCACATTGATAAGGTTCACGCAGCCATGGATGAGCATGACCGTGTTTATAAAGCACGGGAGTCAGCCGGTTGGGAATGTGACGAAGAGGGATACTGGATTACACAGGACGGAATCCCTGAACACGAATACGATGGATCTTTGCCTGAAGACGATGATGGATCTAGCTGAGTCGGGCTGCATCCTTGATTACACTCTGGAGTTAGATCAGCATAAAAAGGTCTTTCGTCAGGTAACATTCTCGGGGCAGCAACAGTTAGCTGAGTGGCTTAGTGCGGAGTGGATTGACATCTGCTCCTCACATCCCGCTTGGATTACCAAGCTGCGTACTGACATCCCTGTGATGTTCAGTGAACCTCTTCCAAAAGAAGAGAAAATTAACTTCATTGATTCAACTCCTTATGACAACCTCTAAACAAGACAAACGCAATCGACGGACTGACGCACAACGGGACGCTCACATTGACTTCGCCAAGAAATTACTTGACATGAATGTTCCAACTTACGCTGTTGCTTTGCAAATGCAATCACGTTTCAATCTCACTCGCAGTACCGCATGGCGTGATGTGAAACATGCTAATGATGAACGTAGTTCTGCTGAGGAAGGAGGCATTGCAGCTCAACAATCACTTATGGATATGCGTGACACATTGATTAATATCCTGTATCAGAATGTACTCAACGCTGCTGTTGATAACGACACTAAAACTTTACCTCGCCTGACGAAAGAAATCCGTGAGCTGATGAAGATGGGAGGCCCTGGTGTCGGGCGTCACCCTGAGGATGGTCCAATGGAAGAAGAGGATCTGCTGTCCCAAATTCAATATCTCTACAACAGGAGGATGGAAAAGGAGGAGGAGGCCAAGTAATTTTATAGGACTGTCTACGTTTTTATCCCATAAAATAACCAGCACCGAACCGATGATCAAGCTTGGACGCAAGCAACGCAATTTCATGAACTATGTATGGCATCACTGGAAACATCAACCAAGCTCCCCTTGCTTTGTGCCAAAAAGTTTTGATTATGTTTCCTTGCAAAGTTATATAAATATGCTGGAGTCCTTGGAGAAAAAAAACCTGATACAAATCAACCGCACAGGTTCAAGCTATAGGGCATGGATTATTTCCAAGCCAAAACCGTTCGGATAAGGGGCTTCTTTTTTTATGGTACGCTTTACTTAATAGTTATTAAGTAAAGCACGATGCCCGTGAAACCCCTTGGCGGCACTCAGATTATCGATAACTATTTACATGAGCACTTAGATCTCGATGGGTTTCATATTTGGCCTACAACTTTTGACGGTAAAGAGATTGACCCCAGCGTAATCAACGTCTATCACCAACACCTTGAAGCATCGCTAGGTGATATGGCTAACATTTTCACTGAAGAACGAATCAATATGATGGATGCTGTGGTTTTTATTAGCCACTGGCAGTGTGAAGACTACTTAATTAATTTTCCTTGGCTTGATACAAGAAACTGTCACGTTATTAAGAACGCAACTAGCACATTTCCTGATCCAAAAAAATCAACAGACGGAAAACTAAAAGCGATTTATACATCAACTCCTTTCCGAGGATTAGAACTTATACCTGAGATTTGGAAACGTCTTGATCGAGATGACATCGAGCTAGACATATATTCTTCATTAGAAATCTACGGCAAAGACTTTGAAGACAAAGTAAAAGAAGCATATGGAAGTAAGTTTGATGATCTTTTCAAAGAGTTAGATAGTATTCCAGGGATTAATTACAAAGGTTACGTCACCAACGAAGAAGTTAAGCAGGCTTGTCTTGATGCACATATCTATCTTTACCCTGCAATCATCATGGAAACATCTTGTCTTTCATTAATGGAGGCAATGGCTGGTGGTTGTGCGTCAATCTATACCAACTTGGGAGCGTTGCCTGAGACAGGTAGTGAATTTGGCTATCCAAGTCTCATGAGTTTCAACGATGATCATTTGGTTGATAACTTTGTAAAGAAAATTAATTTTGTCTGCGATAACTATTGGACTCACTCTGTGCAGGAAAAGCTTAAGAGACAATGTAATTTTTACAGGGAAAATTATAGCTGGGAAGTCCGGCTTAAGGAGTGGGAGGCGTTACTAAAAGATTTGAAAAAGTTAAAACAGTGAGGATTTGCTGTTCTTAACCAGTCTTTATTGTCGCCGGAAGAAAACCCGGCTATTTTCCGACTGTCCATCAGGACATGCCCGGATGACGGAATTGGTAGACGTTCCGGACTTAAAATCCGTTGTCCTGTAAGGGACGTGCGGGTTCAAGTCCCGCTCCGGGCACCAACTCACGTGCTTATGCTCATGACAAACCGCCCAAAGTCCAAACGTTTTTCAGTAGGTGATCGTGTGGTCACCAAGCCCAACCTCACTGTTAGTACTAATGTTCATCAACATGAACAGAGGAACCCTAAGCACGGCACCGTAACTGGCATCGTTTACAAACAAAATAAAAACGGTGCTTCTCATCCTTATGTTGAAGTTCACTGGGATAATCATTCACGTGTTGACTTGCACGCAGCTAATCGCTTATGGATGGAAAAGGATCTAAAAGAAAAAATGGCAGACTTTAGGGAGTCTTTAACTTGATGGAGGTAAATTACGTCTGGTCTACTCAAGATGCAGAACATTTGATTGTGAAGATGGCACGTGTTTCTGCTCCGAAAAATGCTGACAACATGGAGACAGCTCCAAGGTTGCTGAGGTATTTGATTAAGCAAAAACATTGGTCTCCTTTTGAGATGGCTAATCTCTGTTTAGAGATTCACTGTCCACGTACAATCAGTCAGCAGATAATCAGGCATCGTTCTTTTTCGTTCCAAGAATTCTCTCAGCGTTACGCTAACGTTAATGAGATCGGTCGTATTAACATTCCTCACCTTCGGGCACAGGATAATAAAAATCGACAAAACTCTTTGAACGATTTGGAACAACGTTTAGGTTTTGATGTTGTTGCTGGTTTCTATCGGCGGATCCAGACTCACATGGAAGACGCTGAGCATCTTTATCAAGAGATGGTATCTGCTGGTGTTGCAAAGGAATGCGCTCGCGCAATCCTTCCTCTTAACTCAACAAGTAAATTATTTATGAACGGAACTCTTCGTTCATGGATTCATTACCTGGAGTTAAGAACGGATCCTTCTACCCAGCTGGAACATCGTGAAGTTGCGCTTAAGTGTCGTGCAATTTTTAAAAACAAGTTCCCAGTAATTTCTGAAACATTATGGAATCTCTCCTCCTTAAAGTAAATTTTGGTTGTCCCAAATGCAACAGCCGCTCCTGTGTCTATGACAGCAAACACAAGCCAAAAATCAATGGACGCTTGCGCTACAGAAAATGTACGAGCTGCGCTCACGTATTTAAAACAATTCAACATGGCATGGAGGCTGAATCAATCTATGAATCCCCTCGGAAAAGTAGTGTGCGCTTCACCGCAAAGGATATTCTTAACATCCGTCACTCGTATTGGGAAAAAGGAGTAAGCTCAGTCGCCTTGGCACGTCAATATGATTGCGCCAAGACTTCAATCACTCGCATCATTAACAACAAAGTTCACGCTCACATTAAATGAACTGCCGTAAGTGCTCTTCCAAACGAACTCGGGTCACCTGTACCGAGCATAAAGAACACATCACAGTTCGGTATTGCCGCTGTCTGAACTGTGGTGAAAAGTTTAAAACAATTGAACGCTATGCACACACAAAGCGAATGCCAATGAAGTGCAATCCTCAACGAGGATGTGCTAATGGCCTGTCTTTTTTAGAGCCGACAGATGTTTTATGGATCAGGAACCAGCATGAGTTAGGTAAGACTAATGCTGAGATCGCAGCGCAGTTAAAGTGTGATCGTTCAATGATCTCTCGTATTGTTAACTACAAAACTTATAAGGATGTCGCATGAATAAAAAAAGGCTCCGGAAATTAATTCAGAAGCCTCTGCGGTTTCATCATCAAGACATTCACGAAGAGCTTGCTGAAATCAAACTGGAACTTCGGATGCTTTCAGAATTGATTGTTTGTCTCTCTGAAATTCACGCTCAATCTTCTCAAGCCTTGTACGCATGTTTAGAAGGTATTGAGTCTCATGAGACGGACGTACATAACGGACGCCACGATAGCAAAGACACTGGGTCATGATTAGTTCCTCGTCAAATCTCAGGCCCCGTTCCATGCCTGACGAGATGCGCCCCGAAGGGTGAACGTAGTCTTAATTATAGACCCTCCAAAGCTACTATTTAGTAGACGGCCTCAAAAAACCACGTTACTTTTTCCTTGTTCAAGGACAAATCAATGCCTCTCTCAAAACGAATCACGCCCAGCTCAAGCTCACAATCCAGTAAATTTGTTCCCTTAAATGGTGACCATAACTCTTGGGAAGTTTATTGGGCTTTGGTAGAACCAAGGTTAAAAGAACGTGCCTTGGGTTTTGAATATATTTTTGATCACTTGTCCTCTCTTTCCCATGAACCTGTGATCGTGGAAACAGGAACACTGCGTGAACCTCATAACTATGAAGGAGATGGTTGCTCTACAAAGCTGTTTGACACTTGGTTGAAATACAACAACGGTAAGTTGTTTTCAATTGATAATGATCCAGCTGCTGTTCATGAAGCTGCTCAACATTGCAAGCGAGCATCTATTCACCTGAGCGACAGTGTTGAATGGTTATCAAAATGTAATGAAGAAGTTGACGTGCTTTATTTAGATTCATTTAATATTCAAGACTGGAATAATGATTGGGCTGCTGCTGCTCATCACCTCAAAGAGTTACTAGTTTCATTCTTTTGTTTATCACCAGGCTCCCTGGTTGTAGTAGATGACAACGTAAAGCATCCGCATACAGGCAACAAAATTGGCAAGGGTCGTCTCATTCGTGAGGCAATGCAAGCCAGCCAAATGGCTACGCTTGTTCACGATGGCTATCAAGAAGCTTGGCTTTGGGAGGTGGGCTGAATATGAGTTTCGTAATTACTACTGTCATCGATGGTATTACTCATGGCGTTAAGCCGGATGGGAAAAAGTTTAACTTGATTCCCATTAACAAAACTTCAGATGTTCATCACCTTATGAACTTGCCTCAACTTTCTTTAGCACGTAGTATTCTTTCCTGGATTGAAAACAATGACCCTAAGTTTTCCGAGCATCAATTCGAAATTTCCCCTGCAGCCAAGTTCGGATAAAAAGTATTTTATTTTTGACATTGAAACAAATGGTTTCTACAATGAAGTTAATACAATTTACTGCATCGTTATTTGTGATGTTGTATCAGGACAAGTTACTTCTTACGGGCCTCATGGTATTGATGATGCTCTTAGGCATTTGGATTCCGGTGATGTGCTCATTGGTCACAATGTGATCTTTTATGATGTTCCAGTAATTGAAAAATTATATCCAGGTGTAGTTGACTTTGAATCAAAAGAGTTGATTGACACCTTAGTCTGTACAAGGTTTCTCTGGCCCAAAGAGAAGCTGCTTGAAGTTGACAACATCGATTATCCTCATGTTCCCGCCCGCCTACACGGCTCCTTCTCTCTTGAAGCTTTTGGCCATCGGTTTAAAAATAACAAGTTGGAATTTAAAGACTTCAGTAAGTACACTGAAGAAATGCTCGTTTACTGTGAGCAAGACACGCGTGTTACCGAGCAGCTATACAAACTACTGTGTGATCAAACCAATCTTAAAGAACCAGCCCTTAGGCTTGAGCATGACCTGGCTCGATGTATTGAAAAACAAATTCGATCAGGTTTTCCATTTGATGTTGATGCAGCTCTTGATCTTGTGGATGAGCTTGAAAAACGAAGAGATGAATTAGTAACTGAGTTGCGCCAGGCTTTCCCTCCTGTTGATGAAGGTAACTGGTTTATTCCTAAAGTAAATAACAAAGCTAAGGGTTATAAAGTAGGTGAAAAAATTTGGCGCTCAAAACTTGTAGAATTTAATCCGGGTAGCAGGCAACAAATTTGCGAACGTCTTAAAGAAAAGTATGGCTGGACACCGACAGCAGTAACTGATAAAGGTAATCCTATCGTTGATGACGATGTGCTTGCCTCTCTGTCGTATCCAGAAGCAAAGCCTTTGACTGAATACATGTTAGTTAAAAAAAGGTTAGGACAACTAAAGGAAGGATCTAATGCCTGGCTCAAACTTGTTGATGAAGATTGTCTTATTCACGGCGATCTTATTACCAATGGTTGTATCACAGGTCGCGCTGCTCATCGAAACCCAAACATGGGTCAGATTCCTGCAGTCTATTCACCCTATGGTAAAGAATGCCGTGCTTTATTCCATGCTCCTCGCGGCTGGTCTCAGCTTGGTGTGGATGCAAAGGCTCTGGAACTACGCTGTCTTGCTGGTTACTTAGCTTTATATGATGACGGTGAGTATGGTCGTCTGGTCTGTGATGATGACATTGATATTCATACTTACAACCAAGAAAAATTTGGTGTAGAGACCAGAGACATTAGCAAGAGACTTCTTTATGCCTGTGTACCTAGTGATATTACAACAGTGCTTACAAAAGAAGGATGGAAGTCTTATGAGGATTTAAAAGTTGGTCAACTTGTATTGACATATAACGAAGAAAAAGAGATTAAAGAATGGAAACCTATTTTGGAAATTATTGAAGAACATGAAGATAATGTTTGGCAAATGCAACACAACCATTCTTTTAAAGTTCAAGCGACTGCTGATCATCGTTGGTATATAAAACAACGTAAAGCAAGTAACAAATATTCCTGTGGTTGGTTTACTGGCAACAAACAACGACGTTATCTTGAGCCAGAAGTACGCACTACTGAAACAATTAATACGGAATCCAATATTATTGTTAATGCACCTTTAGTTGATTTAGATTTTTCTGGTGTAACTATTGACTGGAAGTGGCGTAAGTACGGAACAGACTGGACTAAAGTAATTTTAGAAATGAATTCAGACCAAAGAAGAGCTTGGTTGTCTGGTTTTTTGATCGCAGATGGCTTCCAATCATGTAAACCAAATCAAAAAGAAAAATGGTGTTGGACTCAATTACGAAACGAACATTATGAGGCAGCTTTGATTGCTTCATATTTAGAATTTTCAGGGGTAATTCATGTTGCAAAGCCGCGCATAAATGCCAGTGGTACGACTCAAATGCATGTAAGTATTGCAAATAAAGGGCATGTTACTGGACAAAAACTGAAGAAAACTTTAGTTGGAAAGAAAAAAGTATTTTGTATTCGTACAGAAAACAAATCTTTTGTTATGCGTCAAGGGGATTGTATTACTATTACAGGTAATTGTCTTTATGGTGCTGGTAATTTAAAAGCTGGAACTATTATTGATCCGAATGAAAAAAATGCAGAAACATTGAGACAATTAGGAAAAACAGCTATTAATTCATTCATGAAAGGTGTGCCTGCATTGTCCCAACTAAAGGCAAAACTTAGTGAAAACCTTGAGAAACGTGGTTTTCTTCTGGGGCTTGATCGTCGTCCTTTGTATTGTCGTTCAGAATTTAAAGCATTGAATGTATTGTTACAGGCTGCTGGTGCTGTCCTGATGAAAGCCACAGTTGTGAACCTTCACCAAAATTTAAAAGAGTTTGGACTTGAATACGGAATTGATTGGCAACAGCACGCCTTCGTGCATGATGAGATACAGTTATCATGTCGTCCTGATTTAGTAGAAGATGTGACTAAGCTTGCATTGTTATCGTTCCCAATGTCAGGAGAAAACTATGGCTTTCGTGTTCCTATTGAAGGTGATGCGAAAGTCGGTACCAACTGGAAGGAGTGCCACTGATGGACGATCTTTTTACTAACAATGATCTTAAAAATAAGATCATTGAAAGCATACCGGAAGATAAACGGGATGCTGTTCTTGATAGTTTGGTTGTCATGTTTATTGACAACGCCCCGCTTAAGTTCATTCAGCAACTGACTGGTGAACCAGAAGCGTTCGGTGAGGCTGAACTGATTCTGAAACAGTTTTATCAAGCTGAAACTTTTGAAAGCTTGATAGAAGATGCCATGAAACTGGTCGGCCAAGCTGCTCTTTGCCTTCACCTCGACACCCTCAACTTATTTTCTGAACAATGAATTTCGCCTCTTTGACTCTTAAAATTCTTTCAGCACCACAAGCTGTTGACAACAGTCCGAATTGGTTTGTTTCTAAGTGCCAATGCAGCGTCCGTGCTGCTGGTAAAAATCGTATTGATACTCCGATTGAACTCCAGGTAATTGGTAGCAACGCTAAATTATTCCAGGGGAATGCTCAGGTTGGGCAGAGAGTTTTTGTTAACTGCGGAACTCTTCGTCATAACTTAGAGAACAAAACGTTCTCAGTTGTGTCCGCCAGTGTTGAACCAGTGCATGACAATTTCAAAAGCTTCAATGAAGTGATTCTTGCTGGACGCTGCATTAAAGACATCGATGAGTCCGATCCTAAGCACATGCGTCGGACGCAAGATGGTTTAATTATTGTGAACCAAACACTCCAAGTTCGTACCGGAGATGGACAAAGCGATCTGTTCAATTTAGTTGCTATCAACGGTGCGTCAGACAAACTTCAACTCGGTCGGATGATGGCCGACTACACACGCAAGGGATCTGGTTTGACTGTATGGGGACGCCTTTCAACTCGCGGATGGCAGGATCAAGAAACAGGTGCTCCTCGCATGAGTACTCAGCTTTCGGTAAACAAAATGACTCTTCCTCCACGGCCACCTAAGACACAGGAAGAACAGATCCAGCCGAAGTCAAACATTTCCGAAGGGTCAGAGGTTAAGTCTTTATGGCCGACTACATCAGAAGGTGGCTGGGGATCCCCGCAGGCATCGGTTCCACAGCCGACAGAGTTCCAATCTGGCTCTCAGGGTGATGACGAAGAACCGTTTTAACTTTAACGTTTAAGGTGAGAGTTTTGCAGTTCTCTTCAAAAAACTGCCCACAACATCCCGTACCATCCCGATGCCATCCAAGCCCAAAGAAGCAGCGATCATGAAACGTCGCGCTGATAGTTTCAAGCGTTTTTCAGACCCTGAATTCAAGAGCGGTTATCAACAGCTTGCAACACTGCAACCGCTTAACAAGTCCAAGCGCATGGGTTGGTTCCTGAAAGAACAGGATCTTCCTCACTGTGAATGGACCGCCACAGAAGAAGACATGGAGTACCCGGAGCATCCTAAGGGTTCTGTTATGTTTGGCTACGAACAATCGTTCGGTGGCTATGGAGCCAAGAAGAATATTGAGAAAGGAATTAACTTCACCGCTATTCGTATCCAGTTCTTACACGTGAGCCCCTTGATTATTCAAGAGACCGATGGAAATAAGGAAATGATTGGTACATTTGATCAGGAGGAAGCTAAGGCTTTATTTGATGCTGACAAAGAAAAGGCAGCAGAAGATCCTAATCACAAGCGTAAGTACACTGTTCGTACTATGTACTGCGGCTTTATTCTTACCAAAGAAAACAGGAGAGCACACTCCAAGCCTGTGGTGTTATCCATCAAAGGTCTTAATGGAGTTGACCTGTCTCGCAAAAAGAAGGACTTCGATCGCACCATTGAAGCGTGTCTTAACAAAGTCAACGAAGAAGACGTGAGTGCGACTTTTGGAGCCCGTGTCCATGCGCTTACGGTTTTTAGCTGCTCCTTTGAGCGAGCCATGGAAGGTGAGCGGGGTGTAGAGATCTGCGGCATCGAAGCGTATGAGCGACCGCTGGCTGAGACGGTTGAAGAAGCTGCTGCAT
>CENS01044215.1_pt1 | contig 12089 bp, 13 predicted proteins | sample 530201 | NCBI WGS metagenome assembly CENS01 (sample SAMEA2619747, study PRJEB7988) | marine metagenome | biome: marine biome (ENVO:00000447); feature: surface water layer (ENVO:00002042); material: "saline water (ENVO:00002010), including plankton (ENVO:xxxxxxxx)" | depth 5 m | reverse complement strand
GCTCCAGAGTCAGTGGTTCCAATAGAGTCAGCAAAAAATATAACAAGGTTTGCAGATTTAATTGATGGATCTAAAGGAGGTGCAATTATAAGACCACAGGACATAATTGATAAGTATGGCCAAGAAGGGTTGGAACAATTTGCTAGATCTGAAGCTGGAGAAATTACTTTGAACACTGTTCAAAACTATCAAAGGATTGTGCCATTTGTTTCAGAAGTTATTAGAAGATCTCCATTTGGTAACTTTGTTGCATTCCCATCTGAAATTATAAGAAACACCACTAATGCTGTGAGTAGAGGTATAAAAGAATTAGCCAGTGATAATCCAGAGCTACAAAAAATTGGCATGAGAAGACTTACTGGAGCTGTAACAACTACTGCAGCTTTGCCAACAGCATTAACTAGCCTGGGCATGGCATTAACTGGAGTAGCTAAAGAAAAAATAGAAGCCTATCAAAGAACTGGAGCAACTCCATGGGATAGAACAGGAACACTAATACCTGTTGCTTCTGACAGAAACGGAAACCCAACTCAGTTTTTTAATTTTAGTTATATGAATCCATACGACTATTTAAAAAGACCTATCAATAGAGTGTTTCAAGAAGTTGCTAGTGGAAACAGAGATGAAGAATCATTACAAAAAATACTACTTGATTCTTCAATGGGAGTTATTGGTGAGATGGGGCAAAGTTTTGTTGAGCCAGCATTTGCTGCTCAAGCTGTGCTTGATGGAATTAATGGAACAACATCAACAGGTAAAAAAATATGGGGTTCTTCAGATAGCACTGGAGATAAAGTTGCAAAAGGTTTTTATAATTTTATAGACACAGCATTACCAACAATTACTCCATATAGAATAGAACCTGACTTAACAACAAAAAAACCTATTGGCATTTCTGCTCCGGGATTTACTCCTAAAAATTTTCCAAAGTCTGTATTTGGTAGCACTAATCAACAAGGTGATGACCAAAAAATATTAGACCGAATGGGCAATGAGATTGATGTTGCTGAAACAATGGTGCAAGCATTTACTGGATTTAAAGTTGTTAAACCTCAACTAGAAAGAACTGTAAGATATAGAGGCTTTGAAGCAAACGATGCAATCAGAGATGCTACCAATCAATTTAATAGATTGCTTAGAACCAATGATAGAAAGACAGCAGAAGAATTTTTACAGGGATATATTAATCAAAATGAAAATAGATATACAGTATTAAGAGATTTATATACCACCATAGAAGATGCTAGAACTTTAGGATTAACTGATAGGCAAATAGAAAAACAATTAAAAGATGCTAAAGTTGCTAACTATAAAGATGTTATGAGAGGAATCTTTAGACCAATAGATGTTAGTAGAGATTTAGTAGAAGCTTCAAGAGTTGGTAACATAGGAGTTCCTCAACCTATTAGCAAAGGAATGTTTGACTTATCTAAACAGGAGTTAACTCAAGGCTTAACTGGCCAATACTTAACACCAGACGTTAGAGCTCAAAGAGCATCTCAAGTTTTAAGAGAAGAAGAAGAGCAAAAAATATTAACAGGCACACCCTAGAATATATCTATTACTAGCTCACATCTTGGATCGTCTTTGTCCACTCCACCAAACCTATAAACCACTTCTTTTATTTGTTTGAAGTCATCGTCTTGTATGATCTGTGCTTTTACCAAAGCATCACAAGCAAACTTATCTATGACCGAACATGGATTGCTTATGTCAAGTCGCCTATTGCTCCTAGCGTAGTATGTGTATGTTAATCTAACTGGCTCTGTAAACTTAGGTAAGTCTTGTATCTCTGGTAAGAGATCATCTGAGTATGTCTTCTTTGCTATAGATAAAACTCTGTAATGAGCATTGCGATAGTTGTTTAGATTTAGGATAAACTTTTTTTTCTTTAAGTAGTAAACATCCAAAGATAATTTAATCTTCACTAGAACGGAACCCCGGTGTCTACCCATGGCCTAATCTTTTGTATCGTGCCATCAAACAAATGTTTTATTTTATTGTATTGCTCTAAATCTTCTTTCGGAAAGCCACTGTTGATAACCTCTATCAGCTCTTTGCTAGAATAAAAGTTATCTTCCTTAGAGTGTTTGCCTTCTGGGACATTAACAAATCGCATCTCATCTTTCTCATAAATTACTATGCTGTCGTCCTTTTCTATGCAGTGTGCTGGTATGAGGCCTGGTATGTAGTTATGATTCTTGCAACCTTTAAGCTGTCTGTCGTTGGATATATCTCTGCCATGTTTATTGCAATGCCAAGTGCCATCTGATCCATCTAAGTTTACTTCAGCAAACCTACAAGATCTGCAATGTATCTTAGGTGGCAATGTCCTACCCAAGTATGCACCTCTTTGTTTTGGTGTCATGTAGTTTTTAATTCTGTAATCTGTCTCAGGTATGTAATTGTCTGGCGGCCTGTCTGAAGACAATATGTTTGTAGCTTTATCGATCAACAAATCAAACGAGTCCTTATCATACTCAATAATTTCAGTATATAAGTCTGAGTTATTTTTATTATAAACAATGGCAATGCAGTGCTTGAGTTTAGCAAGACCCATGTACATATGTATTTGAGCAGCGTACTCCTCTGACCAGTCGCAATAACTACCCAAGCTTTGTAGCTTCTTAAACCTGTTATCGTTTGCAGTCTTGAACTCTAGTAGATATGCATTCTTTGGATCTAAACCTGGTAGCTTCTTTGCTATGCCATCTAAGTGGCCTTTGAGATGGCCGCCTAAAGTTTTGACTTGAAGCTGTTTACCACTAGGCTCTAAATCAAATATGCTAGCCCCCGGTATCTTTCTTAGCTTCTTAATTAGATCTTCTTCAACCACGTTGCCGAGGTCTAACAGACGCAACACTCTTGGCTCCCAATCATCTGGCATCAGCCATCGCCAACGCAACCACAATAGCCTTTGGTTTGGATTGCCTATCTGACTCATGCCTAAATAGAATCTAAGACCTCTTTCTTTTTGTAGCTCTACATCATCGAGCAAGTGATTGATTGCTTTCATAAACTTATCTCAGATCCATCTTTTGTTTTAACACCAACAACGTTCTCATACTTGCCTTGCTTTTGCACAATAATCTCAGAGATAGAATCGAATGCGCCATTCTTAATTAACTCAGCGGCCATCCAAGGTTGGGTAGGCGAGCCCCACTTAGGAGTTATCTTCTTCCATTTACGCACTGCCATGTTATGTGCAGTAGGGTGGCCAAACATTAGAGGCATCTTCTTTGAAAAGAACTCGTCCTTGATTGTAAAGACAACTTGACAATAGTCAGCACCATTCTTAGATTTAGTTACAGCTGCGTAGACATCCGTCACGGTCTTCCTTTTTGGAACTGATGCTTTCCTCTCATCTGATAAAACGGCTTGCTTCTCAGCCTTGGTACGCCTTGCTACCTCTCTTTCTTTCTTGGTCCACAAAACATTTGTCTTGTTGGCCTCAAACTTCTGCCCACATTCAACACATTCTTTAGCTGATGGTGAGTTGATAGCATTACAGCTTGCACAAATCTTAGGCTTGTATCGTCCGGGCAATGTATCGCCTGGTTCTACTTCATCTAGACAGCCATGCCTAGCAACGTTCTCGCCATAGTCAAGCAATAAACAATTGTCTTTGTCATCGTGAATCCTCATGCCTCGACCACACATCTGCACATACAAGCCGATGCTTTGTGTTGGCCTTAGTAAAGCTATGCAATCTGTTCTTGGAGCGTCCCAACCTTCAGTCAGCACACCAACGTTGCACAGTGCATGGATCTTGCCATCTTCAAAGTCTTGCAGTATCTGGTCTCGCTTATCGTTAGGTGTCTCACCTGTAATGAGTTCAGCCTTGATGTTGTATTGCTGTAAGTATTGAGTCATCTTGGTTGCATGTAGCACTGACACGCAAAAGAAAACAGAAGCTGTTCTGCCTTTGGTGTAAGCGTTATCTATCCAGTCGTTGATAACCTCAATGATGGTTTCATCTACCATGGCTATGTCTTCTAGTTCTTTTTCTCGGAAGTCGCCATTCTTAAACTTTAAACTAACCTTGCTAGCATCAATGATTGCATCATCGTTAACTGCAAAAGCAGACAACCTTGATAAGTAACCTGCTTCAATCAGCTCCGGGATAGATGCACTGTAAGCTATGTCTTTAAAGAAATGATCTTTACGATCCCCATAGATATAACCCTGGCCCATGCGATAGGGCGTGGCAGTGCAACCCATAACCTTCATAGGCTGACGAGCTGACAGAGTATCAATAATCTTTTTGTATCTGGTGAACGAATTAGGAGGCACGTTGTGAGCCTCGTCTATAATCATGTAGTCAAACTTACCTACTTTCTCTAAGCGTTTAGGAGAGGCAAGCGTATCGCGACTGGCTATGAGTATCTGTGCATTATGTTGAAAGCGTTTCATACCAGCAGCTAACACACCTGTTGGTGCATTGGGCCACACAGTCTTTAGTTTTGTTTCAGCTTGAGATACAAGTTCTTTTCTGTGTGCCATAACCAAGAACCTGGCATCAGGATTCTTTGCTAGCACCTCTTTTATAAAGTGAGAAAAGATAATTGTTTTTCCGGCGGCCGTAGGTAAAGCTATAAGAGCATGTTCTTCTACTGGCCTGGTGGCAAACCAATTGTGCAATGCATCAATAGCATTGCGTTGGTAGTATCTAAGCTTCAATTTAGTGAATCGTTTTGTCTGCTTTTTCTTCTGATAAGAACTCATCTACGTTAGATGGATCCTTAACAAAGTTGTCGTAAACAATTGACGATATTAGTTTGACTGCATCATCTGGGTTATGCGAAAACTTAAACGCAGTTAAGATAGCAAACCTAGCCAAGGTTACGACTGCTGCTTTGGTATCTAGATCTAGTCTAGACCAATCATCTAGACATATCTCCATGTCTTCAACGACTCTGTCGCAAGTATCTTTATCGAGCAAGTCTTCTGTCGTGTTGTTCTTTTTCATTTTTTACATCCACATTTAGTAGTGTTAGTTTAGCATTATGCATAGACTTACCTAGTTTAGGCGGTAGATTATTAAGGGTTGTATCTACACAGTTAACAAGATCTGTCATTGCACATATCAAAGCGTTAGCTTCTCGTTTATTTATATTCATATTTTTCTCCAAAAAAATAGTGAGGTGTTTTAGGGCTTAACCACACCTCAAGGTTATGACGGAGATTCTAAGCCCTATCTTCTCTCCCGGAAATAATTTCTCCTATTTCAGTTTTAAGATTATCTCCAAGCCTATCAACTATTTTTGACAGACCTTCTTTGATGGTGTCATGGACACCAAGAGCTTTTATTTCACTCTTGATGTCACCTGACAGACGATTAACTATGGCATTGTAACCGTCAAATGTAGGGACAGGATTACTCATCACTTGTCCCAATCAAAGTCGTCTTCACCGCTAGATGAATCAGACTGTTCTGCGCTAGCTTTAGGCGTTTCAACTGGCTTGCCATTGCCAGGGATAAAATTGCCAATAACATTTTTATCAGCCCACTTAGTGCCATCGCCTTTGTCTTCGCCAACTTTAACTACCATCTTTGCAAGGAAATTAACGTTCATCATTTCCTCAAGCTGCTCGATACCAAAAGCTTCGACATTAGGTTCCATGCCCATGGCCTTTCTCCACCCCTTCAACTTGCTTTTAGTTACACCGAGACCGTTGCCTTCGAGCATGTAGTTTTCCCAAACTTTTCTGCCTTGATATTTAGGTCCGACAACATCATAAGTAACTTCTATCATCTTATGACCTTTCTCAACAGATTTTTTAGACTTCCATGCTGTGGCTACCATTTCGTAGTCGCCAACTGGCATAAGTTCAATAGGACCACTGTCGTCTTCGACATCGGTCAGGTTCAGATTAAATATATCATCCGTCATTTATTTCTCCTTTAATTGTTTTAGAGATTGCTTGAACGCAGATAAGAATGCATTCCAATCAAGATCCAAAGGCATGTTGCCTAAGTCAACTCGACTCTTTGCATCAAAAGCTGCACTAAATTTATGAAACAACTTACGTTTGCCATAAGACACACCCCTAGTTGTTTCCTTAAAACCTTGGCCGCTAGTACGAGTTGATACCTCGTAGTTGGCGAACAGGTTAAAGTCTACCCATTCCTTTATCTGTGAAGATACTTTCTTGTGTAAACTCATTTCCCAACGATCATAGGGCTCACGCTCTGGATCATTGAAAGTTCTGATAGCTACATGGGAGAGAAGGATGACGTGCATCTTTTTCTTTTGTAGCAGATCAAACATTTTTAGAATACGGTTATAGAGTTCTGCTGACTCTGCATAACCTTTTCCGAAACCTAATGCCTCAATAGATTTTATTGAGTGAATATCACAAACCTTTTTTTGCACAAGCTTCTCAGCCCAGTCAGTGGTATCAAATACCAGAGTTTTGTAATCGTGTTCTTCTTCGTAAAGCGTTTGTAATTGTTTGACAATGTCATCGTAGCTTTCGCATAGAGGAAAGGATGGAGCATCAACAAAGTTAGTGCCATCTTCTGTCTTCACAAATATGGGTTTGGGTGCGTTAGATGCAAAGGTTGTCTTACCTATGCCGTCTGTTCCAGCTACATTAATCTTTAGTGCCGGGACTTTGATTCCTGTTTCAATAGTATTCAATAGACTCACCTTGGTCTCCTGTCACATTCGTTTACGTTGTATGGTTCTTGGGAAGCCACATGTTCTTCCCACATGTTTGACAACATGCTTGGTAGGTACATGCCGTTAATGTCTTTCATCTTTTTACAAAACTCTTCAAAGTCCATGCATCCAGATATGACATAACCAGCATCTTCATCAAGGCCAATTAAAAAATCTCCTGTCTTACTCATCGTTATCTCCTTGTAATGGATCAATAAAAGATATGTAAGGTCTCTCATTAATCTTGGTGGTTAGTGCAGACTCGATCTTCTGCCAGGTTTCAGGATCAGCTTCTTGCATCTTCTTGCTTTGTCTAACATCCTCAACAAACTCTGACTTAAAAGGAAAGCCAGTTATATCTTTAGACAAACCAAGCAGCTGTTCTTGATCCCATTTTCTTGTCACTTTAAATTGCACTCGCAGATCTTTAGGTATAGCACCGTTAAGTCCTACCCTCTTAGAGCCACCAGTATTAGAAAGTGTTTGTGTTATTGATTTTATTTCTTGGCATTCAACAATGGCATTGTCTAAATTCTTAGACTCTTCTTTCAGCTTTGCTTGTTCACCAAGATTAATCTTCTTTAGCTTGAGCAGAGTTTTCAAGCCATAAGATTCATAGTTAATTTCTTTATCCATACTTTTCTCCAAAAAAATACTCTATCTATATTAATGATCTAAAATCATTTGTCAACAAATATCTTTACAATTTGTAATGTGTCAATTATCATTGTCTTTTTAGGAGAGAAATGCAACTCAAAGATTACATCGAAAAACGAGGCGAAGAATCTTTAGCAAAAGATTTGAAAGTCTCAGTATCAACCATCCGTGCATGGCGTTGGGGTCATAGACAACCCTCAGTCAACCAGGCCAAGAAGCTTATTAAAATGACCGGGCGTGCTCTCGATTGGGAAAGCATTTACGGATCTATCGAAAAGGTATAAGTGGCTATTGACTTGAACCTCAATATTAAGGGGGAAGAAATCATGAACGACTCGCGCAGAGAGATGTTGATTTCTTTCTACGAGAATCATTTTCATCTCATACCCTGTGGCTCTAGGTCAGACACGATACCAGATTACTTTAAACGCAGACATCAATACGAAGAAGACAACATACTAATCAAGCGATGGTCGAAGACACCAAGAGTTAAGTGGTCCAACTACATAGAAACACAACCCACATTAAAAGAAATCAAAGAATGGTATCTACAATTTCCAGGTTGTAATTGGGCAGCTATCACAGGCATTAACTTTGTGGTGCTTGATGCAGATACGCAAGAGGCCTGTGAGTTTGTAGAGTCAGGGCAGATAACAAGAACCACCATGAAACAAAAGACACCTCGTGGTGGCTATCATTACTTCTATGCTATCAATCCAAACCTCAAAGTAAGAAACACCACAGGCAGACTAGACATCAGAGGAGAAGGTGGCTATGTCATGATATCGCCTTCCAACCAATACATGTTTGAAACTGTAGACAGCATGAACGTGGATGACATGGATGAACTCCCATGTCTCAGCAGTCAAGACATGAAAGTAATCTATGACTTCAACGATACAGGCAAGACTGGAACGCAAGACAATGGCTTGCTTACAATAGATGGTGTCGATACTGGTATGCGTAACGATACCTTGGCAAGGCTTGTTGGCAAATGGATTCTAGAAGGATGGGGCAGACGTGAAGTTATTATTAAAGCACTCGATTGGAATCAAACCAACAACCCACCCATGAGTGTGCAAGAAGTATTGCAGACAGTAAACAGCATATGTGCTGGACATCTAAGAAGAAACCCAGCAGAGAGCACAGGGATCTTAGAATGGAATACAAGTCAGTGGCAGATACAACTGACAGATGAACTCAAAGAGATCATGGACCAAGAAGATCCCATCGAACAGCAAAAGAATGAAGAGGGACCAGACAGAGACCCACTCGGACTCAAGACATTCGCAGATCCCTTTTGGGATGGCATGGACTCATCGCGCATCGAACAGTTTTGGGGCGATGCATTTGTCTTTCAACAATCAAGAGTCTTGCTCTTGGGTAAACCCAAGATAGGTAAATCGCACTGGCTAGGTGCATTCGCAGCAGCGGCCACCACAGGCACGGAGTTTATGAATCAACAGTTTAGTAGGCCACTCAAGGTTATGTGGCTACAGGCAGAGATCATCCATGAGTTCTTGAAGAAAAGAATTGATATGTATTATCAGCCATTCGTCCATGACAAAGAGATGCTAGAGATAGGCAAGTCCAATCTGATTGCTTCAGGTAGGCTACGCAAGAACCTCATGCGAGACAAAGACATAGATGAGATAGCAACAAGTATTGATTATCACAAACCAGACATAGTAATGATTGACCCTATCATTAACTTCTTTGATGGTGAGGAGAACTCTAACTCAGAGATACATGCAATGCTATCAAGAGTAGACAGACTCATAGAACTCTTTGGCGTAGCTTTTATTATCGCTCATCACACTGGTAAAGAAAGAGCAGATGACTTGTCGTTCATGTCAGCGCGTGGTGGTAGTGCCTTTGCTGGTTGGATGGATTCAGGTGTCAAGCTGTCAGGCAAGAAACCCAACATGAATGTTTTCTATGAAGCAAGGAATGCCAAAGAACCAGAACAACATCTCGCTTACTTTGATTACGACAGAGGATTCTTTAGGGTGGTTGATGCACAAGATTCTCCAGACGAAGTAGAGATAGCAAGAGTTGTGGCATCAGCGATGGACAAGCACAAGTTTTATACAAGACAGGATCTCGAACTCCTTGCTCGCAAAGCTTTGAAAGAATCTGACCTAGCATCAGGAGAGAGAGCAGCAAGGTATGCAGTCTCACATGTACAAAAGTATCTAGGAGATAGAGTGAAGAATCACAATGTCCCAGGTAAGAATGCATGGTATTACTTAGCAGATAACGAGATGAAGAGGCCTTGGGATGAATAATCCTTACAAGATAGAAGGACCGGCTCTGATTAGTTTCAGTGGTGGTAGAACATCAGGCTTCATGTTGTGGAATATTATCCAAGCATATGGTGGCACACTGCCTGAAGATATATACGTTACCTTTGCTAACACAGGCAAGGAAGCCCCGGAGACACTCGACTTTGTGCATGAGATAGGACAGAAGTGGGGCGTGAAGATACATTGGCTAGAGTTGTACTTCGGTGAAGAGCGTCCAGTCTATCGCACCAAAGAAGTCACCTATGAAACAGCAAGCAGAAATGGTGAACCCTTTGAAGCTTTGTTGGATCGCAGACAATACCTACCCAATCCTGTTACTAGATTTTGTACAAGCGAACTAAAGATTAAAGTTATGTCAAGGTTCATGCGTAAGTTACGAGGTCATAAGAATTGGTACAACGTTATTGGCTTACGCTATGACGAACCAAGAAGAGTGGCAAGTGCACTCAAGCAATATGAAGCATGGACAAATATAACCCCCATGAATGATGCCAAACATACAGTCAAAGATGTGACAGATTTTTGGGAGCAGCAAAACTTTGATTTGAAGCTAACAAACTTTGGCGGTAAAACTTTGGCTGGCAACTGTGACCTCTGCTTTCTTAAAGGCAAGGACACAAAGGTTAAGCTGCTGCAAGAAAGACCAGAGATGGCAGATTGGTGGATCAAACAAGAACAGAAGTTTGGCGATCATGCTGGTGCTACCTTTAGAAAGGATGGCCCCACTTACATTGACTTGCTAGATATTAGTAAACAACATTCAGAATACAAGGAGCAAGATCTGTTCGATGAACAGATGACATGTTTTTGCCATGATTAACCTAGATAAGAAAGCTTTGAAGGAAGCCATGGTCGATACATTTACTGGCACGCTTATCAATCTACCTTTGGTTTGGTTGGTCTTGTTTCTGTGCTTGATGGTCACGCATAACAGCTTCTTGATATCACTGGCCCAAGCAGGTGTCTTGACGATAGTGGCAATCATTAGAAAGTATTGCATCAGAGTTTGGTTTAAGAGCAGGGAGGAGACGTGATAAAGATTTTAGATTTATGTTCCGGGATTGGTGGATTCAGTCTTGGATTGGAGGCAACAGGTGGCTTTGAGACGGTAGCGTTTTGTGAGTTTGATGAGTTCTGTTGTAAGGTATTAAACAAGCATTGGCCTGGTGTGCCAATCTACAATGACTTAAAGGAGTTAGGCAATGAACCAGAAAGAATTATTCAAGAATTTGACCTCATCTGCGGAGGCATCCCCTGTCAACCGTTCAGCGTTGCAGGCAAGAAAAAAGGCAAGGAAGACGACAGACACCTCTGGCCGTACATGTATGAAATTGTTAAACACAAAAAACCCACTTGGGTCATTGTCGAAAACGTTGGTGGCTTCGTCAATGTGGCACTCGATGATGTGTGTCTTGACTTGGAAGCCCAAGGTTACGCCACGCAATCGTTTGTTATTCCAGCTTGCAGTGTCGAAGCTCCCCATCGAAGAGACAGAGTCTGGATCCTCGGAAAGAACTTGGAGAACCCCAGACGCGCATTGCGGCAGGGGGGGATCGAGCAAGGAGAGGATGCAAATGAAGTTAGACAAGGGGATGCCGATCAGCTTGAACGATCAAGTGGCACACCCAGAATTGATGTGGCCCACGCCAGCATCGAGGGACTGGAAGGGAGGATCTCCGGGGACAATCAAGGAGGACAAGAACGGCAAGCCGTATCGAGAAGCAAAGAACAGCAAGACGAAGTGGGGGCTGACACTCGATGCAGCAGTGGTCTATCAACAAAAGAAGATGTGGCCCACACCAACGACAATGGACTCAAAGGAGGACTCATTGAAGCATGCAACGAAGATGCTACAGGGCAAGACGCACAGAGCATCAGGACAGCCAATACAAAAGACGCTGTCAGACAAAGTCATGATGGAGGAGATCCGCAAGAACCCAGAGCTGATGGAACTCTATCAAGATCATCAGATGCTAGAGAGACCTCATCTACCAGAGCAACAGGAGTTTGTGAAGTATCTAAGGAGTCAGACAACAATCAAGGAACTAGCAGAGAAGACGGACATCAAGAAGACAACAATCGAACATTGGTTCAGGAAGGACACGAAAGGATTCAGTCATCCGTCAATCGAGGATTGGCAGACAATCAAACCCCACTTGAAGAAACTCAAGTACGACAAGGAGATGATGACAGTTCAATCGATAGAGTGGCAGAATCAAAAGATGTTCCCAACGCCAGCGGCCAGAGACTACAAGGACACAGGGGAGAACACGGACTACGAGAAACTAGCAAAGAAAAGCAAACTGGCAGGAGCAGTCAAGAGCAAGATGTATCCCACGCCAAGGAGCTCGATAGGGATGTCGATGACAATGGACACAGTGGTCAAGGCAATGGACAGCAACGACAGGGGCTACAAGGGGAACTTGGAAGAGCGAGTGGCAATCGAGCAGAAGATGTGGCC
>CENS01060608.1_pt1 | contig 12162 bp, 13 predicted proteins | sample 530201 | NCBI WGS metagenome assembly CENS01 (sample SAMEA2619747, study PRJEB7988) | marine metagenome | biome: marine biome (ENVO:00000447); feature: surface water layer (ENVO:00002042); material: "saline water (ENVO:00002010), including plankton (ENVO:xxxxxxxx)" | depth 5 m | reverse complement strand
CAATCATACCCATTGAAGCAACCACGATAATTAATTTACTCATGATTCCTCCTTATTTAATTTTCTAATCAAATCCATAGAGAGAGAGTTAGCAACATCTCTCATTATGTATTGAATAGTTTTATCCAATAAGTATTCGCTACCAAAAGTAGCAACCTCACATTGAGATGTATCTCTTAAAGTGATTTTGATATCAATCGCAAAATCAGATTCATCTCTCATTTTTTGTATATTCATAATTTACCTCCATTATGAAATTAGTTTCTGTTTCGCTACTTTTGTAGCATCATCAGGGAAAATACACATTTTCCGACAGAAAAGTAGAAATTCGACCTCGTAGGAGAGCCATAGAGAGCAAATCAGGGAGCAAGTGATATCAGGGCATACCCTAAAATCACTCACTCTCTAATCGCTTCTAATTAATAGAAGCTAGCAGTATCAACATAAACGACCTCGCCAAAAGGTAGTTCTTCTGAATAACTACTCTTTTCAGTCACACACCAAAAGACAGGAACATCAGGCTTTACTTTTGGGTCAACGATTCCCCAACCATCCGTGAAATAGATAAAGGCTTGAACCTCATCTACATCTTCAGAAAATTCGTTGAACAGATTGAAAGGAGGGTCAAACTCCGTTCCACCACCGCCACGGACTTGAAGCTTCAAATCATCGCCTTGGTCTAATTCGTAGATATCCCACCACTCGCCTTGCTCGTTCTTATGAACGATAGTATCGCAGTAGCAAACTCGAATCTTATCCAATCCGCAATCTTCCGCCATAGCTTGTATTTCCGTTGCGAACATATTGAGTTCGTATTGGGAAACACTTCCGCTAGTATCAATCGCAATAGCTAACTCGCCACCTTGCGGAGAACGAGCCTTACTAGGTAGATTGATTCCTCGCCAAGCATGTCGTTTGTTTGGTCTCGCCCAAGAGTAATCATTAGCTACACAGGACTGAAGAAAATCCAAGAGCAAATCTTTCCAGTCGACTTGCACTTCTTTTAATTCTTCGATTCTGTTTCTCATGCCACCCATTGAACCGCTACCCATTGCAACCTCTAGCTTGTCAGCTAAAGAAACTGCTCGTTGAATCTCGCCTTTAAGTTCTTGCATTTCTGCATCGCTCATAGGCTTGCCCTCATCGTTGGTAGCATCCCAAACTTCGCCAATAGCGGAGGGAATGTTATCCCAATCAGAACCAGTTGAACCTTGCTCAGATTCTCCAGTCTCATCTTCAGAAATATTTCCTTGACTAGTCTCAGAAATTTCTTCTCCGCTTTCAGATTCTTCAGAACCGCCTTGACTTTGAGCATCTTGTTCTTGCTCATCATCTTCTCCATTAGGCTTTTGTTCTTGTATCTGTTCGATAGCTTCTTGCATTGCATCCTCATCATTTACCAAAATTTGATAAACCTTTTCAGCAGTCATGCCCTTGTATTTATGGTCAAGCAATCCACCCATAGGCAGTTGCAAATTTAAATCCCAATACAAGTACGCATTAATGACATAATCGCATGCGATATTCCAAACTTTAGGATGTCTTTGACCTCTCCTTAAAGGATGTTCATATACTACATGCAACGCTTCATGAACGAGAACACCTTGCAGTTCTTCCTCCGTGCAACCCATAACAAATTCAGGATAGAAATAAATATTTTTTCCGTCAGTTGCCATGGTGTCGCACTTGGATTTTTCAGTCTCGATTAATTCAAGATGTAGGAGCATACTCGCCATTCCTACATTGCCTTTCATTAACTTCGACCTTGCTTTCACAATTGTTTCAAGACTAGTCATGTTTCTTACCTCCGTAAATCTTACCTAAAAGATTTCCTTTCAATGAAGAAACAGACTCCTCTAATTGCTCCGCTACCTTGTCTCGTTTTTGTTGACCCATATCTGAATCATCCCTCAATTGTTCGACAGAATTAATTGAAGAAAATACGCTACAAAGTTTTTGATGAGCAGTTGCGATATCAGAATCATTGCCTAAAACATCCTCATTGATTGAGGGTAGCACTTCGATAGCTTGCTTCAGTTTGTCGAAACTCGACACATTGAAGAAACCGCCTTTTTGCTTGTTTTCAGGGTCATACTCTTTTAGCTTCGTAGCTAAATGATTCACTTGCTCCAACAACGCATCAACAGTTGTCTTAAAGACATTTTTGATATTGTTATTGGCACGATTTACCGCATCCGCTTCTATCCTTGCTCTAAACTTTTCAGACACATTAAGTCTTATGTCATGACTGAAAGAGGGAACGACTTGAATCTCAAAAGTGAAAACAAATTTGCTTCTCAAATCATCAAAGTCAGGATAATCACATTCATTAAATGCTTCTCCAAGATTTCTTTTAGCTTGCTCCATTTGTTTAGGATAGCTTCTAAGAAAACCCTCGACTTCTCTCTCCCATACTTGCTTCGAGATATCGACATGACTTTGAAGCTTATCAAGATTAGAGTTAGGGCATAATCGCCAACCGCTCACAGTCTTGCCAGTATCATAGTCAGTAGAATTATCATCCCAAGGCAAAGTCAAAGGATAGTAAAAATCATTCCTAAACCCATTCAAGATAGAGCGAAACTCTTTGTTCACATCCCTACCAAATATGTGTTTAGAAACACCAAGTAATCTCTCATCAGAAACCTTAGTTTCTTCAGCTAGATTTTTCTTTAATCTCTTATCAGTTTTGATACCGCTAGGATGCTTCGCAGTTAAGCGAACCAGTACGGCATTTTCCGACAGAGTATTAGTTAAATTTTTATCCATAATAACCTCCATTATTTTAGTTAGATAAAATTGTTTCTGTTTCGATTCTTTTGAATCATCATCAGGAGAGATACACATCTCTCGACAGAAACGGAGCAGAAAAAATATTTAACTAGTAAATAATATTTTCCACTCCAAGTTCGTGTCAGAATTTTTAGACTTCTAAGTCTTGGTTTTCTACTTTGAATTGAGCATAAGTAGAAGTATCAACAACATCAGGTCTTGCACCAACCAAAGACCTCACAAAGAATATTCCAAATTCAGGAGTTGGGAAATTATTGATGTAAGCAACGCTATTCTCAAACCAGTCAGTAATATCAGAATTACTTGCTTCTTTGAGAACAGTCACTAACGCACACACAGTTGCATACATTAGACCGCCACTATCAGGAATCTCAACATCCTTACCCTCGACAATATCTTCAAGGTTAGGAACATCATTTTTCAATGACAGGAACGACATAAATTCAATCGCTCCAGTCTCCCCAATATCGCCCTCGCAAATCAATTGTTTGATTTCTTCAGGCGGATTAGTTTTCAGGGTATCGCTCAACCTTGTCCATGCTCTAGGACTTGGCTGAGGAGTTTGCACTTTGCTATCAAAGACATTCAACCATTCAGGCTGAAAACTTATATAACCCAATACATCAGGATGCACATCATTCTTAGTTGCCCACGCTAACCAATCATTCGTGTCATGTTCAAAGTTAATCATTGTGCAACGACCAACGACATGAGAGGGAAGCTTATTAGACCCCGCTCTATCCGTTGCTCTATTACCAGCACAAATAACTTTCCACCCTTTAGGTAAGACATAATCGCCAATCTTACCCTCGTAAAGCAATTGACCACAGATAGCTTGAATCGAATTATGTGCTTGGGCATATTCATCAAAGAATAAAACACCCTCGCCACCAATAGGGAGATTCCCAAGGAACGCTCTCTTTTGTTGATTCTCATCATCTATGTAAGGCAGACCGCCTAGGTCTACAGACTCGTAAAGTGATAGCCTAAAATCAATAAATCCAAACTGTTTTGCAGTAGGATTAATCTCATCGACTACGACCTCTCGACCCTCGCTTACGCTATCCACATAAGACCTTACAATTGCACTTTTTCCAATACCAGTTCCCCCTAAGAGAAACGGAGTATTAGACCCTTTTAATACTGATTTCATCATCAGTAATGCTTGACTTGGTTTCATAATAACCTCCAAAGTTAATTTCCAAGTTAGTAAAAAGCTAGCAGAAATGCTAGCCACCAAGAAGAACCTTTTTACAGGCTAGACTATGAATCTATTTAATCTTTTCGCTAGAGTCTCACTAGCACATCAGTTGGTTTATTTTGCGTAGCTTTTGAATTCTGAATTACCTAACCAATTTTGTAGGTTAGGATTATCTTCATTTTTCATTCCGTTATGTTCACAATAAAGCTTCATCGCATTATCAATTCTTCTATCAACGGAACGCTTTAATTCCGCTCTATTCCAATAGTGATTTCTCATACCACCATTAAGACCAAAGTAAGAAACACTTTTTACATTCCCATTGAATGTAGTGTCTCTATGCACATTGAAATAAAAACCTCGATAATTGATTATCGAACCATTTACTTTAGTTATCTTATTCATATTAATCCTCCATAGATTAAGTTAGTTTCTTGAACCCCATAATTAGGATTCTCATCAGCATGTTAATTCATGGACTGTTGGAGGACAGTCTCGACTGGAAGTTATCGTTTCCGCATCCGCATCTTCGTATATTCAATGCTTCTACTGGTACGCATTTTGTGAGTTAAAGAGGTAATTCTTGTGACCTCCTCCCTAGTCTACTCTCACTACTAAACCAATAAAGTGAGCCAAGGGTGGTTGATTATGTCTGTTCTATAAAGTCTCCGTTTCGTTGTTAAAGAACCCAGTATAGCAAACGCACATCATTTAGCAAATCAGTACGCATCTTATGAGCAAGCAGAATGAGAGCATTACAAATACAGGCGGACTAGTAGATAATATTTATAGACCAAACTGGAGAAATCTATGAGCGAAAAAGACAAAGAAAAAACCAAGCTAAAACTAATTAGAAATGATGAGGACTTGACCATAAAGCAAAGGGCATTTGTGAGGGAGATAGTCAAAGGTAAGTTGGGTAATCAGATTGATTGCTATATGCAAGTCTACGATGTAGCAAGAACCAAGACAGGCGGAGTTCCTAAACACGCTCATGTTGATTGCAGTAAGCTTATGGCGAACCCTAAGATATCCCTAGCAGTTAGGAGAGGATTAGAGCGTAAGGAGGAGTCTACAGTTGCTTCTTCTATACGAACGAGGAGTTATGTTCTTGAACAGCTTATGAGAGAGTCTAAGGAAGCAGACAGCGACAGTACGAGAGTAAGAGCATTGGAGCTACTAGGTAAGACTGTATCGCTCTTTAACGACACCATAGAAGTCAAAGAGAGCAGACATAGTGAGGACATCCAAGAGGAGATAGAAGCTAAGATAATGAATCTACTGGAGCAAGCAGACAGTAGTGAGTAGACCCCACCTTTTATATAGAGAATCAGACCCTAGAAACGACCCCCCACCCCCCTTATATATGCACAGCTACCTGACTATCATATATACATAGTGTTATGCACATTATATTACCTAATTTTACAGTACCCCCCCCTGTTTTATAGCAAAATGCTAGCTTTTTTTACCATATATCCCTTGTTTTGTAGGAAATATGGGTAGGAATCCTAGACCCCACCATAATATTTTTGAATTTTTTTGTTATTTAGGGTTGATTTTTATGTGAAGGGGGTGCATTATGGTAAAATCTTGTAGTTTCTATACCTAGTATATACCTTATATCCAGTATTCACTTAATAAGTGCCAACCAATAGGTACTTACTAAGGTTTTTTTATTTGGTTTATAGTTATTAGGTATATACTTAATATGGAGCTTTATGTATGAATGAATTTATAGGATGGTTCTTTAATATCTGTGTTTATATCTTGCAAGTAATTGGAGATGTAACAGGTATGGGTTATGCCCTGGCGAATATAGTTATATTTGTAATACTTCAACCAGCCTTAATATTACTTTTCTTTATTCTATGGAGAAAAGAAGTTAAAAAGAATGAATAATAATGTTTTAAGCAAAGTAAAAAACTTATCTGCTGAACAGAAACAGGAACTCCTTTCTTTATTAGACGAACTTGAAGATGCCAAGTCTAGAGAAAAATGTCATGACGGCTTTATGGAGTTTGTTTCAGAGATGTGGTCAGCGTTTATTCATGGTAAACACCATGAGATAATGGCTGATGCCTTTGAGAGGGTCGCTAAGGGTGATTTAAAGCGTTTAATCATCAATATGCCACCACGACATACTAAGAGTGAGTTCGCCTCGTACTTGCTTCCTGCGTGGTTTCTAGGTAAGTACCCAGATAAGAAGATAATCCAGACTGCTCATACTGCGGAGTTAGCGGTTGGCTTTGGTAGAAAGGTTAGAAACTTAGTTAATAGTCCAGACTATAAAAGAATATTTCCTGATGTCAGTTTGCAATCAGATAGTAAGGCTGCTGGTCGTTGGAATACTAACCAGGGCGGAGATTACTTTGCGATTGGTGTAGGTGGTGCGGTTACTGGTAAAGGTGCTGACCTCCTAATCATTGATGACCCCCATTCAGAACAAGAAGGTGCAAGTTCAGACATCAATGTTTTTAATCGTACCTATGAATGGTACACATCTGGTCCAAGACAGCGTTTACAACCTAATGGTGCAATCGTTGTGGTGATGACAAGATGGCACAATAAAGATTTAACAGGTCAAGTAGTTGACGCAAGTGTAAAGCGTGGCGGTTCTGACCAATGGGAAGTAATAGAGCTTCCTGCAATAATGCCTTCTGGAAACCCTTTGTGGGCTGAGTTCTGGAAGTTAGAAGAATTACAGGCTTTGAAAGCCGAGCTACCTAATAGTAAATGGATGGCTCAATATCAACAAGACCCTACCTCAGAAGAAGGTGCATTAGTTAAAAGAGACTGGTGGCAGGTATGGGAAGGTAGAGAACCCCCTCATTGTGAATTTGTTATTCAATCATGGGACACAGCGTTTATGAAGAATCAGCGTGCTGACTTTTCTGCTTGTACCACTTGGGGAGTATTTTACCAAGAAGACGATGATGGAATGATTGCTCCTAATGTTATCTTGCTAGATGCCTATCAGGAGCGTTTAGAGTTCCCTGAGTTAAAGAAAATGGCTATGGAGAAGTATAAGGCTTATTCGCCTGATGCGTTCATTGTAGAGGCTAAGGCTGCTGGTATGCCATTAATCTTTGAATTAAGGGCAATGGGTATTTTAGTCCAAGAATACACTCCTAGTCGTGGAAATGATAAAATATCAAGAGTTAATGCGGTGTCTGATTTGTTTGCTTCAGGTGTTGTTTATGCTCCAGCTACTAGGTGGGCAGAAGAAGTTATAGAGCAATTTGCTGGTTTTCCTAATATGGAACATGATGATTTAGTTGATAGCACCACGCAAGCTCTGTTAAGATTCAGACAAGGTGGTTTTATTCCGTTGTACTCAGATGAAGAAGATGAGCCATTGGAACATAACCGAACTGCAAATTATTATTAGGATTTTAAATGGCAATAGAAAGAAGACAAGCTACTCCAGTTGACGGAACAGTAGAACAAGATGCTGAAGAAGAAATAACTGTAGCGATAGAAAACCCTGAGTCAGTTGCTATTGAGACTGATGATGGTGGCATGATTATTGACTTTGACCCTAATTCTAAAGATGTGAGTGAATCAGAGTTTGATTCAAACTTAGCTGAGTTCATGGATGATGACGACCTTAATGAATTAGGCAATGAATTAATTAGTGCTTATAACGGAGATAAAGAATCTCGTTCAGACTGGGAAGAAACCTATACTAAAGGTTTAGACCAGCTAGGATTAAAGATAGAAGAAAGAACTACACCCTGGGCAGGAGCTTGTGGTGTGTTTCATCCAATGTTAAGTGAAGCAGTTATTCGTTTTCAATCACAATCTATTACTGAGATGTTTCCAGCACAAGGACCAGTAAGAACAAAGATTGTAGGTAAGATTACTAGTGCTAAAGAAAAACAATCACAAAGAGTAGAAGATTACTTAAACTATCTTCTTACTCATGAAATGTCAGAGTACAGAACAGAAACAGAAAAGATGTTATTTTCACTACCTCTTGCAGGTTCTGCGTTTCGTAAAGTTTACTTTGACCCAAGTTTAGATAGACCTAGTTCTATCTTTGTACCAGCAGAAGATGTTGTAGTTAATTATGGTGCAAGTGATTTAGAAACTTGTGAGCGTGCTACTCATGTAATGCGTAAGTCTTCTAACTCAGTTAGAAAAATGCAAGTGAATGGTTTTTATAGAGATATAGATATACCTGATGGTTCAGACAATAGTACAGATATCAGTAAAAAATATAATGAAATTACTGGTGAAACAGATACTTATAACTACGATAACACGCACACTATTTTAGAAATGCAGGTAGATTTAGACCTTAAAGGTTATGAAGATACCAATCAATCAGGCGAAGAAACAGGTATAGCTATACCTTATGTTGTAACAATAGATTATCCAAGCGGTATGATTTTAAGTATTCGTAGGAATTACTTTGAAGATGACGCTAAAAAATTAAGAAGGATGCATTTTGTTCATTATCAATACCTACCAGGATTAGGTTTCTATGGGTTTGGTTTAATACATATGGTTGGCGGATTAGCTAAATCAGCTACATCTATACTAAGGCAATTAGTAGATGCAGGTACTTTAAGCAATCTGCCTGGTGGTTTGAAAGCTAGAGGACTGCGTATTAAAGGAGATGATACTCCTATTATGCCAGGTGAGTTTAGAGATGTTGATGTTCCTGGTGGAGCAATTAGAGACAATATTACATTCTTACCTTACAAAGAACCTTCAGGAACTTTGTATTCTCTATTACAAAACATAGTAGAAGAAGGTAGGCGTTTTGCTAGCATATCTGATATGAAGATATCTGACATGAATAATCAAGCACCTGTAGGTACAACCTTAGCTTTAATGGAAAGAAACCAAAAAGTTATGAGTGCTGTGCAAGCTAGACTTCATGCTTCAATGAAAAAAGAATTTGATATTTTAGTTGGCATTGTAAGAGACTTTACAGACCCAGCCTATCCATACGAAACAGACGAAGAAGAATTTATAAAAGCAGAAGACTTTGATAACAGAGTAGATGTATTACCTGTATCAGACCCTAATGCTGCAACTATGGCTCAAAGAATTATGCAATATCAAGCTGCTATGCAATTAGCACAGTCATCGCCTGATATGTATAACTTACCTGAATTACATAGACAAATGCTTGAAGTATTAGGCATTAACGATGTAGATGATATTATTCCAGATGGAAATGATATCAAACCAGTAGACCCAGTTACTGCGGTACAGAACTTAATTAACGGCAAACCAGTCAAAGCCTTTGTTCAACAAGACCATGAAGCACACATATCTGTAGTAGCTTCAGCTCAACAAAATCCTGAGATTATGAGTACAGTTGAAAGAAGTCCTAATGCACAAGGTATTCTTGCAGCAGCATCAGCATATGTAAACGAACACTTAACTATGAAATATAGAAAAGAAGTTGAAGCTGAAATGGGTGTTGAGTTACCACCAGAAGGTGAACCTCTACCAGCAGATGTTGAAAAACGAATTTCTAGTCTTGTAGCAGAAGCAGCTAAACGAGTGCTTGGTACATCACAACAAAGAGCAGAACAAGAAAGAATAGAACAACAACAGCAAGACCCACTAATAATAGCCAAAGAAAGAGAAGTGGCTATTAAAGAACAAGAAGCAATGCGTAGAGCAGAAGAAGGTCAAGCTAGATTACAGTTAGACGCATCTAAAGCAGCCAACAGAGATGCTATAGAAAGAGAAAGAATTAAGGCTCAAACAGAAATAGCTGGTGCTCAAATAGGGCAGAAAACAGCTAGTGACTTGTTAAAAGCCGACCAACTATCAGATAAAGCAGCTAGAGAAGATTTCATAAAAGGTATTGACATAGCAAAAGATATGCTTGAAGATAGTAAACAGAATGGAAAATGATATCACAGAGCTATCACTATCAGAACATCTGAAGTTAAAGTTCCGTGGTATGATGAATGAACATGCCGACCATATGAGTACAGGAGCTTGTAAAGACTTCTCCGAGTATCAAAAAATGGCAGGTATTGTCGAGGGTTTAGCCCTTGCAGAACGAGAACTTTTGGATTATGTCCAGAGGAACTTGGAGAGATAGGAACTCGACTCCTAAAGTCGTGCAAAAAATATGAGTGACAAAGGAAAAATAATGCCTAAACCTGAAAGTGTTAAAACCCCTGAACTAAGCAAGGAAGCTAAAAGTCAACTGCCTGTACCTAAAGGCTGGAAGGTTTTAATAGCTATGCCTAAAGCAGATGAAAAATCTAAAGGTGGAATTATAAAAGCATCCTCTACTATACAAGACGAAGAAGTCAGCAATATATGTGGCTATGTCTTAAAACTTGGTACTGAATGTTATAAAGACACTAAAAGGTTTCCAACAGGAGCTTGGTGTAAAGAAGGTGATTGGGTAATCTTTAGAGCTTATTCTGGCACTCGCATGAAAATGTATGGACAAGAGTTTCGTTTAATTAACGATGATACTGTGGAAGCAGTAGTCGATGACCCTACAGGAGTAGTTAGAGCATGAGTAAGACAGAAATTATTAACGAAGAACCTAATATTCCAGAAACTGTACCTCAATCAGAGGAAGACAAGTTTTTTGGTAAAACTACAGAAATAAACAATACAATACCTGAAGGCTTAGAAGTTGAAGTTATTGATGATGTTGAAGTAGTAAACGATACTCCAGAAGAAGATAGAGTAGCAAAAAAATCAGAAGATAATACTCCTGATGTAGATGATGAAACAGTAGATAAAGAAATTTCTGACTACAGTAAAAGAGCTGGTGACAGAATAGCTAAAATCAAATACGAGTATCACGAAGAACGCAGAGCTAAAGAAGCTGCTGCTAGAGAATCAGAAGAAGCAATAAAACGCTTACAAGTCCTAATGTCAGAAAACCAAAAGCTACAAGCTATGGTTGACCAGGGCGGACAAGTTTTAAATAAACAAGCATATAACAATGCTTTATGGGCAAAACAAAATGCTCAAGAAGCTTTTAAGAAAGCCTATGAAGAAGGCAATGCCGATGAAATGACAAAGGCACAAGAGTTACTATCAAAAGCAACTCTAGCAGAACAACAAGCTTCTTCAATGGCTGCACAGGTTCAACATGAAATTGCTAGCAAAATGCCAGTAGAACAACCTGTTGCACCTCAACAACAACAATTAGACCCAGAGATGCAAGCTTGGTCGCAAAAAAATCCATGGTTTATGGGTAGCGAACCAGTTCACAAAGAGATGACATCTTTTGCTATGTATGTTGACCAGTCATTACAAGCTAAGGGTATAGACCCTGCTTCAAAAGCTACAGAATATTATCAAGAAGTTGATGTTGCTATGCGACAACAATTTCCAACCTTTTTCGGTGTCCAACCTTCTAATCAACCAGAAATGGTTCAAGAGAATGAAACACCAAAACGACAACCATCAACAGTTGTTGCATCCGCCACGAGGGATAGCGGAAACAAAAAACCCACGCAAATCCGTCTGACTCAGACCCAAGTTAAGCTAGCTCGCCAACTTGGTATTAGTCCTGAGCAGTATGCAAATCAATTATTAAGGGAGGCTTAATATGTCAGAAGAAAATAATACTACTAATCAAGTGGAGACAGTTTCATCTGATACTCCTGAAAACCAAGAGCGTACTCCTAGAGAGACAGAAAGCCGAGAGGCTACTCAGCACACACAAAGCTGGGAAAATGCAGCTAATTTACCGACACCAGACCCACAGACAGGCTGGGTATTTAGGTACATCAGAACTGCCCTATTGGGACAATCTGATAACCCTAATGTATCTAGACGATTCCGTGAAGGCTGGCAACCTTGTAGATTGGAAGACCATCCTGAATTACAGATTCATATGATGGACCATGGCTCGGAATGGGCAAAAAAAGGTAATGTTGAAATTGGTGGGCAACTTTTATGTAAAATGCCAGCAGACACAGCTAAAGCAAGAGATGAACATTTTCAAAATCTTGCTCAATCGCAAATGGACTCTGTTGACAATACTTATATGAAAGAACAGGATAATCGAATGGCGACCAAACAAGTGTTTGAACGCAAATCGAGAACCACTTTTGGTAAAGATTCTTAGGAGTCTTTAATAATTAATTTAAAATAAGGAGACAATTATGTCTACAAGTGCAACTCCTCACGGAGCAAGACCTGTTGGAACAGTTGTTGGA
>CENS01027648.1_pt1 | contig 12185 bp, 13 predicted proteins | sample 530201 | NCBI WGS metagenome assembly CENS01 (sample SAMEA2619747, study PRJEB7988) | marine metagenome | biome: marine biome (ENVO:00000447); feature: surface water layer (ENVO:00002042); material: "saline water (ENVO:00002010), including plankton (ENVO:xxxxxxxx)" | depth 5 m | reverse complement strand
CTGTACTCACTGCTGAAGATATCGCTGAAAACCCTTGGATGCAGGAGGAAGGAGTTGAGCCGGGAGATAGGTATACCGAAGATAGGGGGATTGTCAAGGACAGGTCCGGTTCTACATGGGAGCAGTTCAACTATCATTATGACAAGAGCGATGGTCTGTTGGGTTATGTTTTGGATGCAGCTACCATAGCAACCGGTTATGACTTCTGGTTGGATGGGGATGTGAATGAAAACTACGGCGAAGGTTTTGATAAAGCTACTCCTGCCGAAAGACGGGAGATGTTGTACAGGGCAAAGGAACGTCTTCTCTTAGAAGAATATGGGTATGACTTTACTCCAGATGAAAGCAGCGTTGGCGGTACACTAGGTAGCATACTAGGGGATGTCGCTGATCCATCTATTCTATTGCCTTTTACCAAAGGAGTTAAAGGCGCTGTTGTAGGTGGTTCTGCTTTGGGAGTAGCCTATAGCGGTTTTGAAGACTACTCTAAAACAGGGGAAGTAGACCCCGGTAAGATGGCGGTAATGGGCGTTACTGGCGCGACGCTGGCTGGTGGTGCTAGTGTTGTTGGAAAAAGGCTGGCTGACAGGGCTGCTCGTAAGACGGTGGCTAAGGTGCAGGAGGCAGTCAACAATGAACTAGCATCTCCGTGGGGAAGCTTGTCTGCTGAGTCACTTCCACGTCTTGCTGCTCAAGCAGGGGTCTCTGAGCGGAAGTTTCTAAACTCGCTGGACAGGACTAAGATGAAGCCTGAAGACTTGATAGAGGCTGCTGTTCCTGAGTTCTCTAGGTCCAAGGCAATTGCAAAAGACAGTGCAGCGTCTAGGTTCTACAGCCCTACTGCAGATAAAGTTCTTGGTATTCTTTCTACACAGTTGAGTAACATCTCGCCAGTTATTGCTGGTAGACTTCGTAGATTTGAATACGAAACAATCAACCGCACTAAAGAGTATATGGCTCGGATTCGACCTTTTCAGGAGGAGATGAAAGCTCTTGGCGATAGTCCTCTGAAAAAGGAAATTGCAAGGGAGCTTGCTAATGCAGAGACTAAAGGTTTTTCCAGAGTAGAAGAACTCATGTCTCGCGTCAGTGATACAATGTTTACAAACTTTCAAGAAGTCAGAAAAGTTCTTGATGAGCTGAAACCTGTTATTGGTATCGGAGACGAAAAAGGTCTTGTTAATTATTTCCCTCGCGTTGTCAAAGATAAGGAGGGACTTTTCAAAGCTCTGGATACTGGAAACCCTAGACATGCTGGACCTTTTAAAGCTGCTCAAGCTGCCTATGCAAAAGATAAGAAGATTAAAGTAGAGGACATACCTCTTGCTATAAGGGAATCAATCAACAATGCCGTACTTAGAGGACGTGCCGCTGGCATTGACACTCCCGGTCCTAGTTTCCTTAAGAGCCGAAGCGTTGATGTAGATAATTCCCTTCTTCCTTTCTACGCAGAACCAGAAGCAGCGATAGAAAACTATGTTCGTGGAGCCATCAACTATAATGCACGTAATAAGTTTTTCGGTGTAGGAAAGAAAAGAAAAGACGGTACACTTATTTCTCCGCCTCTGAAACCGGATGGAACTGTTGATCTTGAAGGCTCAATAGGTTCCTTTGTGGAAAGAGAACTGACTGGCCTGTCTCCTATGGATCAGCAGAAAGCTATTGATTTGCTTAAGGCTAGGTTTGTTCAGGGGGAAACACCATTAGGCAGGGTAGCCGCCACTGTCAAGGAGGCTGGCTATCTGTATACCATCGCCAATCCTCTTTCTGCTCTAGTTCAGATGGGTGATCTTGCAGTTACAGCAGCACTGAAGGGTGCGTCCAACACGTTTATTTCCCTCATGCTGCCTAAGAAAGTGAAGATTTCACAGATCATGGATGACCAGATATCCAGAGAGTTTAGCGATCCAAGCGTACTTTCTAAAGCTCTGGAGACTACGTTTAAAGCTTCTGGTTTTAAGTTTGTTGATAGGCTTTCTAAAGAAACTACAATAAACGCTGCTTACCGTGCTAACCGAAAAGCCGTGCGTACTCCAAAGGGTGAGCAAGCCTTTAGAGATAAGTGGAAGAATACTTTTCCTGATAACATCGACAATGTGGTAGACGATCTTAAAAACAAAAGAGTTACGGAAGATATTAAATTTCTTTTGTTTAATGAGCTTGCTGATCTACAGCCTATTACTCTCTCTGAACTTCCTCCGGGTTACCTTACATCGGGAAACTATAGACTTGTGTATATGTTAAAATCCTTTGCACTTAAACAGGCAGACATTGTACGCCGTAATGTTATTCAGGAGTACAACAAGGGAAACAAAGCTAAGGCTGCTATGACTGCAGTTAGGCTTGGTGCGTACCTCAGTGCTTCCGGTGTCGGCATTGATCAGGTAAAGAAAATTATGTCGGGGCAGGAGTTTTCGCTTGTAGAGGATTTGCCAGATGAAGCACTTTGGTCTATTCTAAGCATCTACGGCCTGAGTAAATACACTTCAGAAAAATACCTGCAAAGAGGGGAGGTGGGAGAAGCTGTTGCTAATACTCTCGCTCCGCCCTTTACTCTTCTGGACAACATTATTAAAGGCGGAATTGACTTGAATGCAGAAGATACGGAAACAACTAAGATTCTAAAAGTTATTCCGGGCTTCGGTAACCTTGCATATATGTGGTTTGGAGGTGGCGCTGAGAAAGCTATGGAGAGGCGGGAAAGAGAGAGGGATTAATTAATGGGTATGTTTGACGATATAATAGGAATAGGAAATCTTATTTCAGATACTTGGAAAGGAATGTCAGAGATTGATAAGATGGCAATCCGTACCGCTCCTATACCTATCGTTGGGGATATTGTGGGTGGAGTGGCAGATGCTAAGGCTTTCTACGATGACCCTAGCTGGGTGAACGCTGGTCTTTTTGGTGCAGGTCTCATACCTTTTGTTCCTTCAGGAAGCGTTACTAGAACTCTGAGAAAGGCTCTTCCTCAAGCACCTAACGATCTTCCCGGTTTTTACTCAAGAAATAGAGGAGGACAGCTATTTGCTGCAGGTAGGGGTGCCGCTCAAGGTGCAAGAAATCTCATGGAAGCAAGATACTCTCCCCAAGCTAGAGCGTTACAAGAACAAGGTATTTCTGTGGCAGATACAAGGGCTGCTAAGAGAGCGATGAAAGAGTTCCAAGATCCAGAACTAGGAACAGAGGTAGGCAAGAGAGCGATAGGGCAGTTTAGGCAGTCAGCATTGATGGGCCAGCAGTATAAAGACCCATCAAAATTTCATAAGATTTCTGAGGGACTCGATGAGGTTGCATTTGGAAAGCTAGATGTTAAAGATTACTATAACATCATGGGAGGGGCTACTGGACTTACGAGAAAAGATTTAAACTCTGTCTTTGAAGAGATTAAAAAAGTACAAAAGGTTGATCCTTCTAAACCTTATCAAATGACAGTTCGCAGAACAAACACTCAAGGCGCTGGAAATCTTGACAGATACGTTTTCAATAGTTCTATCTTTGGCGGAAGCACACTAAGCGGTCTAAAGAAAAACGTATTCAAAGGCAATAAGTTTAAAACAGATAAGGATTTCTTAGAGGCTCTGCAAGCAAACAATATTGGTGTTAGAAACCCTGAAGAAGTTCTTAAGGGAAGACCCGCTATTGTTACAGGGAGTGTTAAGTCAGATGCTTTTGAGCTTGGTGGTGTAAACTACATGACCGCGATTAAGAAGGACGGAACCCTAGTCAGCTTTATGAATGATGAGCATGATCTCTTTAAACTAAAACTTCCTAAAGGAGACAGGATGATGAACATCTCCACTCCTATAACGGTGGATTTGTTGAAGAAGGGGGATACCCCCAACGTGTCTCTCCTAAAGTAGCTTCGTCTAAACAGTCTCTAGCTGAGTCAAAGAAAATGAAAGCCAAAGAAGTTGAAGCGGAACTTTCTAAGTATCCCGGTGTAGATACAACTCTTAAAACTCCTACTGGTCTAACCAAAGCTCAGTTCTACGCTATACAAGCAGTTGCTAATATGAAACCAGACAACCCCGACTACTCAAGACTTCTTATGGAGGCAGGCATAGCAACCCCTTTGAGGGCTGCTAAACCATTAGTCAGACAAGAGGAAGAATAATGGCACAATCTAAATCAATACCCAATGACCCAGCTAAATGGTCACAGGCAAAAGCCAAGGCTAAACGAAAGTTCAAGGTATATCCGTCTGCCTATGCAAACGCTTGGGCTGCTAAGGAATACAAGAGAATGGGAGGTACTTGGAAGGGTGCCGACAACCGTGTCAAGAGAAAGACAAAGGCGAAGAGGAGAGCGTGATGGCTAAAGGTGTAAAGCACTACTTCAGAGACGGTACGGAACACAAGGGTGGTATGCACAAGATGCCTAATGGTCAGCTACACTCAGGTAAAACTCATGGCAAGACCAGCAAACGTCTGTACCACTTCGGACAACTATCGAAGACAGCTAAGATGAAGACAAAGAAACGTGGCTAAGAGTGGTCTAGGCAAATGGTTTAGTGAGGAATGGACTGACGTTAAGACAGGGAAGCCCTGTGGGCGCAGCGGTAAGAACGACAAACGAGCTTACCCTGCCTGTAGACCTAAGTCCGTAGCCTCACGTATATCCAAGATGGAGGCTGGTAAGAAGACTGGTCCCGGCAGGGTAAACTGGTCTGTCACTGCGTCAGGTAGAAAGCGGAAGAAAGCCTAACCGCATTCTTTCTGGCCTGTCTCCGGGTCGATGAAGCAAGCTGCACCCTCATCAGTATCCTTCTCCTCACTGACGTTCAGAATACCATAGCGTTTACCGGCTAGTCGGAAGGTAGTAACACCCTTAAGTTTACCCTTCCATCCCTTCAGGTATACATCCTTAAACTCATCAAACGTAACAGCATCACCGACATTGATGGTCTTTGAACAAGCACTGTCAATGAACGGTTGAACTGCGATCTGAATGTTAAGGTGATCGTCAGTCGTCAGGTCACTCGTCTGTTCTCCTTTCTTCTCAAACATATTCCACACATAGTCTTTCATCTTCATGACAATCGGACCTTCGGGTAGCTGAACTGTGCGGTCGTACTCATAGGCAAACACAGGTTCAATACCACTGGACACGTTGTCAGCACAGAAGCTGATCGTACCTGTGGGTGCTATGGAAGTCAGGTGGCTGTTGCGGATACCCTGCTTCCGTATCTTCTCCTGTAAGTCCTTAGGCAGTCGAGAGATAAACCCGCTAGCCATGTAACCTTCTTCTTCATACAGAGGGAATGATCCTTTCTCTACTGCAAGATCAGAGCTTGCCTCATAGGCTGTGTAGGTCAATGTCTTCATGATCTTCTTCGTCAACTGAATGGACTCAGGAGAGCCATAGGACATCCCTAGAAGCGTGAAGGTGTTTGCTAGGCCAGTGATACCCAGACCCATACGACGCTTATCCTGATGGTCCTTATGCTGTTCCTCAAGGGGATATTTAGTACGGTCTATAACATTATCCATAGCACGTACTACATGGGGAATATCGGTCTTCATTCTGTTGAAGTTAAACTTCCCGTCCTCAACATATTTAACAAGGTTGAATGAACCAAGAAGACAGGCACCGAAGGGAGGCAGAGGCTGCTCACCACAGGGGTTAGTTGCAGCGATAGTCTCACAGTAGTTCAGAGGATTGTCCTCGTTGACACGATCAATGAAGATCACACCCGGCTCTGCCCAGTCCCAGTTGTTCCGCATGATCTCGTCCCACAGCATACGAGCATCAATGGTACGGTACTTCGCACCCTTGTACTTGAGATCAAAGCTATCACCTTTCTCCACTGCCCTCATGAACTCATCGGTAACAGCCACGCTGACATTGAAGTTGGTCAGGTCTTTGTCGTTCTTCTTGGCACGGATAAACTCTTCAATGTCTGGATGATCGACACGGAGCATACCCATCATAGCACCACGACGGTGACCTGCTGATACTATCGTCCTGCATACCGAATCAAAGATGTGCATAAATGATACAGGACCACTGGCAGAACTATCAAGAGACACAATACGGTCACCGCGAGGGCGAATAAGAGAGAAGTCGTAGCCAATCCCACCTCCTCGACGCATTGTCTCAGCCGCTTCAGAAGCTCGCTGCATGATAGAGTCCATAGAGTCTTCAATTGTACCACTGACGAAACAGTTAAGCGCCGTAACATCCCTCGGACTTCCCATAGCAGATTGGACTCTGCCAGCAGCGAGGAACCGCATGTCCATAGTGATTTCTTTATACGCCCTACGATGTTCTTCATCATCCGACATTACTCCTGCTTGTCTGTTAATAGCTTCTTCAAAGCTTTCATTCTTAAGACGGTACTTCATAGCATGAAGATCGTCACATGGTTTGACCAGTGGTCCTACTGAGTTTCTTCCGTACATATCTGGCTTTCTCCTTTTCGTTTAATCTCTTCGATGGTTCTGTCACAACCTATGCAGACATCCCCTTCTAGCTTACATATGCCTAAGCATACTTTATGTTCAGTGATTTGAAGTGAAAGTGATTTCTGAGAATTCTTCATTTTGATCGAAGTATGCTGTGAAATCTTCAAGAGCTTCCATGATAAAGTAAGTAACTGTTCTGTGGTTTATTGCTGCCATCTCTTCTATGATGCACAGAACATCAGGGTCTAGTCCTTCGTCTACTAAAGCTTTGAAGTAAGCTTCTTCTATGTATTCTTCCATTGCCATTACTTCTCTCCAATCTGGGACATCTCTCCCGCAAGTGCGCTGTATCCACATATGTCTACAAAGCTATCGTCTGTATAGGAATTCTGAACCCTAGCAACCTTAACCAACATCATCATAACAGCTACGTCAGTCGGTGTAAAGATAACCTCGTTATCGCAATAGTTGGACCAATAATCTCCAATCCTTTTATGGTTCAACCAAGCATCACCGTAGTCCTTCTTACGATCCCCGTTGATAAGCTCCTTGGCTTTCTCTAGTATCTCATCACGCTTCATCCTTCACTCCTTCTCAAAGCTTCCCAACTAACAGGATACAATTTTTTACAGTGTTTGTCAATACCCTTGGCTATCTCTCTCGTCTCCTCCTGACTATCCTTAGCCATTCTCAGGTTACAGATACGAGAGAAGGCGTAGAGAGAACCTGTCCAGAACCACTGCGTATAAGCTGCCTGTGGTAGTACCATCCTAGCTTGCTCAGGACACACACCCTTTTCGAGAAGATAGTCATAGGTCCACAAAGCTCTATCAACAGACGATTGATAAGGGTCCGTCATTAGATTTTTAGGGTTGATGTCTATGATCTCATTAGACGATCCCTGCTTCTTGTCCTCTGAGTATTTCCGCCACACCTCTGGAAAGAAAAACTCAGGAGTAGTATCGACATACCTACGGGATATCTCGTTCCAAGCTAGGCCTACCTGATGCTTACCTAGTTGTCTGGCTACGAAGATGGGAGCCTTGATTCTGAACTGTATCTGAGGATGACTGAAGGGGGACCAGTGTTTGTGCTTGGCAAGATATTCTATAAGATTAACATCCTTAGGCTTCATGTATTTTTTTACCTTACCATCGTCATTCCAATAGTTCCAATCGGAACCTTTATCGAACGAAACTCTGGCAGCATCCACGACACTGAGGTCAGAACCCATGTTGTCTATAAGTTCAACATTCATTCATCGTACTCCCTATTATACAACATAACGTCGTCAAAGTCAAGGTCATAAATTTCTCTGAGAACTTCCATACGATCCTCAAGAACATCCGAGAACCTCTCTAGAATATCCTGACTAGATAGCCCTAGTAACTCACACAACAGAGGAGGATCAGTTACCTCTGATAGTCTCTCAATAAACTCTTTAATTGGTAAAGGCATCTGTAATATCCTCCAAGGTATACCACTTGAACTTCTCCTTCTCGCACCACTCAGCCATTGTCATCTTGCTACCCTTCCTAAGTTTCTTGTCGGGGTTATAAAGGAGGAAGACTAGCTGCTTCTTTTTAGGGAGACTATCCCTAATGGCTTTGTATTTCTGAGTGTCCCCTACTCTAAAGAAACCTTTAGCTTCCACTAGAATATCAATCCTGTTCTTGTCGTTACGACCTACAAAATCAGGGATGTAATTCCGATGGACGACGTAGGGGACTTTCTCAGGTTCGTACTTACAGTGATCCTTTAGAAGGAGTCCCGCTGTTTTCTCAAAGTTATTCCGATACTTCGGAGGCACTTTTCTTAGACCGAGTAGCTTTGGTTTCACGGATCAGAGCCTGAGTCATGCCGCCTGTCTGGGACACGAAGGGACTACCTTGGAGAGTCCATCCGTCATTCAACAGTGCAGTTACTTGCTCCTCAAAGCGATCATGTCGGGGCGTGTTGACTACTTTAAATTCAATCATAGTTGTTCTCCTCTTGGTCTAGGTTGATCTCAGGGTAGGGGTTACCCTTTCGATTTTTTGGTACGTTTACGACGGTAGTTAAGAACTTGGGACCAGAGCCAGTATGAAAGGCGCGGACTTCTGGATAACAAATTCTCTTGTACTGGCAGTAAGAGCAGGTAGTACAGAGTTTTAAGTTTCCTGACTTTCCATCCTCCTGTGGAGAGTAGCATCTTGAAGGTCGGTCTTCCTGCTCTACGCACTTTTTTACGTGTTCAATCCTTTCCTCTATGCTTTCTGAAAAATGTTCGTGCATTGGATCATCTTCGTTATCAAGGTCGTACTGAAGGACAGCAAGCTTACCGCTGTCACGATCCATTGCTAGCCATGCCCACTTACGTTCTCCCTCTGCATGAGCATACGCTTTGATCTGATCGACATAACCAAAGTCATCATTGGCTGCTAGTGTACGGTCCTTGAACTTCATGAGTCCATACTTGGTGGTGGACTTAACGTCAGTCACAATGCCATTGATCTTACAGTCCATGTGACCTACGACACCACCAACAGACACAGTCTTCTGCTCATCGGTTACCTCATGTCCAGCCAGACGTGTGAACAGAAGAAGCATCTCTTCAATCATGTGTCCGTACATGAACTTGATGAGAGTGTAGGGTTTGATACGCTCACCACGGTAGCCGTTGTATGCGAACCACTGAACCAGATCGTTCTTGCCTACAGATGAGAGGCGAAGCTTACGTCCGTCACGGGGGCCGGAGTTAGGGAGAAACTCCTTACGCATGATATCCTTCATTGCCTCACCGAACTTGTCGATCTCAGCTTCAACATCGACACCCTTTCCAGAGTTACGATCCTTCATGAGGGTATAGATATCTTCTACGAGAGTGTCGATACTTTTCATTTCAATCTCCTATTTTATGGGACGTCCCAGATTAATGGGTAGCTGCCCAGTTGTTTCCGACTTTGTACTCACCGTCGAGTGGGCATCTCAAATCCAATCTGTCACCCGCCGCCTTGATACACTCTACTGCCAACCATCCAAACTTTTCTGCCTGAGTTTCTCTGACTTCAACTTGAAACTCATCATGGATATTACCAACAAAGCTATAGTCTATACCATGTATGATAGCATACTCATCCAGTATTGTCAATGCTTTCTTCATAACTATTGCACCGGCTGACTGTAGAAGTGTATTCAAGGCTGCATGTTCACTTCGGATTATCAAACGTCTACCGTCTAGTCCTCTCAGGTGTCCGCGTTTGGTTGCCCGTATGACTCGTTCCCGTAGAGTTCGAAGAGATGGTGTGTTAGAGAGAAACTTTTCTTTAAGTTCTGCTCCGTCTCTGCGAGAACCGCCGATAATGCTTCCGATCTTGGCATCTCCTGCGCCGTAGAGGAAAGCATAGATAAAAGTTTTAGCGTTGTCTCTTGTTGAAAGTTCAGCAGCTTTCTGGTTTGCTGTATGTACGTCTCCGTTCGTGACTTCATGTGTGTACTCCTCATCGTTCATGTAGTGGGCTAACATTCTAAGCTCCAAGCCAGAGGCATCTACACCTACTAGCTTGAAACCTTTCGGTACTGTCCAGCACTCGCGGCATTCAGTACCATACGGAGAGTAAGAGGCAGGAACCTGTGCCATGTTAGGATTACTGTGCGTCATCCGTCCCGTGACTGCACCAATCGTATTGACCTTACCATGCACTCTGCCATCTTCCTCTACCGCTTCTATCCAAGACTGAACTTGTGCTGATCTCTTCTGTAGCAGTAGATACTCAGCGATTAGTTTGGCTTCGGGTATGTCCACCTCAGATAGAATACTCTCGTCAACAATAGCATGACCTTTCTCTGTGAAAGAGGAGGGCTTCCACCCGTAGAACTTCAGGTGCCTACCAATCTGTTGACGTGAACCTAGATTAAACTCCGGCCAGTCTATGCGTGAAAATGTACCACCAACGGTATCGACATCATCCCCAAGAAAGCGAAGACCAACAGAACTAAGGGTGCCGTCCTTCTTAGTTTTTGGATGGACTTCTTTAACAAATACCGGTAGCGGCGTGAACCTTTTATGTACTTCATCTTCAACCTCCATACTTCTCTGTTTCAAACGTGCTTGAATATCGAAAGCTTTCTCAAGGTCAAGCACCCAACCCTTGCGTTCCTGCTGAGACACGATCTCCTGAACCTTGTGTTCCAGTTCGACGGACTCACCGGGAAACTGAGCAAGCCTTTCGCAGAGGGTAGTGTACAGCTTGGTAGTCACCTCTACGTCACGCTCACAGTACTTAATCATCTCGTCAGATAGCTTGGTCCAATCATCGTGGTCACCCTTCTCAAAGTGCAGACGTTCGCCCCATGCTCTCAGAGAATGTCCCCCGTCTAGCTGCGGATTGAACAGACGTGAGAGAACCAGAGTATCGATTACCTGTACGTTATCGAACGAGATACCAAGGTGTTCCTCTAGAACGGGCCTATCAAAATTAATGATATTATGACCGATAACAACATCCACATTATTAATCTCCTCCTGTAGGCAAGCAGTCTCTGCATAAGGACATAAAAAATTCCTCTTGCTCTGCGTAGTCAAGTTCATCGTACCTACCATCCATACCTTGCTTACGGGCAAAGCGGTAGTTTCGATATCGAGTATAAGCTTCTTTGTCATAGATCAATGTCTCACCGTTTTTCAAAGCTACGTGTTCTAACCTGTGGCAGTTACTACATAGTATAGCACACTTCGCTGCTTCTTGAAAGACTTCTTTGTTCAACCTGTGTGATCTCCACTTGGAAGACTTCAATCCGAACTCCTTCTTCGACGGATCACGATGGTGAAACTCAAGAACCTCCTCAGGATACATACCTCCGCATACCTCACAGGAATAGTTGGTACTCATCTTTATGTACAAAGAACGGTTCAGTCTACCTAGATCAGAATTCTTCATCAGCAACCTCATGCACTTCGGGTGCGGCACCGGCGACCATACGTCCAGTGTCGATCTCGTAGTACAGCCAGCCAGCATGTCCTGTCCGTCCTGTGCGACGGCACTTCACAAGCTGCACCTTGGTACAGTTACGAGTGTAATCATCGTCAGACAGCTTGTCGCGGCTGAGTAGCAGCGTGTTGAATGCTATCTGGTTGATGGACCCAGACCCTTTCATGTCGTACTCGTTGACATCGTGAGGGTCTTTGACGCTGGGCTTACGCAGGTGGGACACGATGATGATAGCCGCGTTGGTTTCCTTGGCAATCTTCAGGCACCTGTCCATGAAGTCATCAATCAATCCATTCTCATTGGACTGCACCGCAGCCTGTAGAGGATCAAGGATAATCACTTCACAGTCTAGTCCCTTAATGAGGTAGCGCATACGAGAGAACAGATCGTCAATGTCAGATGATCCCATGTGGTCATCAATATGAATCCTGTCGCTCTCCTTCACCTCTTCGTAGAACTTACGGTAACCACTGTAGTCCCGCTCCTCCTCCGGTATCTGCTTGATGTTCACACCACCCACGACACTGACCACGTTCTCCGTAGTCTCACCGATGGATGACTCAAGGAACACAGCACCGATCCTTCGGTTCGTCTCCTTGTACATACCGTACAACAGATTAGTAACGAAGGTGGTCTTACCCACAGAAGTTAAGGCACCGATCACGGTAACCTCCCCTGCCCCCATGCCACCGTTCATCATCTTGTTGAGCGTACCAAACGAGGAAGGGAAGGGGATAATCTCCGCCTTGCCACGGTTTACGAACGCATCCCAACAACTCTCGTCAGACAGTGAGATGACACCGGCAGG
>CENS01007876.1_pt1 | contig 12232 bp, 2 predicted proteins | sample 530201 | NCBI WGS metagenome assembly CENS01 (sample SAMEA2619747, study PRJEB7988) | marine metagenome | biome: marine biome (ENVO:00000447); feature: surface water layer (ENVO:00002042); material: "saline water (ENVO:00002010), including plankton (ENVO:xxxxxxxx)" | depth 5 m | reverse complement strand
CCAAACGCAAAATTTACTGCTTGATTTTCAACCAAACGAGTGGTTCTGGGTTTTACAACATCGATAAGAGAAGGTGTTCTCACATCGACTTCAAATCCCTTTACATATGCTTTTCCAGGTGAAATTTTATACACCATTAAGTCATCACTAGGAACGTTCCCTTGTTGTGTGACTTGTCCTGGTTCGTAAATTCCTTTATTTCCTTGTTGATTATTTAAACTCTCTCTGACTGTGGTGACAAATTCTTTAATATAGTAGTCTCCTGACTCATCAAATGTTCTTTTTGCTAACTCATTACCAATGAGGTTATATTTTGTATCATCTGATTTTCTTCTAAGATTACCATTTTGAATTTCAGCAAGTTGAATAAAATTCTCTGTATTATAATCACCATAATCCTTTGCAGATAGGACTGCGGTTATGTTTAATCTATCTGCACCAGGAGCTGAATAATTATTAAAACCAGAAGCATTATCTGTAAGTTGTGGATCTGTATCTGAGTTAATAATTTGTTCCCTTATGGTCAAACCAATCCTAAAACTAGGATCGGTGCCATATTGATCAAGAATAATCAGTTGACTAGGAACAGTTACAAAATATCCACGAATGAAAAACACACCTTCAGATAAAACAAACGCTGATCCTGTCTGAGCAGCATCCTCTACAACAGTGTTAGCAAAACCTTCACCAGCAGCAATAAAGGTGGTTGCAAAAGAAATAGATTCTTCAGTCTCTAAAACTTCATTATCAAAAAATTCTTCAGAAGAATCATCAGTTGTGCTTGAACTGAGATAATTTATGTAAAGTGTATAGTTTCCTCTGGTAGATTCTGCATCGGTGATGTATGTGACAACTTCAGCAGTAATGCCAGAAGTTCTACCTATAATTTTTTTACCTAAAAGTTGATCAAGATAAATCTCAACAGGAATTCCTAAAAATTCTGGTTGAATTTGTATGGCATGAAAAAATGAATTATATGTTTGAGCACCGGGTATAATTACAGACCCTTCCTTAAAGATGTTCGTTCCCATCTTTTCAATCTGATCCTGAAGGATAGATTGAAGGTTGTTTAATTCTCTTGCCTGAATAGGATAGGCAGGTTTAAAAAGCACCTTGTAGTAGTTACTACGAGGATCAAAGTCGTCAAAATAAGGAGCAACATTGAGATTAGTTTCCTGTGGCATAATTCTTTAGAACTGCAAGATAATCTTTACGTCTTCTTTCTGCGAGGATGACCTTGTAACTGAAGGTCTATTGTCAACATGGATAATGTTTCCAGAATATTTTTTAGATTCTGGTTGTGCCACTCCCTGAACAAAACTCTGACCAAGAAAGTATGTACGACTATTTATTACGGTGCTTACACCTGGAGAAGCAATGGTTCCAAAGTTTGTATCAATACCAAGAGTGACTGAACCACCTATAATATCGAGTGTCCCATTTGTAGCAGGATCTCCTGTGAATCTAAGGGTTTCAAATCCATATGTAGGATCTGAATTAAAAGTACCATCAGAATTAAATCCAGCATTTGTTCTATCTTGCCAGTATTTCAGAACACCTGTAACTTGATCATAAGAAATAACTCTACCAACAGCAGTAGAACCAACACCTACTGTTTGTGTAATTTCCGAATCATATGGAAATGTCGCTGTCTTATATTCATCACCAGTGCTGGTAAGTTTTAATGCATAAACACTACTTGCTTTATCTTTGGTTAAAATTGAATTTGAATCATTATCCAACGGATTTTCAATTAATCCAACCCTGGAAAATTGGTTACCAGTAATAAAATCTGGATTTTCAGTGTCATTTTCAAATCTGGCATATGTGATCACATTATATGCACCCAATTCACGATAAATGTTAGCACCATGCCCACCATTTGGAGGTATAATTACGTTAAAAGTGGGTAATGTAGTGCCTGTTGGCACACCGCCAGATTTTAAGTCGAGTGTACCAAATGTATAGTTAGAACCACCATTAGATACTGTTACTGATTCAATTTTAGCATCATTATTTACGACAACAGTAGCTTCTGCTCCTCTCCCATCACCTTTTATGGGAACTTTAGTATATGTTCTAGCAGTTCCAAGACCAACACCTCTTCCCCTAATTGTAACAATCTTTAATTGACCACTTGTAGATGCATTTTGTCTTACTGATGCATTATCATTGCTAGTGTACCAGTTATTTGGCACAGGAATGTAGTCAATTGAATCAAATTTAATGGCTTGATTTGGTTTGATAGTATAAAGATATTTCCAAACATAACCATCTCCGCTACTACCTGCTGATCTTGGTTCTAAATCAGTAAAAGTAGGTTCATCGATAGATGGACTACCTTGATATGCGTTTTCTGGGTTAGCATTATTATAAAGACAAATATAAACTCTATAGTCAGAATTCATTACATAAAAGTTAGCATCATAAATATCGAACGCCCCTGATGGTTGCGAGGGATTATTTCTGCTGATATCATTTCTCCACATATCATATGTGGTTCCTGATGACCAGGTTATCTTTCTAATAATTTGACTCACATCACCGCTAGAAATTTTCTTCATAGCGATCATTGTGTCCCAATAATCATTAGATTGATTCAAATTGTCCTTAGGTGAAGGAGGATTTGTATTCCAGTCTGACTGATAATCAGACGCATTGGGAAGACCAATAAAAGTATAATAAGAATTTGAAGATGACTGAACGCCAACAACAAAATTATTAGCATTCAAAATACGAAGTTGGTCAGTGATTATCGCTGCCATTTTGTTAGAACTTTTTTGTTATTTATTATGATAATGTAAGGTTAGTAGAACCTATACCAGCAACTGTAAATGTGAGGGTTGTGCCAGAGAACGTAATCTGAACACCCTGTGTGGCAATACCAGTTATAAAACCATCACTAGAAGTTGTAATTCCAGTTATTGACACACCTGCACCAAGATTAACATGACTTTGGAATGTGGAAAAACCAGTAACTTCTAAAGTATTTGCTCTCAATTCTGTAGATGAAATTGTGGTGATGCCAGAATCGGTTGTTAATGAAATACTATCACCTGCTTCAATTAGAGTAGTAATTCCAGTAAGATTTGCACCATTACCAACAAAAGATGTTGCTGTTACGACTCCAGTGGAATTAAGTGAAGATACAGTTGAAACACCGGAAACATTGAGTGAATTAGTTCTGATATTTGTTGTAGTGCCAGCAGAAACTTCAACTGATCCATATGCTGTAGAAATACTGACATTAGTTCCAGCAGTAATCTGAGTCACGATGCCAACAAAAACTGTAGTGCCATCACCAATGACACTATACACTTCATCAAAATTATCATTAATTTTACCAGCACCCGTTAATAAAGTATCGCCAGTTCCGTCATTGGGGGAGCTACCTGTTCCAATGCCTTGTTTTGCCATTTCTTACAGTTCTTTTTCGTAAAAATATTTAGGTAACATAATTATTAAATTTTAATGGATTAGATCTAGTTACCAATCCTGATGTGTTGATACCTACATATCCTTTTTCTCCATAGAAGTTAAATGACTTGGGATTCGCACCTCTACTTACACTAATTTGACCCCAACTGAATCTTCCAAAATTGTGAGAAGAACTAATTCCTCCCTGATAGACGGTAAATACCTGACCATCAAACGTAAATTGTGTAGAGTCAAATGTAATTGTTGTAGTTCCAAATGATACGGTGCTGATTGAACCGACATTAGAGAATACTCTTCTGACTGATGTAGTTCCTACACCAGTAACATTCACTTGAAGTGTTTGAACATCTTCAACTTGATATACACAATCACAGAATGTAGTGGTGATACCCAGAACAGTTACGTTGTCGTTGTAAAGACTTTTAAGTGTTCCAGTGGCAGGTGTTCCTAGTCCAATGTTGGAATTATTAATTGTGAAGTATTCACCTGTAGAAATTGTACTAACAGTGACTGGTGTTTCAACTAAATCAGGGTCACGCATATCAGAATCAACAGGAATATAGAAATCAAAGATAACCTGTGTTTGTGTTCCAAGACCTGAAGTAAATGTAGTTGTGCCAAATCCAACAACAATACCATGATCTCCCCTATAAGAATTTACGGATATATCTTCTTCAGTTATTGTAGGTGTTTCAATCAATGTTACTGGTGGTGCAGTATAGGTATATCCAGTGCCAGGTTTGATTACAGAAGCAGAAACTAATGTCCCCGAAGCATTAAGTGTTCCAATACCAGTCGCTGCTTGTGTATTACCAAGCCCAACAGGCGTAGCAACTTTAATTGATACGGTAGAAAGACCACTATATCCTTGGCCAACATCAGTAATACCAAAGGATGAAACACCACCATTGGCACCAATAATTGCGGTAACGGTGGCACCTACCAAGATATCCTGCGAATTAATGTTAATTTTATTCTGAAATGCTTTGAAAGTTGACTCATTTTCAGCGTTAAATAATGGTCTTACTGTATCAACATGAATAGTAGTTGTACCGACACCAACAGGTTGAATCAAATATGATACAGGAAAAATAGATGGTTCATAAGCAACACGATCCTTTCCAATTTCATCACCATTAATAATCTTGTCAACAGTTTGTTTGCACCAGGTAACTGACCTTTCTAAAGTAGTATCAGTTGTTACTCCTGGTTGAACATATGAATTAGTTTCAACAGTGTCAAATGCAATTATATCAACCACAGTTCTATTAACTTGGTCAAGAGTAATTTCTTGCCCTTTTTCAGGATTGTAATTAAGTTTTAATGTATCACCAGATTTAACAGTTGGTATGACCCCTACTGAAAATAACACATCACCATCACCTGAACCTTTATAAAATATAATCTTTGATAGATCTCCATTATTAGGTGCTTCGTTGAATGTGATTATGCTACCACCATTGAATGTAAATCCATCATTTGGTTTTTGAAGAACATCATTAATGAATACCAAAAGAGTTTGTTCAACATCAATATTTGAACCAGGTTCTGCCTTAATCGTAGTAATTTCTCCATTAATAGTAAGTTTGAATGACTTAGTAGTACCATCAAACTGAGAATCAAGTTTATCAAATACTTCAAATTGCCCAATTGACCAAGCATTAAACTGATCAAAATACACATCCTCAACATTAATTTGAAATTCATCATAGGTTAATGATGTATTTGTGGGTATACCGGTGGTTCCACCAACAGCAACAGTTAAAACATCACCATAACGATATCCATATCCCTGATCTCTAATTTCAAAGTCAATGATACTTGAACCTTGACCTACAACAATATCAACAGTCGCTGCTCTACCTTCCGAAGATGGACTTTGTGAACTATAAATTAAAGGTATATTGCTGTAACTTAATGGTTGATCAAACACAACCACCGGAGGATTTGTATGTGTATATCCAGTTCCAGGATTTGTAATAGCAACACTCACAATATGCCCATTTTGAACAACGGCAGTGCCAATATTTTCAATATTAGGAAGAACTCCACTAAATGTTTGAACTCCTACATTATAGATAGTGTTAAGTCCAACTCTGTATCCAGAACCACTATTGCCGATGCTGATTGAAGAAACTGTGCCAGCAGCAGAAATGACTGCTGTGCCACCAGCAGCGACTAGTGGTTGATATCCAAACCCTTCATTAGAACCGACAGAAATAAATCTACCACCTACGGGAAGCAAAGATCTATTGGGATCATAACCTTGATTTGTCGCTTCACCTGAAAATACAATGGAACTGATTCCAGAATTCTCAGTTATCTCATAGTCTCCTTCATATACTTGAGCACCTTGATTAACTTGATAAATTCCATTGATAAGAACTATAGAACTTGTTTGAATACCAGTTACATTGCTTTTATTGTTAGTTAGGGTATAAGTCTTACCTACACCAGTAAACTGATCAGAGATATCATCAAATACATAGTTTTGATTATAAACTTCCTCAGTAGTTCCCACGGCAGCACGTTTCATGAATGTTCTACCTTGGAACATTGAACTAGTTGTAATGCCGGTCCAGTCCCTATCATTTGGGTCACCTGTGGTCGTGCTAAGTGGTATATTACCAAAAGGTGCAGAAACAAAATTGATTGAATTATCTTTTATATTATAATTACCTGAAAATTTAGTTATAGTTGCACCAGACGTATGCACTCCTATCAATGAACCAAGTGCTTCTCTTTCAACTGAAATCGAAACTGTATTGCCTATTCCAGTTGCTTCAATTATCATAAATTCATCGTCAATTTTAATAACATCTCCAGAAATGAATGATGTGATACCGGTCGTATCAAATTTAGTTTCAAAAATAATATCTTGATTGAGGGTCGTGGTTAAATCAGTAGGTGCAATGGGCGATTGAATTATATTGTCAATTGCTACAATTGCTTTAGCATTTTGATTGATTGAATTAAAGGCATGTGATAATCCAATACCCACTCCAGAGAACCCAATAGCTACTGGTATTTCTGCGAGTGCATTTTCAGCACTAGTTGCTAGTCTAATTTTTGCCTCATCATCTTTAATAATGAATAAATTCGTAGGAAGTAATGTTGTAGCACCAATTCCTGGGAAAATAGTAGAGTCAATTTTGATTGCCATAGTTGACCCTAAACCAGGGTTACTATATTTTACTTTCTCACCACTTACAAAGAAATGATTTGGAATAGAAATTGTATTATTTGAAATATCAACAATTGAAGAATTATTACCTTCAAAAACTTTTCTGAATATGTTATTTCCATCATGTTTAAGTTCAAATCGCTTTTTGATATCAAGTAATGTCCCTTCATAATTACGACGACTTGTATCAATATTAACATTACCAATACCAATAGAACTATTTCTTTCATTTTCATTGTAGATGATCATTTCAGTGAAATATGTTCTTACCTCAACTGCTTTGTTTGCTATTGGTGTAAAAACAATATCAATACCGGAAGCACCAGTTTGAATTCCAATCGTTCCAATATTTCCGCCAGTTCTAATATTAGCAAACTCAACATATGCTTCATTAGAAGATGAATTGATAGCACCAAGTTCTAAAATTTCATACTCACTATCTGTTGTATTTTCAATTTGAACAAAATAGTAAGCAGACTCTGAAGGACTTTCATAAGAAGCAACAACATTTGCTGTTGGAGAACCAGATGCTGCGATAGAACTATAAGAAGAACCAACTCTTGAAACATCTAAGAATTCGTTACCAGCAGTTGTATTGTTGTCTGAAATAAGAATCGAAGCACTAGAACAGGTAAGTGCTGTAGAAACCGAAGCATCTGGTGTGAAGTCAACAACGACATTACTACCAACAATTCTAGAATCAAACGTTCCGAATCCTGCACCATATAATCCTTGATTTTCATCAATGGCATTCATTTCAATTTGATAGCAATCAGTTCCGTCGTGTACAATATTCAATTCGGCACCATACATCTTATCATCAGCGCCTACAAACAAGTTGATAAGTTTTGCCGATCTATATGTTGTGCCAAACGAAACGATGGAAGTTGTTATGCCTGCCGGAATATCTACAGTTGAACTCACAATATAAGAAACATCACCAAATGCTCTAAGTGATGTGTTAGCAACACCCGCTAAAACATTAATTGCCGATGTTGTTATATCATAAACATTTTTCTCAAATTTAACTGGGTAAAATATTAAATTCCATCCATCTGATGTGCTTTGATAATCAAAGTATCCAAGATATGGATAAGTCTCAATACTTGCATATTGATTCATATATCCAATATCATCATCTTGAAGAATAGAAACTATTGCAAACTGTCTTTCATCAGTGAATGTTCTATCTTTTATATAAGTAAAAATCTTATTATATTTGCAATTTGCTTGAAAATCAGCAACAACAGAAAAAGGAGTTGCTCTTGCATTACTGTTAAATTGAGATGAGATGTCATCAATTTTAAGAACTCTGTTTCCGACTGATTGAAGATAATTAGTTAAAATTCTGTTCTTAAAAACAATTTCATTAGACACATAGACATCATCAATAAACTTGCCTCTTTCTGTTGCGTCATCAAAGTCAGAATAACAATTAAGATCACCACTGCTAATAAGATCAATAGTAGTGGTTATGACAGAGTCATCTGTGCTAACGACTGCAGAATTTTCAGTGCTTGCACCACTATAAATTTGAAGATCAGAGAATTTTCTAAATCCAGCAGTATGTGTGTGAGTGCTTACGGGATCATTCCAAGTATTTAAATCAATCTCAGAGGAAATTGAATATGATAGTCCTTGATAATACTCATTATCAGGAAGTCTTTGTAGATTATCATTCAAGAACCCAATGTTTCTCTGCCATCCATCATAAATGGTTGCTCCAGCACCAACTTTAATGCGAGAGTTGAAAGTATCTGTAGATTTAATTATACCTTGTGCGCCAGAAGAAAATCCACGAACTGTATCACCAGGTGATGCAGTGCCATTAATTGTTGCCTTTAAAGTATCATTGTTTAAATTCCAATCCTGAACTCTTCCTGTAAAATTATCACCTATTAATTTTTCATCATCAACAAATACATTTTTACGGAGTTGTGCATTAAATATTGGAAAATGTGTCTCAGGAATAACTTTACCGATAGAGTCAGTGCTATAATTTCCAGGGAATCCATTATCACCAATTTGTTCACTAAGATCATATTCAACCCAAGCACCAGATCCACCAGCATTTGTATTAACACCAGTTACTGAAAATAATTTATATTCATAGTCCTTTGAATTGAATCCTGACCCTGTAGAACCAATGCCAACACTGATATTTTCAACAAGAATTGGTTTGTCAATTTCAAACGGATAATCTGAGTCAGATGAGAATTGATGAGAAAGAAAAAGTCTAACTACCTTACTAGTATTGTTATAAGTAAGTGAAGATATTGAAAATCCATTTGAGTTATTAGTGGGAATAAATGTTGGCGGAACATAGAAAAGAGAAGAAGTATTCTTAAGAATGGTAACTTCGGTATCTCCTAATTTATATTCAAGATCTACATCAACTATTTTTTTAGAAAATCCATCTATGACAATTAAGTCAGGTGAGTTAAGATAATTTATACCACCAGAGGTAATTCCAATACTTTGAAAAGAAGAAAGTGGTTCTAATCTAAGAATTTCTGGAATTCCTGCTACAACATCTAATGTTGGGTCGCTAGGATAATCAAACCCTATATTATTTGAAATAAATTGTACATTAAGAATTTGTCCTATGTCACCATCAACTTGAATTAAAGCACCTGTTCCAAACCCACTCCTAATTGAAGAAATTGATGGAATAGTTTTATAATCAAAACCAGAATCAATAATTCTTACATTATTAATTGGTCCATACGCTGATTTTGAATTTGTAGAATAAAAAGGTTCTGAATTAGTTGAACCATAAGATAAAACATTAGGTGATTTCTCAACAACGAATGTAAAAGTAGTGGTTCCAATACCTGTGACGGTTCTTGGTCCATCTATTTCTGTCCTTATGACATTTATTTGATTATAAGCATTAACATCTTTATCAATTATTAATTCATTTTTTACAGAGGGGATAATTGACTTATTGGTGGTTTCAAATCTGTACCACAAAATTGAAGGAAGATTTTCCGTAGCACTAATTGTAAGATTTGCTGTTGAGGTAATGCCAACTTTACCAGAGGATGCGACTTCAAAAGAATTAGTGTTTCCTGATGTTAAAAATCTGTTATTGAATTCTATGTCACTAAAGACTTTCATGTCAAAAGCAGAGTATCTAATTCCGTTTGAAATAAAAGAGAGCGATTGATCAGATAAGTCAAATTTCAAAGTATTCTTTCTATTAACTTTAATGAATGGATTAATTCTTGATAAAGTTCCATTAGAAGCAGAAGTAATATTAACAAATGTTGGTTCAATAAGATTTAAATCAGATTTGTTATTAACGAGTTTGATTTCATTTTTCTTATAAAGATAAACAAAATACATTCCTTCATTATCTAATCCTCCAGATGGAGATGATGAAGTATGAATAACTCTATCGCCGGTTCTAAAATTATGATCTGAAAATGATATGGTATTTTGACTTAGATTAATATCCCCTGCAGTGAAATTTTTTGGATTGAAAACAATTCTTCTATTAAAATTGTCATATCTAACATCAATGGTGATTTCTCTTTTTGGTTTAAGATTAAAATTAATATTATCAAGATAAGTAAGACCATGTGTTTCAGCTGTAGCAACAGTTACGGTATTTCTTGATACATTAGCAGTTATGACATTTGTCAAGTCCGTTTTAAAACTATGATTGTCTCCAGTTCCAATACCAGTGAAGTAAAGTAAACCAGTGTTTGTATTGATACCAATATATGTTCCTGTAGTGCCCAAACCAACTAAGTTGGAACTAACACCAATGAAACTGTTATCGAATGGGACAGCGTACAAAGTAGCAATACCAGTTAGGTTTGTGTTTGCTACACCAGTAATTCCATTCCAATATTGAATCGATGAACCACCATTCAAGTTATATCTTAACTTATCATTAAGACGTAATCCATGTCCAGGGAAATAAATCTGTCTTGGTCTAACGAAAATTTCAGAAACACCAGCGCCTGGATTTATTATTGAAAGAGTGCTTCCAATGCCTATACCTAGTGACGTGCCGATTCCGACTGACTCAGATGGAATAAAATAAAGTTCTCTATTAAAAGTTAATGTTTTTGTGGTTTTAGCAGATCCAACTTCAACAATTAACTTATTGGGATCAGAAGTAACGGGTGTTGTAGATGTGTGTGCTGATGATACAGTGCCCTCTTGCTTTCTAGACACACGAATTCTATTTGGTTCTATGTTAAGAACTTTTACTTTTTCATTTCCTATTTTTAAGATATCATTAACAACTAAGTTGGGATATTGAAGATTGCCGGAAACAGATATAAATGTATTGATTCCTGTAGTTGATGCTGCCTCTACCGATTCAGTTAACACAAAATTACTTGTGCTTACGCCAATACGATAAGTTCCATCTAAATTGCCATAATATTGAGATAAACCATCAATAGTGATAAATTCATCGTTATTAAATTTATGTGGTGTTGAAGAAATTCCAATAAATCTTGATCTAGAACCAAACGGAACAAATTCAAAATTGTTTACTGTGGTAGTCGCTATACTTACCGTGTTAACTTTTTTACCATCAACTCTAGACACAGTTGCTTTAGCACCAAATCCTCCTGTACCCTTATCATCAAAAAATACTTTATCATTGACGCGATATTGTGTTCCTCCTGTTACAATACCAACAGTATTGATAGCACCAGAAGAAGCACCAGTTATTTTTAAATATTGTGGTTTTATTTTATCTGAATTAAAGATATAATCATATCCAGAATATTGACTATTAAGATAATTGAAATATGTGTTTCTCAACCAATCATTTTTTTCTATATCATATACAGTTTGATTGGAAACTTTTCTAAAGTTAAAAGGATTTGGTTCAGATTTAAATGTTGGACCAATTAAATAAGGGAATTGAGGTCTTTTGAATCCATCAAATGGTCCACCATTATCAACAGGTAGGTTAAAAGTAGCAAAATAAGCATATACCCCATCAGGAAAATCTGGTGTTATGCAAATCCTTCCATTGTGTTTATCAAGATCACCTGTTCCTCTAAAAATATAATCTTCAACAAAAAACCCTTCCTTAAAAATAGAAAACGGTGGCCTTTGTGTTTGATTTGTTTCTAATTCATAACCAGAACGGATCTGCTTAATCGTACCTCCGGTTCCATTAGAATATCCATATGGACCATAAATTGGATTGCCATCATATGCCCAACCGATTATCGGTGAGTGTTGCAGTGAAGAAATTTCAATGCCATCTTCTATCTCAAGATCTGGATTTCCATAAATTTCATTTCCCTGAAAATTGATCGCATTTACTGACTCTCTAAGTTTTCTTGGAGCATAGACATGTCCGTACTGAATACTAGTGAAGTCAATATTATTATTTAAAAAACCATCATCGCCATTTATATTACTAAAATCATTTGCAAATATATCTACATTCCATTCTTGAATTTTTGCAACTGCAGTAGCATCAAGACCAGATGGTTTAACTTTTAATTGTATATCATTTTGATTGTATCCTATACCACCAGATATGATATTAACAGTTACAATTGATCCATTGTGAATAATAGGTGTTAATTTAGCAAAACTTCCAACACCAACGATTTCTAAATCTGGTGG
>CENS01005063.1_pt1 | contig 12262 bp, 6 predicted proteins | sample 530201 | NCBI WGS metagenome assembly CENS01 (sample SAMEA2619747, study PRJEB7988) | marine metagenome | biome: marine biome (ENVO:00000447); feature: surface water layer (ENVO:00002042); material: "saline water (ENVO:00002010), including plankton (ENVO:xxxxxxxx)" | depth 5 m | reverse complement strand
TTTGTATTAACTGTACCCCAGGATGAATTGGTTCCATCAGTAGTTAAGAACTTACCAGCATTACTTGTTTGTGTTGGTGTAATCTCATCAAAACTTTTTGGTACAAAGTTTGTTCCATCGTATCTTAATAAATCATTAGTTGCTAAACCAGTTGTATTAACATTACCCAGGTCTCCAACATCAGAGTTTAATAACTCAAAAGTTCCGTAGGCAATCGCTTCTAAAATATCATTTGCAGCAGCCCCAGAATTTAGGACTATGCTTGTACCATTAGTAGCGACATAGTCATTAGACGAACCCGAAACTAACTTCAGTCCGTTCAAATACACATCCATGAACCCGGCATCGTATCCCAAGGTATTTCCGTTATCATCTGATCCACTAAATGTTGTTTGTGATGCAGTTGCAGTATACTTAAATCTTTCAGCAGTACCATTGACAGCAGACGCAGCAGTAATCCACCCAGATGCCGAGTAGACTTTCATAACTCCATTTACTGTATCGAACCATAAATCCCCGATGTCTAAACTTGTTGTTGGTGCTGTTGCAGAAATTCTATAAGTATCAGAAAAATTATTTACATCAGCAATATTAGAAGCAACTGTATTAACATTAGTAGTATTTCCAGCTACAGTATTAATGTTTGCTGAATTTGCATTAACAGCATTAATGTTTGTGGCATTAGATGCTACTGCATTTATATTCGTAGAATTACCAGCAACACTATTTACATTCGAAATATCTGTAGCAACAGTAGTAACATTTGTATTGTTACCAGCTACTGTGTTTACATTCGCAATATCTGTAGCTACAGTATTGACATTACTGATTGATCCAGCAACAGTTGTTACATTGGCATTGTTACTTGCTACTGTAGATACATTAGAAGAAATACCGGCAACAGTAGAAACATCAGAACTTATTCCGGCTACTGTTCCTACATTATTAGTAGGTGATATTTGACCAGCAACTGTTGTAATATTAGTGTCATTGTTTGCGACAGTTGTAACATTAGCATTATTATTTGCGACAGTTGTTACATTACTTGAAATACCAGCTACAGTATTAACATTAGAGATATTAGTTGCTACTGTATTAACATTCGTAATATCATTACCAACAGCATCTACATTTGTTATAGATCCGGCTACTGTATCAATCTCAGCAACAGCTTCATTTAAATCATTAGCAACTGTAATAACATCACTAATAGATCCAGCTACTGTATTAATGTTGGCTATGTTTGTTGCAACTGTATTTACATTAGATATGTCAGATGCCACAGTCGTAACATTTGCACTTACTCCAGCAACTGTAGTTACATTTCCAGATATACCGGCTACTGTAGTTATATTTGCTGAAATACCAGAAACTGTAGATACATCTGTGTTAATAGTTGCTACCGATGTTACATCACTAGATATACCGGCTACTGTAGTTATATTTGCAGAATTACCAGCAACAGTTGTTACTTCAGATGATATACTAGCAACTGTATTTAGGTCAGAAGAACTAACACCAGCTAACGCAGAAATCTCTGTACTTAACCCAGCGACTGTAGTGATGTTACTTGAGATACCAGCAGCAGTCGTTACATCAGATGATATACCAGCGACTGTGGTAACATTGCTAGAAATTCCAGCTACAGTATTAATGTTTGAAGTATTACCGGCAACTGTAGAAATATTGTTAGTAGGAGATATTTGTCCAGCAACTAATGATATTTCAGAAGCTAATGCAGCTAGTGTATCTAAGTTTGCAGTTGTTGGTCCTAATTCTAATCCTGTACCAGCACTATTATATGCAATAACTTTAGATGCATTATTAGATGGTGTTGCATCAAAAGGAAATTGTAATGGTCCATTAGTTCCAGATCCAGTTACAGTACGAGGAGTAGATGGTTTCAACTGGATGGATCTATCCATCATTTCTTTTAGTTGTTGTTGTCTAATAACAACATTGTCAAATTCTGTTTCTAGTGTATTTGGATTGTTCGCTTGACCTACCTGGAATACTGTGGTTCGAGATAATGGTTGGTCACCAATAATTGTAATTAAGTCTCCAGAGCTAGGTGTAAAGTCATCCCCACCAATTCCAGAGTTATCTATAAATGTAATAGAGCCTGTACCATCAGCAGCTATTGTAGCATTGTAATTTACAGCATCTGTTTGTAGATCATCATTTTTATAAACTTGTAATTCAGAAGCAGCATTAACCTGGAAGTTAAATGCATAAGGACCAGCCTGGCCAGTAGAAGTATACTGAACTCTTCTTGCTACATCGTTTATGTCAAATGTTGCCATTACTTACTACCAGTCCTTTCTATTGTAGCATCGATGTTATCGATAGCAGTTTGTAACTGTGGGTATATATCTATCAGTTCTTGGTTAGCCTTTTCAATATATTTTTGTTTTACAGCTTCTAACATATCTAACTGATTTCCTAACTGTGGTCCACCTTCAGCATTCTGATACCTATCCCATTTCTTACTTAACATTTTGTCATTCATTTCTTTCAACATATCAGAGACACCATCTCCATCTCTATCTTTGTTCATCTCTAAAATTAATGTTCTGTATTGTTCGCTATCCATGTTGACATATCTTTTAAATTTAGTTGATGGCATAGACAAACCAAGTCCATGAGTTTGTAACCAATCATCTACCATTTTAAATTCTGGTTGTGTTGTAATCTTAATAGGATTGATAATACCTTGTTCTGGTCCTAGCATTTCTTCACCCCATAAATTTAATGCTGGTTTTAAATCTGCATTAAAGAATGGACTTTGTCTGTGTATCTTATTTAGATTTTTATAAAACTCTCTTACAAGAACTGGAATATCTCCACCTTCTTCTCTTGCACCTAAACCAAAGATCCCAGCATCTGCTTGATCCGGACTAATCATCGTGTCGTAAATTTTTGGATCTTGCATTCTAATTAAATAGTTACTGAATGTACCAGCCGGATTGACAACTACTCCATATGTTGCATCCATTACTTGACCACTAATTGCAGCTAGACCATTAATTAATTGTGTTTCATCTTCAGCACCTAAACCATTAAATGCTTTTGCTATATCTGAGATACCAGATAAGAATGGTTGCTCACCCATATAGCTATATAAGAAAGTAACACCAGCAGAAAAAGTTGCCTGGTAGTTTTCTCCCTGGTCATAACCATATTGATCTGGTCTACTAAATGCATAACCCATATCAGCAGCCATAGCTAGGAATGTAGAAATAGGTTCAAACCTTGCGTAACTAAAAAACTTATAAGTACCATCATCTTGTTTCATACCTATTGAATAAGGCTGGTAACCATTTCTAAAAAATGTTTGTCTTTCTTTTTTGTTACCTGGAGCTCTACCAGTAATAATATAATTACCACTACCATCTGCTGCTCCATAGGCCATATTAGCAAAGTTATACATTAGTGTTGCACCAGTAATAATTTTGGCAGCAGCTAATTGTTTTTTTGCTGGACCATTAGCACCAGATAAATCTCGTCTAACAGATGGCATAAACCCAGCTAAGAATGGATTTCTTTTAGAACTTTCTAAAAAGATATTAGTTACTGTTTTATAGAATGGTACAAACATCTTAACAGCCGGATAGTTCATACCCGATTGTATTCTACTAAAGAAACCTGGAGGCAAGTCTTGTTGGAATGTACCTTCTAACATACTTGCTTTTACATCATTAATAGTTGTTACATCTGGATCAGCAATAGTTTTAATATACACTTGTTCGGCATCAGCTTTAGACATACCACTATTAATAGCCTGGTTCATTTTTTGTGTAGCAATTCTTTCTAGTTCTACCTGGAATAATATTCCTTTCATAAACTCATCTTCAGCTACTAATAATCTTCCAGGCACTCTAGCAGCAGTTCCCATTCTTTCTAAGAATGTACCTAAGAATGTATCTTCGTATTTACCAGCTAGTTGTTTGCCAATAGAATTTCTTGGAGGTAAATCTAATTTAGTTGTTGGAGCTCCTTTTTTAAAACCTTCAACAGCATTGTCCAGGCCAAGTCTAGTTCCATACTTGAGAGCTTTTATCATAGATAACACTTCATTAAATTGAACACCATCTGGACTACTCATAAATGGTATTTTGTTTAATGTTGCAGCAGTTGTGTATTCGAATAATCTTAATGAATTGAAACCAATGTTACCGGCAGTATTAACCATATGAGTAATAGGTGACATCAATCTAGAGTTAACCCATATCTCTACCCATCCATCTACCCATTTAGATGCAAGTGATTGTTTAGCAAACTTAGTTGCTTGATCTTGTCTTAACATTAAGAAGTGAGCTGATACTTGTTTAAAACCATCTGCACTAAAATCTGCATTCATGTTTTCTGTTAACCATTGAACTATGTCACCAGCAGCAGCCTGGTCAATCTTGAGCTCTGGATCTACTTTAGTAACTTCTTGTACTGATCTCATGGTTCTTGCAGCACCAGATAATTCAGCAGCAGTATTTTGTAACATCAATCCATATAGTCTTAGTGTTTTATAAAATTCTACTTTGTCTGCTTCTGTAGCAATACCTTGTTTACCTTTTTCTGCAATCTTTCTGATATTAGTATAGAGAAGTTTTGTTTCTATTAATGATCTAACAATTACTTCATCAGAAACTTTTTGTCCTGGTTTCTTATTTAGCATTGTTAAATAGACATCTGCTCTACCTAACTCAGCAGCTTTGGCCATAAGAGTTTCCATTGATACTTTACCACCTTTTGCTTTACCAATATTTTTTTCAAACATTTTGAAAACAAGATCGGAGAATGCACCAGGATCGTAAGTACCATCCATCTTGGTATCTAAGTCTTTAAATATAAATTTAGTTGAAGTATTCTTTTTAGCTTCGTCTAATGTACCCAGGTTAAATTCTTGTAGTAAGTCATCAACAAACTTAGTTTCATCTTGGCTAAATTCTTTTAAGATAATAGTTCCGGTGTTAGGATCTACCTCTACATCAGTATCTATTTTGTTTAGGATTTCTTTTTGTTTATCTAATCTTTCTTGTTTGTTTTTACCATAAGGTACATCCTTCATGGTTCCACCAGATGGAAGTTTAAAGAAGTTAGCTGCGTATAAAGTTTCTGTTTGTTGTTCTTCTAAAGATTTTTCTTGTTCTTCTAGTTCTGTAGGTTGGTAACCTTCTGGAACCTGGTTGTCACCTTTAGTAACACTAGGAAATTCTGTTTCTGTTTGAGTTGATACTGGTCCATCAACTTTATCTAAAAAATCTAGGTTAGGTGTTTTATCTGTTTGCTCACCTATTGACTTCGGAAGATCCTTCGGTATTGACATTATTCTGTTCCTCCGATTGTTTCTCTGCCAACTTCTGTGCTAGTAGAGCTCCCAGTCGATAGGCTCTTGCTCGATCCTCCAGGGTTGTAAAACTCTGAGACGAGGAGTTCGATTGCGTCTGCTCTATCTTCGAGGGCTTTTTGGTAGTCTCTGACATCATTTAATCCTTTCGCTTTTGCTTTTGTTATATCATGGTCTCTAATTTGATTAAAGGCCCAAATTGCTGCTTGTGTTTCTTTAGGTGTCCATCCTAATTCATTAGCTATTTCAGTAACAATTCGCTTACCTTCAGCCATATTATACTTACTTACTTGAGCTTTTTGACCAAATATAATCTGTATCATGTGTCGGTCCATTGTTACTACTTCATCAGTTCCTTCTTTCATAGCCTCTACAAAGTCTGGTACTTTATTACCAGCAAAGTAAGTTTCTATTCCAGTTGATGTTTTAGTAGGACCTTCTCCCATTCTCTCTCTAATTTGTTTGTCTGCTGCTAACTTACCAGTAGCACTATCCATAGATCCATCTAATCTTTTTAGATTACCAATAACACCTTTGAGTAAATTTAGTTCATTATTATCTGAGAACTCTAAATTCTTAAATGATCCATTTTCTTTAAAGTATCTATAAGCTACCATAGCTCTTTCAACATTTTCATCGACACTAGCTTGTTGTGATGTGATAGCAATTAACTCTTCAAAGAAATCAGCATCATCACCGAATAATTGTTTTAGTATTGGTTTATGTCTTACATACCAATCTTTACCACTCTTTGCTACTTTAGCTCCTTCAATTAATTCTTCTTTTGTCATTGCTAATTCTAGTGGTTTCTTAGGAGACTTATAAGGATTTTCTGGTTCTTCAAACTCTGGTCTAAATGTTCCATCTTCTATAGACTTAGCCAGGTCACCTTTAGGGTTCATAGCAGCACCAACAGATAAATTGGTACTCATGTTATCAATAACTTCTTTTTTACCTTTAAATAATTTTTTAACACCTACAAAGAATTTTGCTGCTAATGGAATTAATTCAAAAGCTGGTGCTAATGGGGCATCACCTAAGATAGCTTTTAATTTACTTTCAAATACAGCATCTGCGTCATAACCTTTTGATACATCTACTGGAGTAGCAATATAAGTATAAATTTCTTTTGCAGCTTCATTAGCAATCTTTTCATCTACACCAAACATCTCAACTAAAAATGTTTGAAAGTTTCCATCACCAGGAACCTGGGCTGTAGTTACTGTTGCTACTTCTGCTGCTGTAGCATTAAGAGCTTTAGATAAGAAAGGCCACATACCTTTTACTTTTATTAATCCATTAAACAATTTGTAGTACCCTAGACCTGGAGCAGCAAATTGAGTTAGACCTTCTGCAAATCCTCCAGCTAAAGTTTCTGTTTCACCTAATCTTGGATAAACTTCTTTTGCATAAAACTCTCCAATGTCTTTGACAATGCCATCACCTTCCGGATCTAACATCTCCATAGCTTTTGGTCCTAGTACAAACTTCTCAGCACCAGCAGCAAGTAAACTAATTACACCTTCGGTTAATTTAGCACCACCTCTTTCCATACCAGTACCAATGTCAGCTCCTACTTCCATAGTAGTTTGTGCAACATCAGCAACTTTCTCATACCAATATTTTTCTGTAGGCTCGTAACCATTTACAGTAAGATTGTATGATCTATCGTCATTCTTTCTTTCGTAATAATCTAAAAATTGTTTATCAATCTCACTCATTAATTATCCTGTTGTTTATATAGTTCTATTAGAGCTTTTACATCTGAGATGTATCTGTTTAGAACATCATTAGTTACATTGTTTGGTCTTTTAATTTTTTTATCAAAAAATTTATCTTCTACATCTACTTTAATATATCCACCTTCTGGGATACCTTTAATAGACCTTAATATATCTAAATACTTATCTAAATTAGTAGAGTTACCAAAGTAATTAGTTTTTATATCTTGCATAGTTTCAATGCTTTTATCAGTATTCATAATAAAGTTTTTCATTTCATTGTTAACATGGAAACCACCATACTCTTTTGTATTAGCATAAACCTTATTATTAAGAGTATTAATCTTAACTTGTAAATCTACCTCATCAGTTTTTACTTCTACAATTTGTTTTGCATAAGAAATCAATTCATTTGCTGTAGGTTTTCTTACACCCGTTTCTCCATTGCTTTTTGTATATTCAATATCTGATCTCATGTAATCGTAAAGTTCTAATGATTTCTTTCTATATTGTTCGTAAGCTAAAGTTTTCTCTTCACTATCACCTATAGATATTCTTGTATCTTCATATGCTAATGATTTTTTTAGAATGTCATCTGCATCTGTAAATGCCTTTGATGTTCTTTTATCAATAGCAAGTTTAAAGTAACTTCTTTGTTTTGCAGTAATCTGTCTTTTACCATATGCTTCATCAACATCTCCAAATGTTAAATCACCAAACAATAATGATACTTCTAAATTGTCATATGTTGCACTATCAGTAAAAGTATTGTCATCGTCTTTAGCTGTATTAAAATCTTTTAGTAACTCCAGGTAAGCTGTAGGATCAGTATTCTTCATTTCATCTAATGCAGCTTTAGCACTTGTAAAATCTCCTTCTTCTTTTGCTTCATGATAATTAATTCTAATATTTTTAATAGCACCATTAGCATCTAATACTCTTGCCTTTTCTTTATCTTCTATTTGTTGTCTTACACCCGCTGCCCAGGCATCAATCTTATCTAAGTATGCACCTTGCTCATTCTCTGGTAAACTGTTGTAAATATTTTGTAGTTGTGTGTTACCACCGAAGGTACCATTCTCTGCTTCATCTGCCATAGCCATAGCCTGGGTAGCACTTTCTTCAATACCTGGTGTATCATAGTAAGTTGTTAAAACATTTTGTTTTTGTTTAATAACTTCTGCATCAAAATCTTTACTCCATTGGTCTATATTTTTATATCCTTGAACAATTAATTCATTTTTATGTCTTTCTTTTTTTGTTGTTAAATGATCGTCAATAGTAATTGTTACTTCTTGGTCATTAATATCATCTGCAATTTTAATTGTATCCATGTATGCATTAACTTCTTTAGCAACACTATCAATAGAAGTTTGTGCATGATTGGTAACTACAGCATCTTTAATATCTTTTGCTTTTTTAATAATATCACTCAAATAACTATTGTAAGAAGTGTGAGCCATTGTAGCTAACTTAGCTTTTACTGTTACAGCTCCTTCAGCATCAATTTCTAAGAATGATTGTGTGTAACCTTCAACAATAGAGTTTAGTCTGTTTTCAAAATCTTCTGCTGACATATCATAAGTAATAGCCTCTTGCTCCAGGGCAGAAATATCTTTAGAGGCTGCCATAGAAATATCAGTAGCCATAAAATTAATTTGTGCGTTTCTTAAAACTTGTTTGTATTTATTAGTACCTTTAGGTAATAGCTTTGATCTTTCTACAGGATCTGCATTTAAGTATTCACTAGCACTTAATGGATTGGATGCTGCATATTCGTATGCTGCAATTTCACTTTCTTGTTCAACTTTACCTAATGCAAATCGTAAAGTTCTATCAATGTTAGCAGCCAGGTTAGAAAAACTTTGTGCCTGTTGTTGTTGTTCAACACCAGTCGAAGTTCCACTCAATGGAAAGTATTGTACATTCAATCCTCTAAATACTTGTCTCTTAGCCATTATGTTTTTTCAAAACCTCCAGCAGTTCCTACTGTTGCTATATCAGTACCAAAACCAAATATAGCTCCAAGTATTCCAGCTTGTTTAGCATTTTTACCAGCAGCTTTTAAATTACTAAATTCTACCAATCCTAAATTTTGCATTAACTCCTGGTTAATCATAGAGATAGCAAATTCTTCTGAGCCTACTCTTAACGATGTAATCTGAGCTGTAGCAGAAGAACCTTCCATTGGCATAATTCCACTTGCAGCAGCTTTAGATATTAAAGTAGATAAATTATCGTTTGTTGCTTTTAATACTTTGACACCCTGTTCTTTTGCTTCAACAGTTTTAGATTTGTATTTTAATGTTGCTTCATCAGCTTTAGCATCATAGTAGGCCTTTTGAGCCATACCACTTTGATAAGTTGCATATGCCTTACCGGCTGCTGCTGCTACTGCTACTATTGCCCAAATTGGATTTGCCATTACTGTCCTACACTCACTTTATATTCTATTCCCAATAATGTAAAAAATAGAGGTTGTGACTGGGAAAATGTCAACTGTCCTCTTCGATCATAACCTAATATTGGTTTTCTTCTTTTTAATCCTGTATAGAAATCACCAGCAGTAAAACTAAAATCATTACCATTCAATGTTAAATTTTGTGTTAAATACATATTTGCTGTTGCCTCTATTATTCTTTTCTTTTGTGCTAAGATATTACCACTAGGCAATTTTAATTCTACCGGTAAAGTTTTAATCTCTGGTGTAAAGTCAAGTCCTATCTCTACATAAGATGTGGGAACACTATCTAAAACGATTTGCCCCGAAGATACAGTCTTATTTGATTGCATAAAATCATCAACAATTACTTTAACTGTTTTACCTTCTAAATGACTAAGGCCTGTAACAGTTGTTGTGCCAGGTAAACTTGCACCAAATAAAAGAATATTACTATCTGTTGTATTATCATCATTAAATGCTTCAACATAATATTTAGTTACACTATTAATAGTTCTTTTGATTACAAAATAAATTGTGTCTACATCTACAGCAACATTTACAAAGTCACCATCAGTAGTAGATAAAGAAGGAGCAATAACATTCTGTCCTCTTAATATAGAGTAAGTTGCTAAAGATCCATCGGTACTATTCACTAACAGAAGAAGGTCTCCATCATCAGTAGAAGTAGCTTTTCGGAGGGCCATGTCAGACGGAGACCGGAGCAAGTGAGAAGATAACAATGAAATATTGTTAGAGATGTAAGATAACTCTACATCAGAAAATAAAAACTCTCTTAATGATTTACCAGCTCTTTGTATAAATAAAGTTCCACTCTCAGCACCAACTGGTTTGATACCTTCTTTAGATCCTCTTCTAGTTGCTGTACTTACAACTAAGTTGTTTGGTGTAATAGGATCTAGTGATGCCTGAGAAATAAAAAATTCACCACCCTTAGTAAAGATTTGTAAGTCTCTACCAGCAAACATTCCTGTTATAGCATTAACACTATCAGTAGCCAGGGTAGCTTCGATAGCATCATCGTCTAATGTTTCACCAGGATTAAAATCAAAAAATCTTGCAACTCTAGATGCAAACAAAGTATTAGGTCTAGATTTAGAACCACCAAAATATAATCTACCTTGGTGAAAGGTTACAGTTCTAGGCCATCCTTTAGATGAGCTCCAGGTATCTTCATAACCACTTTCTATAAACCATGATCCAGCAGCAATAGCATCCGTATTAAAAAAAGGTATTTCAACAATAGCTTCAACTTCATTACTAGCAACAAATCTTGTAATTCTTGCTCTACCCAATCCATCATTAGTTTCTACATATTGACCAACATCACTTCCAGAAAAAGATCCACCACCAGCACTAATAGTAATGTTACCATCTACTTCACTAGGTGTTAAGGAATGACCACCAGATGTTGTTGTAAGTGTAAATGCAAACTTAGGAATATACTCAAAACTTATATTAGATATTGTCCAGGAGCTATCACTTGCACCTCTAGTAATTTCTACTGGAGCCATATCTTCGTGTACTACAATTAATGTATCAGCAGATTGTGCGTAATCCATTGTTGGAATGTATGCACTTGCTATAGTTGTAGTTAGATAATCATTACCACTTCCATTTATATTTGTTACTAGGTCTTTATCTTTATAGACATACATTCTGTTGTTAACAAATAACAACATATAACTTTGTGTAGTTGAAAATTCAAAAGGTACTAATCGACATCCACTACTTGGACTAGCAGCAGAAGGAATTTCTGATACATACTCTAGACCTGGTCTACGAATTGCACCACCTTGAGGTTGGATTAAAATATTACGAGCTTTGTCTAAACCATTATAGTATTGATTAATATCAATCCTAGAGTTTAGTAACGGATCTACTTCTCCTGTAGTGAAGTTTGTTTGTATGCTTGTAGCTCTGCTCATTAGTTTCTAACATCTGTTAATGGGAAATCAACTATTGCGTAGTTTGGTTTACCCCTTCCGTCAACATTGGTTGCTTGTCGAAAATACCCACCCCTTCCATTTTCGGCCTCTGTTCCCACAGCTACTTTTCTCCAATAATCAGATTTTGTAATTTGATCTGTTACTGGTTCAGCAAGATGCCAGGCCATCATATAAACGAGTAGCTGTACGAAATATGAAGGCATTACTCCTTCTGTTATTGCCGATGTAATATAATCTATATAAATACTCGCTTCATTTGTAGCAATGGTAGGTCCAGAACTGGTATATAAAATTTCGTAATTTTGTATTGGTAATATTCTTGTCGAAGTAGAATTGTAAACTTGTAATGGTGTGCCAGATATAGCAGTAGAAGGTAAATCATACTGATATGACCATTCGTTAATAGGAGTAGTTGAGGATCTAGAAAGTTGTACTTTAGTTAAAGCAAAGGACCAAGGATACAATGACAATGCCTGTCTTTTAACTGTATCGTAAATATTATTACAAACAGTTGACGCATCGTTTGTTGCATCACTAAATGATGAAATTGTATCTGCACCTAATAAATTTAATGCCTGGTTGCAAATTGTTACACTTGTATCTCCACTTGCCATTCTAATCCTTTTCTATGGAGAAAGGGCCCGAAGGCCCCCTCTCGATTAGTTATTAGTCTGTGTCTGTGACAGCAATAGTTGTGCCATCAGATACATCAACAACACCACTTGCATTTGATAATACAATACAAAGTGTGCCTGTTGGTACAGAGCTATCCCATACATAGATTAAG
>CENS01074255.1_pt1 | contig 12289 bp, 14 predicted proteins | sample 530201 | NCBI WGS metagenome assembly CENS01 (sample SAMEA2619747, study PRJEB7988) | marine metagenome | biome: marine biome (ENVO:00000447); feature: surface water layer (ENVO:00002042); material: "saline water (ENVO:00002010), including plankton (ENVO:xxxxxxxx)" | depth 5 m | reverse complement strand
CAGGAGTCGGGCGTCCCCGCCTCGGACATCCAGCGCCTGGGCGGGACTGCCCGCTCGGGCGTGGCCATCAGCCTGACCAACGAGGGCAAGCGGGCAGCCCAGCGGGCCTATCGGTCCTCCTTCCGCGTCGGCGACGAGGAGCTGATGGGGAAGACCGCGGCCATGCTCAACCGGGCCCTGGGTCTCGACCTGCCTGAGAGCGGCTACCGCGTCATCTACAAAGAGGTCCCTCTCTCCCCCGAGGAGATCCGCAGCCGCCGGGAGGACGTCTTCGAACTGCTGGACAAGGGGCTCATCAGCCGGGTCGGCGCGTATGCTCGACTGAACCCCGGCATCAGCCGCGTCCAGGCCGGGCGAGCCCTCGACGCCATCGAGGGACGCGCGGACGCCATCGACGAGATCCGGGCCGCTCGGGAGGAGCTCTTCGACCTGGTGGACCGCATCGACGACGCCCACGCCGCCCGCCTGCGCCTGATGGGGGCCAGCCTGGACCACGGCCTGCGCCTGCTCGACCAGCAGCTGGCCGAGGACGTCGCCGAGGGCGGGGGCTACTGATGCCCGTTCGGGCCGGCATTGACTCGACGGGGCCCTACTACCAGTGGGGCGACCAGACCCGCTACTACTACCTCCGCGGCTCAGTCACTTCGAAGCGGACGGCCCGTCGACGTGCCGAGGCCCAGGGCCGGGCCATCGAGCGCCGCGAGGGCGGGGGACGCGTCCTGGTCCCGCCATCCCTGCGCGCGGAGCTCGGCGACGAGATCAGCCGGTCCCGCGTTCGGACCCTGGCGGCCTGGTTCCGACGCCGGCCTGAGTCCGAGCACCATCGACGAGGGGGCCCCGCGGTCCAGCGCTGGGTCCAGCGCACCGCGGACGCCCTGCCCAACTACTAAGGAGAGCACCATGAGCACCGACGACACGACCCCGACCAGCCCGCCGCCCGCCCAGGCAGCCCCCGCGACCGAGCAGCAGGTCAGCTATGACCGGTTTAGCGCGGTGAACGAGGCCCGCCGCGAGGCCGAGGCGCAGATCGCCGAGCTCCGGTCCCAGCTGGAGCAGGTCGTCCCCGTGCTCGGTCAGGTCGAGCAGCTGTCCCAGGCTCTCCAAGCGGAGCGGACGGAGCGCCAGACCGTCGAGGTCCTGGCCCAGCATGGCATCGGGGACGCCGAGCTCCGCGACCTCGTCCGCTGGTGTTACGACCGCCTGCCCGCCGAGGGCCGTCCCGCTTTCGGCGATGCTGTGGCTGCCTGGCGCGGTGACCCCGAGACCGCTCCGGTGGCCCTGCGTCCTCACCTTCGAGCGCCCCAGCCCGCGGCCCCGCCGATGCCCAACAGCAACGCCGGCGCCCTGCGCCAGCCCGAGGCCAACGGGTCGCTGAACGTGGCCAGCATGGACCTGGACCTCTACCGGCAGCACCGCGAGGCGGTCTTGAAGACGCTTGGGAAAGGTTGACGCGTCCCCGCTGCCTGAGTAGGCTACCGCTCAACAGAGCCGCTCGGGTCGCTCCCCGTTAAACGCGTACAGGCTCCAGCATTCCCCCCACTCATGCTCTGGAGCTGATCCCTCATGGCGACTATCGCGTCCCCGTACACCTTCTCCTCGATGGACGGCAACCTCCGTCTGGCGGCCATTCTGCACAACGAGGTCAGCCTGCTGCTGGCCGACCGTGCGAGCCTCTACAACCACCCGGCCATCGTCAACTACGGCAACATCGCCGGCAGCGGCTCGGAGACGATTCGCGTCCCCCTGCTGGGCATCGACGGCTACGACACGATGAGCAGCCGCAACGAGTCCACCTCCCCGGCCTCCGAGACCGCGCTGACCTACTTGGCGCCCGAGATCACGGTCGCCCGCTACGTCCTCCAGCGTGGCCTCTCCGACCTCGCCGCCATGACCAACGCCGGCGGCGGTCCCAGCCTCGACATGCTGGTCGGCGACTTCGCCGGCGCCTTCGAGATGACGGTCACCAGCCAGATCTGCTCGTTGTTCGGCAGCTTCTCCAACAGCGTCGGCACCGCGACCGTGGACCTCTCGGTCGACGACTTCTTCGCCGCCATCTTCCAGCTGGAGCAGTCGAACGTTAACGGACGCCCCGTGGCCGTGCTCGCCCCGGTCCAGGTCTCCGACCTCCAGAACAGCATCCGGCAGGAGGGCGGCGCGCTCCAGTTCATTCCCGCGACCCAGGCCATGCTCGAAGCGAAGGGCCAGGGCTACATCGGCGAGTTCGCCGGCGTGGACATTTTCAAGAGCGACAAGGTCGCGACCAGCACGGGCCGCCAGGGCGCGATGTTCGTCCGCGGCGCTATCGGCTACGCCGAGGGCCGGATGGCTCCCAACCCGATGCTGGCTGGCCAGGTCCAGGTGAACGGTCCCGTCGTCATCGACGTCGACCGCACGCACGGTGACACCACCGACCTGATCGCTAACGCGTATTTTGGCTGCGCCGAGTTGCAGGATGCAATGGGCGTGCTGATTGAGACGGATTCGTAGACAATCCCCCCCCGAGGGGGCGAATTGTTGCGATTGGTGCTCTCCGGTCCAACAGTTCGCCCTCTCACTTTTCCCAAGGAGAGCACATGGCCGTCACCCTTCGACCCAGCATCCCGGTCCAGCAGTCGACCGCGGGGCCGGCGCACCGGATCAAGGTCCGGGGCATCAGCCGCCCGATGTTCACCCTCTGTTGGCATCCAAACCGCGGATATGAGCTCATCGACGGGCGCTTCGTCCCGCTGCTGGCTGAGTTCCCCCACGCGCCCGGCGTGAACAACGTCCGGAAGAACGGCGACGCGACCTACGCGCTGGCCCGTCAGCAGCAGAAGGGATGGGTGATTGTGCCCCCGACGGCGGCCACCTCGACGGACACGCCCGACAACGGCGCCGGCTACGTCCGCGCATACCCCGGTCAGCGTGGAACGCATCACGAGCACGCCTGGGTCAGCTGGAGCGGAGCCGGTGACCGCTGGACCCGTCAGATCGACGAGGACGGCTGGGCCGCCTGGCGCTTCTCCCTGGTGGAGCGGGGCCTGCTTCCCGCCATCGATGCCGCCGGCCTCGAGGCCATGCGCGAGGACCTTCACAAGCAGCGCGACCGCTACGCTGGCCGGGCTGACGTCAACCCCTACGCCGCGTCGTCCCTGAAGGACATCCAGGCCAAGATCGACACCTTCGAGAAGGCCGCCGAGGCCGCGCTGAAGCCCGCCACCTCCCGCCGCAGGAGCTCGAAGTGAGCGGCGAGCGCGAGGACATCCGGCGGAAAATGGAACGCTTCGAGGGCCGCCTGCGCCGCGAGGGGATGAGCCCCGACAAGGCGCGGAAGAAGGCCCGCGACACCGCTCTCTACTTAGACCGCCGACAGACGGCGAAGGAGACCAACAATGGCTAAGTCCCAGATCGGACGGAATCTGCTCCGCGCCGACGCCGTCGTCGACTACACCGCGCTGATCGAGGCCGCGACGACCTCGACGCAGACCCTCTTCAACCTGCCTGCGGGCGCCATCGTCCAGGACTGCTTCGTCGACACGGTGATCCCGTTCAACGACACCGACGGCACCATCACCAGCGTGACGGTCAAGGTCGGCGTCTCCGGTAGCACCGCGGCGTTCACCAACAACGTGAACATCTTCAGCGGAACCGCGACCGCGGGTAGCCGCGCGTCCGACGTGCCGGCCACCTCGACCAAGCGGGTCTTCTCCGCGGCGGGCGACGTCATCGCCACCTTCACCGGCGACGCCAATCTGGGCAGCGGCAGCGCGACCGCCCTGGAGGCGGGGGTCTGCCGCATCACCGTGCTCTATCACCAGCTGCCCATCGCGGGCGCGTAGGTAGTGCAGGACGAGGTCTACACCGCTCGGTTTCCGGGTCCGCAGTTCATCGAACGCAACGCGACCCAGACCATCGAGCTGCGCGTCTACCGCGACGGGGCCCTGGTGGCTCCGTCTGCGGCGACCGTCTCGGTGTACGACTCGACCGGCTCCGCGGTCGTTGACGCTCAGACGGCGACCATCGCCTCCAGCTTCGCGACCTACAGCATCTCGGCGGCGACGACCGCCAACCTGACCCTGGGCGAGGGCTGGCGCGTCGAGTGGACCGCGACCATCTCGGGCGTCGTCTACGTTTTCCGCAACGACGCCGCCCTGGTCCGTCGCCAGCTCTACCCGGTCATCAGCGACCTGGACCTGTTCCGGCGGGCCTCCAGCCTGGACCCGTCCTCGGCGACGGTCATCACCAGCCTGACGACCTATCAGTCCTACCTGGACGAGGCGTTTCTGGAGATTCAGAACCGGCTGATCAACACGGGCCGCCGGCCCAACCTGGTCATCAGCCCCTACAGCCTCCGCGACGTCCACCTCTACCTGACGCTGGCCCTCATCTTCGAGGACCTCAGCACGCGCCTGAACGAAGCCTATGAGCTCAGGGCCCAGGAGTACCGGGCCCACTACGAGCGATGCTGGGGTGAGCTCAAGATGCTCATCGACACCGACGACAGCGGCGAGGCCGACGACGTCCACCATCGCACCGCGGCCAACCCGACAGTCTGGCTCGGAGGCCGAGGCGGGACCCGATGGCTGCCCTGAGTCCCAAGCAGGTCCGCGAGCGCGTGGACAACGCCCTCAACAGCACCGCGGGGTTCCGTCGGAGTCGCTACACCGGCTACATTTTCGGCAGCGACCCCCGCCAGGTCATGCACGGCTCCTACGCGGTCGACGTCCCGACGACCAACCTCAACACGGGCGCGGTTCAGCGGCAGAAGACCTCGGAGGGCCTGATGGCCAACACCGCGGTCCAGGTCAAGGTCGCCGGGCGCTACCGGCCCGACGCGCAACGCGCCGACATGGACACGCTTCTGACCCTGGAGGCGTCCGCCGTCGTCGCCGTCGAGGGCATCAGCCGCACCGACCTCCACATTCTCTACGAAGGCGCCCGGCGGGAGCTCTCCCCGGCGTCGGAGTTCTGCTTCACCACCCTCACGTTTCGGGCCATCCACCGGCTCGCCCTGGCCTGATAGGAGACCCCCATGGCTGTTTCTACCGTCATCAAGCACTTCACCGACGGGACCATCACCCTGGAGGATGGAACCTCTGGGACGCCGGTCACCCTCACCGTCCCCTTCTCGCAGGGCGACTTCTCGATCAGCGGCATCCAGGAGTCGCAGAAGGCCGTCAACGTCTACCAGTCCCGCGGGACCCTGCACACCCTCCGCAAGGGCGAGAAGACCTTTATCACCGGCAGCTTCTCGGCCATGCTGGCCGATGTCAGCGACGCCAGCGCCGGCGCCCTGCTCGACTTCATTCAGAAGACCAACGCCTACAGCTCCAACGCTTCGACCTTGGGGAGCGGCGACGTCTACACCATCAAGATCACGCTGACCATCGAGGGGACCGACCTCGGCGACAGCGCCGACCACACCATCGTCCTCGACGACTGCGCCTGCACCGCGGACGTGTCCGAGGGCGAGCCCGACAGCATCAGCATCAGCTTCACCAGCTACGCCGACCCGGTGATGACCTAAGCTCGGCGAGCACACCCCCAGGAGAGCACCACATGGACCATCACCAGATCGGTCAGCATTCAATCACCCTTGTTCCACCCCGCAGCATGGCCGTCCGATGGGAAGTATTCAGCCTCGGCGCGCATTCCTCGCTAAGGGCCTCAGCGGCTGCCCTCGCCGTCTGTTGGAAGGGACCGGGGAAGCCTGCGGCGACCTTGGAGCGCCACTCGTGGAACGTCGGACGATGGGCGGGCGCCGTCCTGGACGAGCTCCTGGGCCGCGGCGTCCCCCTCGACCAGATCGCCGGTATCGGGGCGCTGGCCTTCACGGCGCTGTCCGAGGGGCTGATGACCGAGGACGAGGTCGTCGAGGCGGGAAATGGCTCAGGCGAGGCGGCGCCTTAGACCGCGTCGTGCTCGCCATCTGCCGCGAATACGCCCAGCCCCCCCGCTGGTTTTACGAGCTGGAGCATCGGGAGCGGGTCGTCCTGCTCGCCGACTGGCGGATCCGTCACAACGCCGAGAAGCCCAAGACGACGAAGCGCGGACGCGACTTCTGGACGACCTCGGACTGATGGCCGACTTCGCCATCAAGGTCGACCCGGCGCTGGAGAAGTACGTCTCCCGGCTGCTGCAGATGCCCACCTACAAGCCGCTGGTGGACCGCCTGGTGGCCGAGTCGACGAAGGTCCGCGACGATGCCCGCGAGCGGTGGCCCGTCGCGCGTCGCTTCAAGGACGGCCAGCCGACGCGGAAGACGCACAGCCGCGACCTGTTCACCGACGTGATCGTCGAGGTCCGCCCGTCGCGGATCTCCGTCCGCTTCGAGAACACCGCGCGCTATGTCTACTTCATCCGGTCTCACCTCACCGGCCTGACGCAACGCGAGCAGCTGGAGATCAGCGAGAAGCGGCAGGGCGAGGACCTGGACGACCTGACCCTGCGCGTGCGCGACAACAAGCCCAAGCGGTCGCCCATCGTCGACCTGGTCCGCAGGCCAGTTCGTAAGATGAAGGCGCAGCTCATCGAGGACCTGCGGGACGACATTGTGAGGATCGCTGATGGCCGCTGAGAAAGTAGTCCTGGAGTTTGAAGCCAATCTGGCAGGGATGCAGCAGGCCCTGGCCAGCATCCCCGGCATGACGGAGAAGGAGGCGAAAGAGGCTGTCCGCCAGCTGCGGAAGTCCTTCCTCACCGCCGAGAAGGCCGCGAAGAAGGCCGCGAAGGTCCAGGGGAAGTCCTTCAAGAAAGCCGCGAAAGAGATCGACGAGAGCGCCGAGAAGACCGGCGAGGGCCTGAAGCGCATGGCCCAGGCCGTCGGCGGGAAGACCGGCGAGATGGCGGGTCGCGTCGAGGCCCTGGGGCAGTCAGTCGCCGCCCTCGCGACCCCGCTGGGAGCGGGTACAGCTGCCGCGGTCGCCATGACCGCAGCGGTGACCGGGCTGGCCGCGGGCATGGTGGCGGCAGTCTTCGCCGCCGACGACTTCATCGACGACCTAAAGGAGCTCCAGGGCCTGGAGGGCTTCGAGCTCCTGCCCGCCGATCAGGTCGAGGCCATCGAGAACGTCAACGGCTCGCTGGACGCCATCGGAGCAATCGCCAAGCAGGCGACCGTCGTGCTGGCGGGCGAGTTCGCCCCCGCGATGGAGCAGGCCGCGGTCGCCGTCGTCGCCCTCAACCTGGCCATGCTCGACGGCATCCGGCAGGTCGCGGACGCGGTGGACCTGTTCCAGGTCCTCGGGGACGCCATGATCGATGGCCTGATGGGTCCAATCGACCTCGTCGTCGCCGGGCTGGCCGGGATGGTGAAGGCCCTCGCGCTGGTCGCCGAGGCCGCGGGCCAGGACGAGCTCGCCGGGAAGCTGACCGACGCGACGACGGCGATGGCGCAGCTGCGGAAGCAGCTCACGACCGCGGGCCTCCTCGAAGCGGCCAGCCTGACCCTCGACCTCGCCGACAGCACCGGCAACTATACCGACAGGGCTCGGGAGCTGATCGGCACCCTGGACGAGCTCGACACGACTCAGAAGAGCGTGCAGACCTCGACGAAGGACCTGGGCGCCGAGATCGACGCCATCACCGAGAAGTCCCTGGCCAGCTTTCAGAAGGCGCTGGAGGCCGAGCAGAAGGCCCTGGAGCAGGTCGCCGCCATCGGGACCGCGGCTCGGGCGTCGCAGTTCACCGCCGAGCAGAAGCTGACGACCGAGTACGGGAACCAGCTCGCCGCGCTTCAAGAACTCAGCGAAGCCTATCCCGAGAACCTGGCCATCCAGCAGGAAGCCGCCGAGGCCCGCTTAGCCGTCGAGACTGACTACCACCAGAAGCTCCAGGCGATGGCCGAGCAGACCGCGGAAAAGGAGCGCGATCTGCGCCGGCAGGAGTTCGAGGACCGCCTGGCGGTCGCCAGCAGCGCCATCGCGACCGCGGACATGGTCGCCCAGAACCGCCTCGACAACATGGACAAGACGACCGACGCAGGGCGGGCGGAAGCTGAGCGCATGTTCCGAATCCAGAAGGCCATCGCGATGGTCGGCGTCCTGATCGATGGCGCGGCGGCGACGGTGAAGGCGTTCGCTCAATTCGGCCCGCCTCCCAGCCCCGTCGGCATCGCCGCCGCGGTCGCTGCTGGAGCAGCAACGACGGCCAGCCTGGCCATGATTGCCGCGCAGAAGCCCGAGTTTCCGATGGGCGGCATCGTGCCCTCGATCGATCACCAGCTCATCAGCGCGCAGCCCGGCGAGGCGGTCCTGAACCGTCAAGCGGTGAACCGCCTGGGGCCCTCGGGCATCGACGCGCTGAACAACGGGCGCGGAGGCGTCGGCGAGGTGGTGGTGGTGAACCGCTACGAGCATCGGATGTTTGACGCCTTCATGGCCGACCATCTGGCCCAAGGCGGGCCATTGGTGAACGCGCTAAACCGTAGGAGCGGCCCGCCGGGTCACAGCAGGAGGAGGCGATAGATGGCCAGCGACGTCAGCACCTCGGACGACCTGCGGGGGCTCATCCTCCACGACCCGCGGATCAAGACGGCGAACCTGGACGCGACGCAGTCCAGCTATACGCAGGCGTCCCCGCGGCCCGGCGTCCCCGAGGACCAGAACACCCCGCGGAGCTCGATGGTCTTCGAGACCTCGGGCAGCCAGTCCGCCGGCGGGGCCCTAAACCTGCGCGGAGGCCGCGGCGGCTACCCTGGGTTCGATGCTCGGGGCGGGGGCCTGCTGTGGAAGAACAACGCCGACAGCTCGACCTCCTGGCGGGGCTGGGATGTCCCCGGCGTCGTCACCGGCTTCGAGTTCATCGAGTTCAACGACAACGGGGTCTCGGTCGAGGTCGCCAACCCGCACGCGATCACGCTGGGCGATGGGACCGTCCTGCTGGCCTACACGAAGGCCGCGACCGGCGTCGCCGACGACAAGATCACGATCCGCAGCATGAGCCCCGGCGTCGCCTGGAGCACGCCGACCAGCATCACCCCCGAGAGTCAGCACCCCGACCTCTACCCGGCGCTGCTGGAGCTCCCCGACGGGTCCGTGCTGTTGTTCGCCTGGCAGGTCGACACCGGCGCCGAGGAGGCCCAGATCTCGGTCTGGCGGTCGACCGATGCCGGCAGCACCTGGGCGGTCGTGTCGTCCTACGCCCTCGCTACGGTCGTCGGTCAGGCGGCGAGCGGCGCAGGCTCGACGGGCTTTGACCTCGGACGCATCCGGGCCGCCCACCAGAACGGCCAGATCGCGCTGCTGGTCTCGCTCAACTCGCGGGACACCTCGGTCACCGACACCGAGGTCATCTGGCAATACGCGAGCGATGACGAGGGCGCGACCTTCAGCCGCATCGACGCGATGGTGGCCGACACGACCAACGGCTACAACGGCGAGATCCTGCCGGCCCTCGGCGGGGGCTTTCTGGCCTTCAACTTCGACCCGGTGAGCGGGGACCTCGACCAGCGCAGGCTCGGGAGCGCCTTCCAGGCCATGACGACGGTCGCCGCGACCGAGATCAGCCAGCCCGACAAGGGAGCGCCGGGCCCCATCGGCAATAGCGCCGCTTGGCGCGACCCCGACGGGACCCTCTACCTGGTCTTCAACCAGCCCAACGCCAGCACCGCGCAGGGCGTCGTCATCAAGCGGTCCACCGACGACGGGGCCAGTTGGGCCGACCTCTTCCAAGACTCGCTGGAGACGCTGTTCTTCAGCGGGGACGCCTCGACCTTCCTCCGCGACTACACCTGCGCCCCCTTCGAGGGCCGCGTCGCGATGGTGACCCGCTTCAGCAGCGACCCAGGGACGAAGGACGACGCCTCGCTGGCCTGCTGCTACCTGGGCGGCTCGACGACCGTAACGATGCCCAGCTATTCGCAGTTCAGGCGGGACACCCAGCAGGTCTCCTTCGCCCGCTCCTGGGTCGCCATCGAGCAGCCCGGCGACGTCTCGGGCTGGACCGCGACGGGGGCTGGGACCGACTCGCTGACCGTTGACGGCCTGAGCGTCGTCACCTCAGCGAATGCTCGGGAGTACTCGCGGACGACCTCCCTGGGGTCGGCCTCGACGGCCAGCCCCTTCGGCGTCCTCGCCGAGCTGACGGTAAACAGCGGGGGCTCGACGAGCTCCGACGCGGTCGGCATCCGCTTCGTCAACGCGGACGGCTCCAACAGCTACGACGTCCGCGTCCGCTTCAGCACGACCGGCTTGGCCGTCTACGACCAGAACGCGGGCGCCAACATCGGGACCGCGACGGTCGACATGACCGCGGGCGTGCAGATCCTGGCCGCCATAGGGCCGGCGAAGTTCGCCCTCTGGTATCGGCTGACGGGGACCGCCTCCGACAACGACCGCGCCTGGACCGCGGGCCCCTCCAGCAGTTCGCTCACCTCGACGGGCACCGGCTCCAAGGGGTTGATCTGGGGGCATCAGTCCACCGCGACCGCCGACAGCGACTGGCGGATCTTCAACCTGTGGAACCTCAGCGCGGGCGACCTCGGATGGGAGTCAGGGCAGACCAACCCGGACGACCTCTTCCCGCGGCCCATCGCCGCCCGCTTCATCGGCATCGACGACGGCGTGAAGGTCCGCGCCATCGATGGACCCGTCTACCAGGGCGAGACCTGGAACGTGAACACGCGCTACGACTACGCCGTCGAGAACCTGGACCCGGCGCTGGCCCCCTCGCCTCGCCGACGCTGGCGGACGACGGGCGAGACCCAGGCCGACATCGTCTGGGACCTTCACGGGCTCGCCGCGGACGCCCGCTACGGCTCGACGACCCTGGGCCTCTACCTGGGCGGCATCAACTGGCGGACGGGCAGCCTCTGGGGCAGGCAGGACGGGGGCTCCTGGGTCAAGATCGGCGACCTGGACGCCGCGTCGGGCCTCCAGCCGCTCGCCTTTACCCGCACCGGCGACGCCATCGACCCGAACGTGGCCGGCAGCGTCAACGCGGCGCAGTATCTCCAGCGGAACGAGTACGCCGGGGGCTCCTTCGCCTCGTCGACGTCGGTAATCCGTCGCATCGTCAGGCATACGGAGGGGGCCTTCTCCAACAGCCTGACCCGGCGGGCGACCCTCTTCCTCGAAGGCGTCGCCGACAGCGACCCGACGAGCGGGGACGGGGCCATCTGGTCCCCGCGTCTGCTGGCCATCGCTCACAACGTCGGGGACTACCGCTACCTGCGCCTCCGCATTGACGCGCAGACGACCGCGGACGGCTTCTTCGAGATCGGGGCCTGCGTCCTCGGGCCCCTGGCCCTCTTCGGGACGCCCTACAGCTGGGGGCGGGTCATTGACCATCAGGCCAACGTCGAGCTGACGACGGCCCGCGACGGGACACGCTACGCCCGACCTCTCGGCGACCCCCGGCGGCTGGTGTCCTTCTCCTGGGCCGAGGGCGTCGACACCTCCGCGGTCTACAGCGACACCGGGACCAACGCCATCCCCGACTACATCACCGGGACGACGACCGGCGGGGCCCAGCCCATCGGCACGCCCTACGACACCCCGCTGACCCTGGCCGGCGTCCTCGACGAGATCAACGGGTCCTCGACCCCGCTGGTCTATGTCCCTGCCATCGCTCGGGGAACGCCAGACTTCGCGCAATATCCGCAGCGGGCCGCGTCCGTCTACGGGCGACTGATGACCCCCGTGCGCCTGGAGACGGTCCAGGGCGACGAGCTCGGGGCGACGAGCGGTGAGATTATGCGCGTTCTGAACGTCGAGATCGCCGAGGAGGTCTGATGCCCTGGTCCCGCGCTGACCTGCTCGCTGGCCCACGTCACTACGTCGTCTCTCTGACCATCGGCTCCCGGCAGCTGTTCTACAGCCACCAGGCCCTGGACATCACCGCAGACGACGGCTCGGTCGTCGCCGTGTCGGCGGGGCTGGTGGCGGACATCGACGCAACCCGAGCCCTCCAGATCCAGCAGACCTCGGTCCCCTTGAAGTCGGTCTCCCTGTCGGTCATCACCGAGGCCGAGGACTGGGCCGCCATCGTCGCCGAGGGCTGGGACCTGGCCGCGGGCGTCGGTGAGCTCTCGGAGTGGATACCGGGCAGGACCTGGGAGCAGCGTCAGGTCATCCTGACCGGCCTCCTCGACGCGCCGACGTACGGGGCCCGCGGTGAGCCCCTGGCCTTCACGCTGAAGAATCACCCGATGCAGGACCGGGCGCAGCTGCTGCCCTCGACGGCCATCGTTGACGATGACACCTGGCCGCTGGCCGACGACCGCGCAAAGGGACGCAGCTACCCGACCGTCATCGGGAAGCCGGGCACCATCGGCACGACCCGCCTCCCTGGGTCGCCGGGGCTGCTGGTG
>CENS01023394.1_pt1 | contig 12308 bp, 4 predicted proteins | sample 530201 | NCBI WGS metagenome assembly CENS01 (sample SAMEA2619747, study PRJEB7988) | marine metagenome | biome: marine biome (ENVO:00000447); feature: surface water layer (ENVO:00002042); material: "saline water (ENVO:00002010), including plankton (ENVO:xxxxxxxx)" | depth 5 m | reverse complement strand
CCAAAATCAGGATCAATCTTGCTACCTGCAATAGCAGCAGAAGCACTGACTTGAGTGTTAGTCACTGTACCAGCACTCGGCGTACCGATGTTGACGGTAGAACCAATGATTACACCCCAAGCTTCTGAACCAGTAGCAGGAGCAGCAGACAATTGAATCGTAGAACCATTAAGTGAGAAACCATCAGTAGGACGTGCAGTACCACTGTTTGGTTCTTGAATTACACCGTTAATGGACAGGATAATTTGTTCAGCATTAGCCGGTGCATTACTGGTAATACTGATGTCATTAAGAGTGCCGTTCCACGTTGGGAAGTCACTGTCTGGAATAATAAAGTATTCACCAATCGACTGAACTTCTTCCCAAGAACTACCGTCATACACCAGCATTTTGTCGCTGCCAGTGTTGTAGAACAGGTCACCCTCGTCATTATCAACGGTTGGATTGGTAGAACCGACGCGATAGCGATTATTAAAATCGTTGATGTCATCAGATAGTGCAATTACATCAGCGTTAGTGGCAATGACACGGTGGAAGTCATACGTGTGTGCTGTGCTGGTTGCAATAACAATCATGCCAATACCATCTTGGATAGTTTGGCTCTGCATGTTTGCAGGAATGTTTTGGATTGTTACTGTGTCAGAAACACCGGCACGTGAGGCATCTGTAGTTGATGCACTTGCACCAATAACCATTCCACCTGCGTTAGAAATACTAACTGCAGTACCTACAGGAGGTGTAGTGGTAGGGAAACTATCTTCATCAGCAATAGCAACAAAGCCATCAATAGGATCGATGCGTGCAGTGATGCGTGAGTCAATTTCTGAAGCAGATGGGAACTGACTAGAAGAAGTAAAGTCAGTGCTTGTAGTTTTCAGTGTGTTGCCGTCAAGCTGGTTCAGCTCTGTAAATGTGGCAGTAACACCATCAAGGATATTCAGTTCTGCAGTAGTAGCAGTAACACCATCTAGGAGGTTGAGTTCAGCAGTACTAGCAGTTACACCATCTAAGATGTTCAATTCAGCAGTAGTGACAGTCGCACCATCAAGAACCTCAACTTCAGCTTGTGTCAGGTCAGCAAGTGCGGAAGCAGTAGTACTTCCCATAGTTGCAAGCTCAGTCAGCTCTGCATCAGCTGCTTGCTTACCATCAATCTGAGTCTGAATATCTGAAGTAACACCATCAACAAAGTTCAGCTCAGCAGTGCTAAGGGTTGCACCGTCAAGGATCTGCACCTCTGCTTGAGTTAGATCAGCTAGAGCAGCTGCCGTGTTGCTACCCATAGTGGCTAGCTCGGTCAGCTCAGCATCGAGTGGCTGCTTAGCATCCAGCTGAGTTTGAATAGCAGAAGTAACACCATCAACATAATTGAGTTCAGCTGTAGTGGCTGTAACTCCATCCATCAGGTTCAACTCACCTGTCGTAGCGGTCACACCATCGAGGATGTTCAACTCACCTGTGGTAGCTGTCACACCATCCATAAGGTTGAGTTCCGCTGTAGTAGCGGTAACCCCATCCATAATGTTCAGCTCTGCTGTGGTTGCAGTGATGCCGTCCATCGTGTTGAGCTCAGCAGCTGTAGCCGTTACTCCATCAAGGATGTTGAGCTCTTCAGGGGTTGCTGTAATAGCAGTGTTTGAATCTGCTGCTAGGACTGGGACCGTACCAGACTGGTTAGGCAGCTTGATAGTACGGTCAGCAGTCGGGTCAGTAACAGTAAGGGTCGTTTCGTGATCGTCGTCAGTCGCACCTTCAAACTGGATGTTTGCATTAGCAAATATGTAGTCACCAGTGATAGTGCTACCAGTTGTTAGTGCAGTCCTGTTACTCAGTTCTTGGTTGACATACAGGTTCTGATTTACGTTGTCATTCAGATCCTGCGCACGAATGGCAGAACCTGAAAAGAACGTCGCTGCAGCTTGATCAACGTTGGTAACACGATAAATACGAATCGCTACGCCACTAGCAGGAGCAGTGTCAAAGACAATGTTAGTAGTATCGACAGAAAAGCCAGTTGTTTGATCTACGGTGTCAAGTGCTACCTTGACGTCGGATTCTTCAATATATGGGAATGTGAAGGCAAAGGTTGTAGTCGAACCATTGCCTGTAAAAGTATTTTGTGTAGTTGCCATTAGAACTAACGGTAAATATCTAGGATGGATTGACTAGCTGATTGTGCTTCAGCAGCGCCTTCAAAATCCCCAGTACCCCTCAATACACCAGCAGAGTGCTCTTGGGTCTTAGCTTCTAGGAGCTTGACAACATCTGGGTCATTACGCAGAGAACCCCACGCTTCATTACGTGCGGCTTCAATGATTACTTTGATTTGGCGGTTGTGCGGATAGGTCATAGGGTTCGCACCCTTGAGGCGGGGGTTGAACCGGTCTTTGTTGTATTGAGCAATCGAAGCTTGGATTTCTGGATCCTCAGCAAGCTTGTTTAGCTTCTTCTCAATATTCAGATCACCAATTGCCTTTTGGAACAGTGAACGAACTTTAGGTAGCTTGGCAAGACTAATAGAGGGATTCCCAGGAGCAGAGTAAACACTCATGCGAAGGTCATACCCACTCTTACGGAGCATGGTCCGACCAGGGCTATCACCAAAGTTCATCTGAACAGGGCTAATCATGTTGAATACACGAGTAGGCCAGTTCCATTCACGAATAGCTTCACCATTCAGAATGTCGTACTTAATAGGGAGTTTTTCAGATGCAGCGCCTTCCATAAACAAGTTACGGTTGCGGATCTGGTCTTCCCAACCAGCAGATAGCTCACGCATGGCAGGACTAAGAGTCCGTCCAATCTCGTTTCTAAGAGAGGAAAGAGGAAGCGTGTTGTTTGCCATTGAAGCTAAAAGCTTTTCATGGCTACTAGGATTACTAAGAGCATCCATCAACATCTGCATACCCTGCAGGTAGGTCTTACTGGTCATCCCCCTAGCAATGCCGAGGGAGACACCAAATAAACCTTGCTCAGCCCATTCTGGACCCATCAAGCCAACGTTATCTCCGATATCAGCAATTGCTGCAAGGATGTTGTTGAATGGTTCTAAAGAGTCATAACTGATCCAAACATTACCAAGTTTGATAGATCTAGGCTGCCACTTAGTTGTCTTCCACTGTTCGAGTTCACTTCTGTTCTTAGGACCGTTACCAGTGATATTGCCATTCATATACATCTGACTTGCCATGAAGACAACACCAGATCCAATAGCCATACGACCATTCAGAATTGCCTTGGCGTTCTGAAGCTCTTTACCACTCGTAATGCCGTACTTAGCAACTGCAGCCAGATCGTCTGGTGTTGCTTTCCAGATCTCACGAACTTCTTGCTGGAATGCATTCAGAAGTGGAACGTGCTTGAAAGTAAACTTCAAGCCATTGATACCAGTTCGTGCAAACAAGTAGAAGGGTTTGAGGATAGGAGCTACATCAAACACTTTGTCCAACGCTTTGCCAAATGCGCCAATATCAGAAGTAAGGGTTACTTCCTCTTTGGTGTATTTCAGCATCTTGTCAGTAATAGCACCAGTCACAGGATCGAAGATCTCAGCATATTCACGGGCTTCAATCTCTTTGATTACTTCAGGCGTGATTTCAGGAATTATGCCATCATCTAGTGCATCAAATACTTCTTCTACTGCTTTTTGCTTTGCACGAGCACGAGCAAGAATCATGGTAAATGCATCATCAGTTGCCGCCATGAGTTTCGAGCTGTATGTGAGGAAGCCATTTGCATTCGCTTTCCTTGCAACGTTGGCAACAAACATCGCTGCTTTGTCACCTGCAGTGCCACGATTTTCTGCCCACCACTTCATCATCTCGAAGTGCTCATCACGCACATCGTATTCCGCATAACGGTTTTTGATGCTGCTCAGTTCACCTGTCCAATAACCATTAAGACGAGTCATGAAATACTGAAGTGCTTCAGGAATCGTTTGGTTCATAGCGTTGATCTGAGCTAAAGCAGATCGCATGCTCTGCGGATCTTGGAAGCCAGTACCTGCATATTCCATAAGACCACCAATCAGCTGAGAAGCTGGTCTCAGGAACACAGCTGTTCCAGTACCCATGATTGCTCTGAGAGGAGTTTTAGGACCACTCAAAACGCTGTTAATCATCATGCCTTGCATCTCACGAATCAAAGCGCCAGTTTTAGTTACGCCTGATTCAGTGGTCTCCCCAAGGAGTTTGTTCCGCATGAAGTTATCGAGGTCTGTCCAGTTCTGAAGCTTGTTAGACATAGAGAATGCTTCGACCATCGCCTGCAGAAAATCATCTGTAGGAGCTGCTTTAGCCATTTCCATCATCATGTCCACTTGATTTTTTGTGGACTCATGGATTTCAGCTAACTTCATTGAGCGGGCTTTTGCAGCTTGCCGTGGATCAGCTTTCTGCAGACCACGGAAGTTGGCACTGTTTAGATAACGTGAGCGTTTAGTTTCTGTTAGACCAACAATCAGGTTGTCCCTAATGTGATCTAAAGGACCACCAGGATCAGTGATATCTAGATGATCACCCATTTCACGTGAAGCAATGCCTAAGTCACGGAGCTTGGTAAACAAAGCAGTATTGACTAGATCAGCTGCAACAACGTTTTCAGTCTTCCAGACCATCTCATCAGCAATATTGTCCTGGTCATCAAACAGTTCTTTCCAATACTCACGCGGAGTAGATTCAGGGGTTTCACGTCCATTAATAATCTCCATTGCCTTTTCTTCGGCATAGGAGAACACATCATCTGGGTTCTTAAACTTAAGGCGTAGTTGCTTCATCAATTCTTGAAGCCGCTCTTCCCCATACATCTGCTTAGCAACTGATTGGTTTAGAGATGCTTCACCAAAACCAGCATCTGCATATCGTTTAGCAGCTGCAGGTGTGATGATGTTGTCAGTAGAGCCAAGCTCAGATCCATATTCTTTAGCAATACGCTTACTCTGCTTAGCAACTTCATATGCTTTGCCAGTGCTAAATGTATTGCCTTGATGAGTGTCAGCAATGGGTTTATTCTTGTACGCACCGAATCCTTCAAAATCGAGTTCGAGCTGACCCATCTCAAGAGTCTGCGCTTCCCGACTTTGGTTCATCTCATCGACTTTCCGATTTGCACGCTGCAGAGCATCTTCATCGGGCCGAGTCCAAGATGCAAACTTCTTGTGTGTCTTTGCATACGATTCCATCGTTGCAAGCTGTGCACCTTCGCTTAGTTTCGACATATCAATGCCAGCCTTAAACATATATTGGGATGTCTCCATCCGCAGTTGTTTGTCAACAGCAGCCTTAGCTGCATCTTCTGCCTTACTGCGTTTGACTTCGTTAAGCGTGTCAATTGATTCCAGAGCTGTTCGATCTGGCTTAGCAGGAGGTGCCTCTGCTTTATTACGAGCACGATTAGTAAGTGACTTCTTCAGCCCACCCATGGCTTGCATGGTCTTTTCAACCATTCCACCAAAACCAAACCCTTCAACAACTTGCTTGAAGGACTTCATGACTGGGTGATCAGTGTCCTGTGTAGAGAGAGGAGTATCGATGAACCCGAAATGATCTCGCAGCATTGCAAGAGCATTTTTATCTTGGTTGTATTTGGAAATGAAGTCAGCACCTGCACCAGCCAAACCAGTCTGAACGATTGCAGGTGTTGCAGATACAACACCCTTACCAACAACTGCAGTTGCTACAGGACCACCAACGACACTTACGCCTGCACCAAGGGAACCGTAGTGAACAATGTTCCTCCAAAACTCACCCCACCATGTGGCAGTTCTGAAGTCATTGTTTTGCTCCAGTACTTTGAATGGATGAAAGGTAGGCTCATAATCTTCGCCCATCTCTTCCATTCGACCTGAAAACATATCTTTGGTTCGTTCACCAAAGGTAGTAACAGAGCTCACTGTATCCAGTAGACCGCCCTTTGTAGCACGGTTCAACTCTTTACCAGTATCAACTAAGCCACCAACGAAACCCCGATCAGGTGGTTTCATTTCAGGTGTATTTTCGAGTAGATACTTTGTGGCTTCCTCGTTGGCTTCTTCTTCTTTTTGTTCTTCACTTGCCGACATTGCGGCATCTACTTCCTTATCGTAGTCTTCGTTAAATTGGATCATCGTTGCAGCCCAGGTAAGATGTTTGCGTTTTGGTTGTAGTAAGACACACCTTCAATCGCCTGTAGCAACGTTGCATCAGGTACGTGGAACAAACCTTGCCATTCAGCACGTAGACCTTTCATCAATGCATACTGACCTTTGCCATGCCAACGGACACGCCTGCGGTATAGAGCTAGTGCCAACTTGTCCTGAGTAGCCTTATCGAATTTGTCGTTAGGTGATACACCAGCTTCTTGGATTACACCAGCAAGTGTTTTAGGGATGATTTGATAAGCACCTGCAGCAAACAGTCTTTGCTGTCGCTGAAGTTCCATAACCTCACCGACTGTCATAGCACTCACACCACGTCCAAAAACATCTTTGCTATTTGCAGATCCAACTGCACGGTTTCCATAACCCCAACCTGAACCACCAGTGTTCATCGCGTCATATTCACCATATGCAAGGCTCTCTTTATTTTTAACAAGACTGAAGAACAGCTCAGCTCCTTTGGGATCCTGTGCAACCACTTTTTCCCAACGAGCACCTGTGCCAAGTTTGTCTATTAGGCGCCTAGAGTTTGGATCTAGTTTGTCAAAATCCTTTTCCACTTGTGGCTTCTGCAGCTTCAATCCTGTGTAGGCTTCATATTGTGCTGCTGCCATATCAAATGAACTTACCCCATCAACATGTTGCGCCAGTTGTTTAAATATCAATGGGATCGTTCCTTTCCCAGAGGCAAAGGATTTACCAAGGCGCTCGATGTGAGAATCAAGGCCAGGGAGTTTACCAGTAAAGTCACCATTTGTTACTTTTAATGCTTGTCTTGCTTGTTCGTATATTTGCTGTCTGTTGTAATCGCGTTGGTCTTCTAATGGTTTGCCGAAAGTACTGCCTACCTTCATTTCTTCTTGAAGCTGTCTCATAGCTTCTTTATGGGCTGCAGCGTGGGAATCGACACTGCCGTCTAACATCAATGACCGGTAGATCTCTTGGTACCGTTCATTACCAGTACGCACGAAATCACGATAGGCACTGTTCTTTTTGACAAATGCTTTACCCTCTGCATTAAAGACAGCATCAGCTTCTTTAACAATGTCACCCTTAGCAGATTTCAGCTGATTAGGTGTTGGGTCAACAGTTTCACTATCTCTAATCATGTTACGTGCGCGATAGTATGCACGAACTGAACTAGGTAAGTTGTCTGCCTCTAGTTCACTGATGTAGCCTTTACTTTCAATGTAGCCTTCAGCAATTAACTTCGCCTCATCAACGTCACCAGCTTCTACAGTCTGAAGATCACCCAGGAAATCATCGACAAGATCAGTGATACCTAGTCGCTTAGCAACTTGCCGGTAACCCATAATCTGTTCGTGGGTCAAAGGCTCTGTGGTTTCACGGATTTGTTGACGGATTGATACTTTGAAGTTCTTGGCAAGATTCTTGTTCTCCTCGATCTGCGCATTGACAAGAGAGTTCTTTGCATCGTCGATCGCATCGAGCATTTGTAGATCGTCGATATCACGTCTGAACCTTGAGGCAATACTACCCTTCACTCCATCGCTAAATTCAACCTCTTCATTGAGCATTCTCTCAATATTCTCGGCAACCTCAGGTTTAAACCGACCTCCCTTCAATCCTTCTGCAAGGTCCTTCAGGATCTCTTGCCGTGCTTTACCACGACCACCAAAGTCACCCGCTGCTAAGTTAATTTGTTTAAGCAGCTCATCAGCACCCATGCCAGCAATAGCTGCGGCATAGATGGAGTTCTTCCTCTCAATCTTTCTGTCAGATAACAGAGTCTCTTTTTGCTTTACAGCAAATGCAGTTGCAGCTTTAGTTTCATAGGCTTGCATCTGGGGGAACAAATACTTGTTCAACAACCCGAGATTCATCCCATCAAACTGAGCAAGGTAGCTGTCGCGTATCTTGCGCTCAACTGCTGCATATTCAGAGGTGTTTGCTGGCTGTACACCAGTATTCAAACCAACCTCACGATCACCGATCATTACAGTGACCTTGCTGTTCTCTCTGTATGATCCATATCCAGCACCTGCCATCATGGCAATAGCCTTCATATAGCCATACTTCTTCCAGCCAGACGCATTCCTAGCTTTAGTAATTAGATCTACAGGTGCACCATTAGCTTCTAGCGTGGCACCTGCTGCTTTAGAAAGTACAGCTGCACCTTCTGCAGCAGCTTCCTTTTCATCGAATAGAGCAGCTTCAGCAGAAGGCAAACCAAGCAGGAATGCCTCGTTCATTGCCTCTTCAACTACCTGATTCTTGCGCCATTCAACGAGACCCTGAACGCTTTCAGTGATTGTTTTGGAAAAACCCATCAGGTCTTCCATCTGTTGCTCATTGAAAACTTGTTCAAGCTCACGATTTCTCTTAAGAGATTCGTAGCGCTGCTCCATACGGTTACGAGTATTTTCTCGTTCACGTTTGTCAGCATCCTGATCCAAGCGCAGTTGTGTTTGCGCTGAGTCTTGATTAATGCGGCGGACGCTCATCTCCTGGTCTAAAAGACGCTGGAGGTTCTGTTGTTCTGTTTGTTGGTTCTGCCGTAGCAGAGGCGAAATATCTCCGGGTCGGATGGGCTGAAAACCTTGGCTTTGAGCAAACCCTTTATATGACGCACTAGGTTCAAACGGTTTAGGCATTTTTATCCAGGTAATGCATAGGGAATTCCTCCCCACTTAGGTTCGGGTGCTTTAAAAGTACTTTGATTATTGAAACCTCCCATCTGTGCAAACTGTCCGACAGCTCCCACAGCAGCTCCGGCAATTGAAAGCCCCATGTTGTACTTAGGCGTAGAAGGCATGAAGGTATTTCTTTGATATGCTCCAACAGAAGCAGCACCACCTGTAGGCATGGAGCTGAATTGTGGAGGTGGTAGCTGTGCTTGCAGCATTGGTGGAATAGCGATTTGTGCCTTGTCAGCCAACCGCTGGTTAAGTGCAGAGCGACGGATGTTGTCATTTTCAGCATCCATCTGTGCATCAGCACTCGACAGGGATTCAGTTAGTTCTGCTGCTGATAAGCCAAACTTGGCATATGTTTCCTTCTCAGCTGCTAGCTCATAGCTAGCTCCCCTGTCCCCTTCATTTGCAACTACATAGCTTCCTACCGAATTCGCCAGGTTTCGCTGGTCTTTCGACATTTGGAAGTTAGCTGCTGTATAGATCTCATCTAGTCGGCGTTCATTCTGTGCATACGCTTCATATGCAGCGATGTCTTGATAGATGGATCGCTCTTTGAAAAGCTCAATTTGCTCGCCGTAGATGTCCTCAGTACGTTCGTTGCTGTACTTGATCATCAAGTTCTGGAACGTGTTGCTGTAGATCGCATTTGAGCGAAGATCGCCCTGGCGTTGGACCTCAGCAATTAGAGCATTACTAGCGCCAGCTATTTGATCAAGATGACCTTGGAAAGCCATTTTCTCTTGATACTGAGCCTGTCGTCTAGCTTCCCGAGCTTGCTCTTTTAATTGATTCTGTTGTTGAAATGAGCCAAAGATGCCTTGAGCTAATGAAGCTCCGGCTCCTATTGCCGCTCCCCAGACCATAGTTTTACAATCTCCACGTGATAGTTGCGAGCACCCCAGGGCTGCACAACATTGATTACTTTGAAACCTAGTTTTTTAACTAGCTTGATAAGTGCTGTATTCAAGATATCAATCTCGTTATACAGCATCGGTTCAGGTCTCTCGTTTAAAAACTTCTTAGTAGCCCTGATAAAAGCAAGAGGGTGTTTCTTTACTTCGGTTGTCATCTGAAGCCAGATGTTCCCATCTGGTCCTATGCCAACTAATGCCATGTAGTCACCATTCTCTGTGATGGCTACATAGCATTCGTCAAGCAATACACCTTCTGCCATTGCCAGAGCAGGGTTAGCCCCTGACCTGTACATGTCATTTATTCCTTCCTGTAGCAGATTGTTTGATACGTGTGGTACATCAGCCAGGGTGGCAGGTCGAATTGTTAGTTGCATTACGCACGTCTATAGAATTTATTACCTAATCGTCCTTCCCACTGCATAGCCAGAAGGCTCAAAGGGAATGGAGTGTCAGCAATGATATTAATTTTGAGGTTCTCGTTCCGTTGATATAGGGGTACTTCATGCTCTGAACTAGCAAGCATGTTTACAGAACCAAGAGTGTATGAATACGGTTCAGCAATAGTGATCACCTTCTCATACTCAGGAATACCAGTAATATTTACCTTGTACTTAAGCGGTCCACCGAGACCGGCAGACATTTTAAATCGGTGAATAATTAGGTCAGCAGTGAAGTCTGACTGCACATTGCCATCACCAGATTGTGTGTAGAAGAATTTAGGTAATTCAATATTGAATTCATATAGGTACCCAAGTACCAGTGATTTGCCACGCCAGTCTTCATCAACAGTGAAGGTTGTAGCACCATCCGCAATAGTTGGATATGTAACCGTGCCATCACCAGTATTTACGATAGCCAGTTTATGGGTATCAGTGTCTAGGTGAGTGAACGGAAGTGTAATTGTACTCTTATCTGTAGTGCTGTTGTAGGTAATCTTCGATTCAGTAAAGAAGTGATCCAAGCAAACGTCTGTCTTCTCGCCTGTAGCGAGAGTTAGGTTACCTGTTTCATCAGCCTGGCTAAGGTCAAACACATTGAGGAATACCTCACTGCCATGCTTCACAACAGCAAAGTAACTACTCTGATCAAAGAAATGATGCAGCAGAGTACCTGTCAGATCCCAGGTAAACCACGTGGATACCTGACGATCTCTACCTACATCAACAAATCGGTAGAAAAATACTTGTTTATTTCCTGTCTCTCCAGCAGCAATCATGGACTGCGTAGATGACGCAGTAATCTGATCAACTGTAGCAGGGATAAATTCTGGCACTACATTAGTCAGCTCATTAAGTGTAGGAGCTTCCTCTGTAGTGATATTTGCGAACTGATAGATGCGAGTGTATAGCGGTGTCTTAGCTGCAAATGTAATGGTCGAACCAAGGTTAAGAGCACCTAGGTTTGCATCACACTCATAACTACTGATCGAGTTGACCTTAGCTGTAAGTGGACTTAGGACGTCACCATCAGTACTCAGTAGGTACTGCTGTCGGTCACCAAACAACACAAGACCGCTTTGAATAGTCTGTCCATATCGCAGACCAGCAGCTTTAGTAGTAGATACACCAATTTCAATTGGATCATCATCTACAGCTTGTACAGCTGAGGTTGCAAAGAAGTTAAAGAAGTCACCTGACCTTGACATATTGATCGTGTCACCGGAAAGGAAACACAACCGGTTCCTGTAGAACACCATATTAGTAATGGTGCTACCTACAAAGGCAGGGATAGGAGCTGAATCATTGTCACCTACAAGTCGATTGTTATAGGTAATAGAAGAAAACTTAAATGAACCATCACTTAACCTCTCAAGTTTGTGAGGCATAGTGGTTGGATCAATAACAGTTTCCAGACCAGGAGCAACAGTCTCTACCCATGTACCAGGACCATCTGTAGCATTACCAGTAGTCTCAAACTTGACGTGCATGTCATCTTGAGTCAAGTCAGTTGCATTGATGATCTTGACAATGTATCCATTTGTGCACTGGTTAGGTAGCTGTGCTTGTGATGCAACTTTGTCTTGAAATACAGTGATGGAGTTATCTTGACTACCACCACTCACATTGATTTCAAAGGACTCTGTTGATTCAAGGAAAATACCAGGACCAACAACTCGTGTATTTGCACTTGTAAAGTCAAGATCAGAATCAGCTACGATTGCATCTCGCAGTGCAGTAGCAATAGTATTAGAGTCATTTTGAACTGGACTAGATGTATCAACCGCTGTTGGTGTGCTGTGTGTGATGACCTTTGTAGTTCCATTGTTGGAACCGCTAGTCATCTTGATGGTCACACGGTAAGAGGTGTTGTAGCTGACAAGGTTGACACTAATGAATGCTTTCTTACCGCCTGCATCAGCAGGTGATAAGGTGCTCTCCATTGCAACTGTCTTCTTCTTGTTCAGTACAAGAGTAGTGTCGCTGATAGTAAGAAACTCAAGGTCATCCGCAGTTGCATCTTTTAGATAACCACCGCTAGGGACAGTCACTGCACAAGCAGCAATCTCACTATCTAATGCCGTTTTTGCAGCTGCTTCTTCTTGTACTGCACCATCAGTACCAGTGCTGTTAATCGTTTCATCGTATGCATCTTCTGCAGCAGTTA
>CENS01067256.1_pt1 | contig 12326 bp, 5 predicted proteins | sample 530201 | NCBI WGS metagenome assembly CENS01 (sample SAMEA2619747, study PRJEB7988) | marine metagenome | biome: marine biome (ENVO:00000447); feature: surface water layer (ENVO:00002042); material: "saline water (ENVO:00002010), including plankton (ENVO:xxxxxxxx)" | depth 5 m | reverse complement strand
ATGCGTTGGAAGTTATTTATGAAATACTTAACCGAACTTGGAAAACCGCTACCTATGCTGTTTATTTGTAAGAATCGACAGCAGGTCGAACAAGCTATAAGTATAATCAAAGACAACATACCAGATGACAAAAGAAGACGTGGGAAAAAGCTACGGCGTAGCAACCGAAAGGATGCACCGCCTGATAGCGAACTTCTACGAGGACCTGTTCAACAGGGAGGGCGATCCGAAGAGACACCCAGGGTACGTAGTGGAGCTGACACAGAAAGTGAGACAGCAGATTAACTACGAACTCGACCTCGTAAGAGAAGCCTCTAACCAATTTTACGAAGCTCATGGTGAGCCAAAAGCGGAGGGCCTATTCGGGCTCGACGGGAAGGGTGGCTGAGGTTCGGTTTGTGAGAGCGGCAGAGGAGTTAGGACTGGACGTAAAGAAGTCCTCACACACTGAGGACATACATGAGCATGTAGACTACTGGTTGGCCCATAACAACATGGGTCGCTGGGGTGTAGATGTAAAAGGGAACAATCTGCCCGACGAGATTTGGGTGGAGCTGAAGAACGTACAAGGGAATGCTGGATGGTTGTATGGGGGCGCCAAGATAATCGCTTTCGACATGCCAGAAGAAGGTGGATTCTCAATCGTGGATCGGGCGGAGCTCGTGCATTACACTGAGGATGAACTCAGGGATGCTGTTATGGTCGCGAACAAACGTGACGCATACAAGCAGAAGTATCGCAGGAAGGACCGCCAAGATCTAATCACTAAACTTAACTTACACGACATCAGGTCTTTAGATACCTACCGAATATGGAGGTATTCAAAAGAATTCTGAGTATCTTGTAGGCCTTTCCGAAAAAAAAACATGAGCACAGAAAAACTTACTCCATGGGGTGAGGTAGGATACCCCACGTTCAAGAGAACGTACTCTCGACCTACCGAAGATGGCAAGACAGAAGAGTGGCCTGATACGGTCGAGCGCGTAGTCAAGGCATGCAACGACCAACTTGGTTGCAACTTCAACGAAGTCGATCAAGAGGAGTTGAGAAACATCATGCTGGACCTGAAAGGTACCGTAGCTGGCCGATTCCTGTGGCAACTCGGAACCAAGACCGTAGATAAACTGGGGCTCCCATCCCTTCAGAACTGCGCGTTCGTTGTTGTGGACGAGCCTGTTCGCCCATTTACGTGGGCATTCGAAATGTTAATGTTGGGTAGCGGAGTTGGATTCAACATTCAGAGAGAAAACATCTACCAGCTCCCAAAGGTCGGGAACCAGAAAGTCGAGATTACGAGGGCTGATGTCAATGACGCAGACTTTATCGTTCCTGATTCTCGTGAGGGATGGGTACAGCTTCTTGAGCGGGTCATTGAATCTCACTTCTGGCAGGACGGGTCCTGTGAGGATTTTACGTTTGCCACTCACCTCATCCGTCCTAAGGGTGCAAAGATCAAAGGGTTCGGTGGTACCGCCAGCGGTAGCGAAGACCTGGTCTGGGGCATGATGGAGATTAACAAGATCCTGAACTCTAAGGCTGGTCGTCGCCTGTCCAGCGTGGACTGCCTCGATATCATGAACATCATTGGCAAGATCGTGGTGGCTGGTAACGTCAGAAGGTCTGCTCAGATTGCTCTGGGTGACTACGACGATATGGATTTCCTGCGTGCCAAGCGTTGGGACCTCGGTAACATCCCGAACTGGAGAGCCATGTCCAACAACTCTGTTGTGTGTGACGACATCTCCAAGCTTCCAGAGGAGTTCTGGGAGGGGTACAAGGGTAACGGAGAGCCTTACGGCTTGATCAACCTGAAAGCTTCTCGTGCCATGGGTAGGACTGGAGACACACAGTATCCCGATCCTAACGTTCAGGGCTACAACCCCTGTGCCGAACAGAGTCTTGAAAACTTTGAGACCTGCTGTCTGGCTGAGGTGTACCTCCCAAACATCGAAACCTACGATGAACTTAGGAAGGTCCTTCGATACCTGTACAGGGTAAACAAGCACAGCCTTGCCATCCCGTGTTCCATTAAGGAAACCGAGGACATCGTACACCGCAACATGCGGATGGGTATTGGTGTCACTGGATACCTTCAGGCTTCTGAAGAACAAAAGTCTTGGCTAGACAAAGCCTATACGTATCTTCGCGCATACGACAAAGAATACTCTGAACAACATGGGTTCCCTCCTTCCATTAAGCTTACTACAGTTAAACCCTCTGGAACGCTGTCTCTACTTGCTGGTGTTACACCAGGGGCTCACCCTGGATACTCCCAATATTACATTAGGAGAATCCGAATGGCTACAGATAGCGAGCTTGCACGAGTTGCTAGGGCTAACGGGTATCACGTAGAATACGTCCGCAACTTCGACGGTACAGAGGACCACAGCACGGTGGTTGTATCTTTTCCTTGCTCATTCCCTGAAGGCACTCAGTTCGCTGACGACATGAGTGCATGCGATCAACTGGACGTGATCCGAAGGCTGCAGGCTGAGTGGTCAGACAACAGCGTTAGCGTCACCATCTACTACCGTAAGGAAGAGCTGGAGGCTATCCGATGGTGGCTTCACGACCACTACGTCGATACAAAGTCTGTTTCCTTCCTCCTCCATAGTGATCATGGTTTCGATCAGGCTCCGCTGGAAGAGATTACGAAGGAGAAGTACGAGGAGATGAAAGCTGGTGTCACCCCGATCACGTCTTTGGACAAGCTCTCGCTTGACGATATCGAGATCGACAACTGCGATACTGGAGCATGTCCCGTCCGATAAGCGAATGCTGGGTCAGCCAGTTGTACTATCTTAGCACCGTTACACCGACATAGTGCGGGGTAATTTCGCTAACCTTAGAGGGGCCCTTCGGGGCCCCTCGTTCTTTATGGTGTAAAGCTTATTGTAAAGTTGTCAAGGGCTATGACAGATTGATCAGTGTTAAAAATGAATTCATCTTCGCCTGATCGCCTGTCGATGTATAGTCTAAACCAGTTACCTTCAGGAGGGAACTGAAACGTACTAGGATCTAGAGTCTGTTCCCCAGTATCCCATGTCACCCATTGATCTTCTACAATGTCGTAAGAAGAGGGGCTTAGTCCGTCCTCAACGAATCTTATGTAGTCTTGGGACCCAAAAATCCCAAGACCCGCACGAAGACCTCCCGACCGAAAAGTAGAAGCGGCTTCATTGAGACCAGATAGATAGATATCTGTTCTTAACCTCCACGTTGAGTAATCCTTATAGTTGTCTGGGAAGCTATTGACTCTTCCTAGCTCCTTATACCATGATTCACCTGTATGAGCTTCAGGAGCGGTAGCGTACCACAGTCCACCTCTTTCAGGGCTTCCAGGTATGCGCGTGTACTTCACCACACCGACCCTACCACCAACCTCTTGGTTGTAAGAGGTGTTGTAGACTTGAGCTCCTGAAGTAAACCCAACCCCATTATCAGCTGCAAACAACCAATCGTCTCCGTCTCCGCCAGAATTCAATGGGTCTGGTGCAGACGTGAAGTCAAACGTGAAACTGTACGGCTCTAGCGTCGATATTGGTTTTTGAAACCTAGTACATCCTAATCCAAGCCCAATCATAATTACTGCTACAAATATTATTGTTTTCACTTTCTAACCTTTTCTATCGTCCTACCCGCGAAATACGCCCCGAAGACGGTAAGCATCAGAATTTCAAGTAGGTTTATGTAGTTCTCTGGGGGCATGAATGTCACATCAAGGCCATCCCACACCATGATAATCATGAAGAACAAAGTCAGCGTAATCAACGTGACAGGCCTTATATACTTAGCAAGCTTGACGTCACCCTTTGCATCCGCCTCCCATCTTCTAGTCACTTGCTCTTGTGCGTTCATCTCTTCTTCAGCGGCCAGTCTTTCAAACTCCATCTTGTCCTCTGCCGATAATCCAGGGTCACCCGCGACCACTCGCTTGACGATACCGAGTACGCCCTGATCAGGAAGCACGCCTCCGAGAGTGTCCGCCACATCGGGAAGCTTTTCAGCCACCCACTTCCCAACCTTGGTGTCCTTGAATTTTTTATCTCTGCTCATACTTCTCTTGCATGATATCGAACAGGACCGTGGTGTGATTCCTAAACTGCCCGTTGTTTATCTCGACGGCACCGTTGAACCCTCCGTTTAGATCGTTGAGAGCTTCAACCTTCTCGAAGTCATCCATTGCGTTGTACTCCTCCGTAGCCATCAATTTTTCTATCTCCATGTACCTCTCCTTACCTGAAGCCTCCATCAGTCTGTTGAGGTCATTGGTGTTTAGGTACAGCGCATCAGCCATGAACTCCTCGTCGTTTACCCACGTATACTCCAGACCCTCTTCTTCAAGCATCTTGAGATGCTTCTTTCTTATGTTAGGCACGTTGATCTTTCTCTTCTGCGCGTACCCAGGGGTTCCACACGCCTGTGTCAGGTCCTCTGTCTGCTCGTACAGCCTCCAGATTTCGTTGGACACTGCATCAGCTTCACCTTGTCTAGCCTTGGTGATGTCGAACAGCTGGTAAGCTATACCGTTTGTGCCTCTCGGTGTTTGCTCGATCTTTTCTCCCTTCCAGTTTCTCCTGATGGGCAGTTCGCCGAGGCCAAACGTTCTGGACTTAATCGTGTACTCAAACTTCTTCAGGATCCTCTCTGCAAATCCCATGTCTTTTGTTATCCTGCTGTCAGGAAGGTAATCCCTCTCTGCCCTGTAGAAAGCAGTCATGGTGTTCGGAAGGACCGTTGCAGACATAGCTTGGAACGTAGTGCCCAGCCAGTTCTCCCAAGTCCTTTCGTCTCCAGTAGAGATCACTTGTATGAAGTTGTTCATTCCTTGAACAAAGCTCTGATCCATCATGTGGGCGATGGAACTAAACGCCTGTATTCCGAATGCGTCTTGCACAACATGAGACGCCCACTTGTCTCCACTGTAGTCTCTCTTCTTCAACTCCCCTCTGTCTACACCCTTCACAACACTTCCCATCACGGTGCCTATGATTCCGAGCTTCATGTAGGAGATGAAGTAGTCGTCCTCCTGTTTAGCTGTAGACTCTCCGTTGATCCACCTGTTAAGGGCGCTTATGTTGATGCTGTTCGGGGGGAACTGGTCGTAAGCCATGTTTCTCTCCTCATCCTCATTCCATTCGATGGCACCAGATATGAGACCTTCCCTGATCATCATTAGCGTAACCTGCGTAGCCATTCCGCCGATCATGGACTTAGCCAAGGTTTGTGATGCGCTACGAGCGTCACCATTTCTAAGCTCTGACATCATTCTTGGGATAGCCACATAGGGTGTAGCGAACGTCAGGGTGTCGTACAAGATGTTTGCTGGGGTCCTTCTGTAAGGAATGTTAGACCTAATCAAGAATCTAGCTATAGCGTTACCATCGGTCCCTGGAATCCAATCGAAGAATCTAGCCGTCATCCTCTCCACAAATTTCACAAAGTCATCTGCCGTCCTCGATGCAATGGTCTCCTCTTGGTAGGTGAGCTTCTTTCCTTCCGCCTCTGCCATCTCCATGGCCTGCTTGGTCGGAAACTTCAAGAAGTTCTTCAGTGCCTCACCCTCAAGACCCTGATTCCTACCTATTTGATACAGCTCAATGCCCTCGACATACCTCCTAAATGGAGTGTCACCGAGAGACAGGAATCGGAACATGATCTCAGCAGGAATACCGAGAGTACCCTGAACAAACAGCTTAGCGCGAGTGTTCAGAGAAACCTTACCATCAGGACCAAGCGGCAAGTCTCCTTTACCCATAGCGGACATAAGCGACCTGAATGGAGCAAAGCCCCTAGCCATTCTCCACTCCGTTACATCAGCCTCCTGACCAGTTTTAATTTGGTCTATAGCCTCCATGAATCCCACCCCAAACCTTCTCATACCATGTATGTAGGCGTTGATAGAGTAGTTTCTTTTCATCGGGGAGTCTATGCCAAGGACATTGACTAGCCTTTCTATCGGGAGAGCCAATGCGTCCACCGCTACCTTGCCCAATGCGTTGACCATGTTCGCCCCCACGTTGGTTATCTGAGACATAGGAGTAAGAAGATTACCCTGTATCAGCAATCCTCCGATCTGCCCCCAACCTCTTTCGATCACTGCGTTAGCGAATGTCTCTAGATTTTTCTCAGCCTCTTTGTATTCTTTTGTCTTAGCTTTCAGCTCAGCCTCTAAATCCTCTCCAGCGATAGCTCGCTTCATGAGCTCCTCGTGCTCTGCTCCCAGCCTGAATATCTCAGCCGCCATCTTTTGGAGTCTGGACTTCTGTTCGTCCGACAGGGAGTTGCCTCTTCTTTCAACCTCCTTCAGGATGACCATCTCAATCCCCCTGGGTGTGCTTCCCCTGAGTTCCCTGAGGTGTCGCAGTATCCTACCAGCTGTAGTACCCATGGCAGCTGCCTCCTCGATGAGGTCTGGTATAGCGTCCATGTCACCATTCGCAACAGCCCTGTTGATCATCTCTGCTGCAGCCAAAACACCCAAGTCGTCGTTGCGCTGAGACAGCCTACCAAGACCGTCATCAGTCATGATGTCGATCAGCTCCGCATCTGTCTTGTTCCCCAGCTGTTGCTTGAGCTGCTTGAGGACCTGAGGTGTAAAGTAGTTGTTTGGATTGTTGAGGATGGTTTTTCTGGTCTCACCTTGGTACGTTCTAGATGCACGACCAGCCGTCTGCCTAAGCCTGAGCCTGACGCTTGCCCTCTTCTGAGCCTCCTCCATGTTGTCTACGACTTCGCTTTCGCTCATCGCAACTTGAGAGGCGATAGGCATGTTGTCGTATGCCTCCATCAAGTCCTCCTGATTGGTGAACTCTACCCCCATTCTACTAGAGTATGCAGCGAACCGCTTGAGCGCCCTGTCATACTTGGGGCCTCTCTTGGTTCTCTTCTCTTTCTGAGCTTCCGTCTCAGTCCTACCTTCAAAAAGAATAGGGTCGTTGAAGTCGTAGTACTCAATGTTTCCCCTGAGGTAGACTACGCTACCTATAATCGTAGCCTCATCAGCAGACTTAATCGGTCTTCCAGAAGCGTCTACAAACACGTTGTGCTTAAAGGGATTGAAGAATGCTTTCACACCGTTGAAATCTGTTTGATTCAACTTGTCAGTGAGGAACTCCCCGTTGACACTAGCCATCGGGAACTTGTTTTCCTGGAAGGTAAGGATCTTTCTCCTTGCGTTCTGGTTGACATACAGTGTAGGGTTCTTCACCGTAACGGCAGCAGCGTACCTAAGCGCCTCCCCCGATGCGGTCTTGTCATGCATGGTCTGAACGGGAACCCCTGTGTTCTTCATTACGTTGAGGTTGAGCCTAACACCAACCTTCTGACCTTCAGATATTTGAGAATCCTTAGCCATGATTCTCCTTGAGGTTGCGTCTGTACTCAAGGCCTCCATTACGGCCTCGTCATCAATAGTGAGGTTGGGGCGCACTTTCGAAGCCTCATCAAGGGTTCTCTGCCTGTATAGTGGAGACTCAGTAGCGTCTCCGTTTGAAAGGGGTCGAGTAAGCCTTGAAGATGCTCTGACCTCGTCTTTTGGCAAAGCCTTTATAGCGGACGCATATGTCTCGTACTTGCTGGTTAGAGCCTTACCCTTCAGTATCTCTGCCGTGGAAACCTGACTATCTGCAAACAAGAGCTGACCAAACTGAGATGGTGTCATTTCGCCATCGGAAACAGCTGTAACCAACTGCCTAGTTCTCGTAAGATCGTCTGCATAGAACTTTGTAGTTGGGTTAATGGCTTCAGAAAGCAAGCCCTCAAGCTTTGTTGCTGTGTCTGCGTCTGAGATCGTAGACAAATAGTCTCTAGCAATGTCTATGGCAGCAACACCTGTTCTTTTCGCAATGTCAGAAACAGGAAAGGTGGTGTATATCCTACCATATGAAGACATATTGCTCTTCAAAGACCTTCTTCTCTTTCCGAATTCACCTTGAGTGGGCAGGTTTTCAACAAGCCATCCAGCCAGCTTTTCTATGTTGGCTTCAATCTGCATTTCAATGTCCAATCCGTAATTACTCCCCAACAGCATGGACATAGTTCTCATGACGTGACTGTCTATAGTGAGGACGTCTGAAAGCTTTGTATCCGCGACACTTAGATCGGGCATGCTGTACTGAGATAGGTTAAGCGCCCACGCACCCAGCTTCGCAGAGAACAACTCCTGAGCCATTACAGTTCCAGTTTTTCTAACTCTAGAGCCCTCGTAAGGAGACAAAAGAAACTTCATAACGGAATCCCACATAACGTTTCCGTTGTCATCAATAAAGTTTCCTCTGGTTCCAGTTGCTCTAACGAGAGCGTCTTTTACGGTTGCTGGTATCTGCTTGTTGCTATACGCACTCAAGTCCCCCTGTATCAGAGCGTTAAGCTTGTCGAACGAGTTTCTGGCACCTAAGAGAGTGTGACCTGGAATCAAGTTCTTTTTGTCAAATCCAGGAAACGTCCCCCTCTTTTTCATGGAGTCGATCATAGCCTGAGGCAGAATCAGGTGCGCCCCTCTTCTACCCTTGTCTTTGTTCGCCAGTTCAAGGATTTGCATGGCAACCTCTACATTCGGGTTGGCCCTATTTTGAGCAGAAGTAAATGCCATGATGAAGTGAAGTCTCATCATGTTATCCTGAACAGTGCCGTCAAGGCGGCCACTTTCAATCAGTTCTTTTACTCTAGTAGTCGCTGCCTCATGGTAGTTTTCAAAAAACTTAATCGGGTTCTCTCCTTCAAAAACTTCTTTTATTACCTCCGAAGACCTTTCTCCCGTGTAGTACATGGCAAGGTCAGCCAATTTAGAAGAGGCATTAACGGACTCTAAGTCATTGTACCTCCCAAACTCACCAGCAGAGTAGCCAGGGGGAACGTGTTCAGGCATGTTCATGATTGCCTGACGAATAAGTATTTCCTCCTCAAGCTTATTCTTTACTCTGTTCAGATTGATTCCAGTCAAGCTCTGTATAGAGTCTTTTATCTTGGCCCTGCGGGTCATGTACTCATCAGCGCCAAGCCGACCCATTAGGTCAAGCCTTAGGTAGTGAGAGGCTCTGGACACGTCATCCATTCCGCCCCTAATAAACTCTTTTCCTTTTGCTCTCGCTTCTTTCTGTATTAGCTGCTCAGTATTTTCCTCAAATCTTCTTACGAGCGCAACCTCCCTCTTATATCTGTCAGAGTTAACCCTGTTGTTTCTTTCCATAACGGACATCTTGTTAAGAGTCCTTTTTATCTTGTTGCGAATCCTAGCGGCAACCACAGGGGATATGATCTTCTGAGACACAGCATCGGAGATCATGCTGTTAATTTGCTTTGATGACTCAACAGACGTTATTCGATCACTTCTTCTAGACTTGTAGTTTTTGATTCTTTCGACGTCGATTGGGGTTCCGTCTGTGGTTTCGAATGAAAAGAAGTGTTGATCCTCACCCATTTTGGTGGACTTCTTCCACCAGTTTATGAAGTGCCATACATCGTTAAACTCCCTAGTGATCTCTTCACTACCAATGTCCTTCTTGAATCCTATGTCGTACCTATAGAACGTCTCCTTCATCTTGACAGTAATCTTGCCGTTCTCGTTCGTCGGGATTCGGGTGGGGGATATTCTTTCTGACGCTCTCTGATCCCCAGCTTCCTCGACATCGAACCTAAAGGTCTCACCTCTTTCTTGAGCTGCAGAGAACTTCTTTCCAATTTCCAAGAGGGTATCGACGCTATCAATCTGGAACGTCTTACCCATAGCTCCGTACAGGTCGACAAGCATCTTGTTCAGTGCAATCCTGAACTTGTCTACTTGAGAGAATTGGAACCTGTCTGGGTTAGCCGCGTACGCAGAGAGAAACTCAATGACAGTCTCTTCAAATACCTCCGCCTTTTGTTTCTGAGTAATTGCTCCTCTCCCATACTGAGCTTTCTTCGACTCAACTCTCTCTCTCAGTCCAAGGCTTCCATCATCAAGGTTCTCCTTTTCGGCAAGCTTCATGACTAGGCTCTCCATCCTGGAGGCCAGCCTGGGGGACTTCATGTAGAGGTTAAATAGGCTTGCACCTATGACGGAGTGCATAACCTCCTCTTGGAGAGTTTCCTTAAAGGATTTCTCCCTAAGGGCTCCTCTGAACTGCTCACCTTCCAGCCTTGCGTTATCTCTAATCGCCTGAGGGTTTATGTGTATCACCCTCTTACCGTCTGACTTTGTGAATAGGCCACCCCAAGAGCCAGCCTCGACAGCGTCTGCCGCATCTTGACTCTGGTAGATCCTAACTTCCACATTGTCCCCGAACAGAGCCTTGACCAGTTTGGTGAGGTTGTTTATAGCCTTGGCTTCAGCCGCAGTCTCGACTCCGTTTTGTCCCGCAACTACAGCAGAGGATCCATCTGAGTTTGTGCGAACCGTGACGTATCCATCTTCAGCCGCATTTACACCCTCCTTTTGCTCAGTCTGCCCTTCTTCCTGCACTGGATTCTCCTGAATGGCAGCCTCGATGTCAGAAAAGTCCCTAGCGTTTTGCTTGGACCTTTCGGTGTACTCCTCTCCAGTAATGGTGTTGCCGTCAGCATCCATGTACTGGTCAGAAGGAATAAACGAGAACGAGGTCTGGTTCCCTTCAGTGTCTTTGATGACCGAGAAGAAGTTGTCTGGGTTGGTCTCGTGATATACGGGCTTACCCTCGAACAGGTTGATGGAGCCGTCAGCCTGCACAAGACCCGTCCTGTGAGCTACGCTCTCTTGACCAAACTTCTTGGCGAACTCAATAGAATCCTCAATGGTCATATCCTCCACAAGGAAGCTGTTCTCCCCCGCATCGTACTTACCTACGATACGATGAATCTTCCCTTCGTACCCTCTGCTTACAAGCCACCTCAGAGCCATCCTGTTGAACTGAATGTTCTTGCCCTCACTTACAGTTTTTGCGTTGGGGTTCTCCGCAGTAAGCATGGCGAAGTCACCCTCCCCATCGAGTATCTCTCTAACCCTATCGGAAGAAAGGGAGGAGTTCTCTAGGCCCTGTATGGTTCCGTCCAACCACTCTTGAGTAAGTCGTGCCTCCCCTTCGATCTGAGTCTCTGCTTCTGACACAGACCCAAAGGCCTCCGCCGCAACCCCAGTCTTTTGAGAAAGCTCCTGCCTAATGTCTTCTTGCTGATTTTGAAGGTCCGCAGCAACCTCTGGATCTACGTCCTCTTGCTTCAGCTGCTCCTTTATTTCGTTGTGCTGTTCGATAAGAGCCTTGACCTCAGACCTCTTCTGCCTTGCCTGCTCTGCAACTTTAAATGCTTGATCAACAGCGTCAGAAGTAGTTTCTCCTCGCTGCATCCTACTCATCATGTCGTCTGCTGCGGCCTCAACCTGAGCGACATCCAAGTCAAGCTGACTCATCTGTGCCTCTGCAGCGGCATCAAACTTTGTTTCGTTTTCCTGATCGGTCAGGGTGACGGTCTCAGAGGCTACGCTGTTCACCAGCTTTTGTCTCTCCTGAACAGCCTTGTTGAGTTCAGACTCAAGGTCTACGTTTGTGTCTGGAGTCTGGTTTTGATCAATCATGTTGGACATGGCATTGATCTCCTGATCCAACTTCTGAACGGCCTCAAACAACTGAGGGTGTCTCAGTTGAAGCATGTCGTAGAACCTAGCATTTGCCTCGGTCATGCGATGAGCCCTCAGTCTATTGCTGTCGGCCATCCGCTGATACCCCCTTTTCTCTGCTTCGTTGATAGCCTCTTGAGCCTTAACCTCAAGCTCATCAGCCCTTCTCTCCAGATTTCTTATGTCTAAAGCGTTGGCGTTGGCCCTGCTTCTTGCTCCAGCCACAGAGTTTCCGTGAGCGAAACCCCCACCTACAGCCATGGCACCTCCAAATCCTCCGAGAATACTTTGCTCAAACAGATCGATCAGGTTGAAGTCTGACTCCTGCCCCAGTATCAGGGGCTTTGAAACCAACTCGTCAAAAGCATAAGCAATACCCTCTTCTGCCGCCTCTGTAGAAGACCCCATTCCAAGCCTCATGGAGGTTGCCTTCCATGTATCTAGTAGTGCGCGAGAATGAGCAAACCAAGAAGAACTACCCCTAAGCTGACTTGCGTTAGACACACCCCTGACAGCCTGAGGGTGGAGCCAGGACCTTCTTCCACTGTTAAGCACCTGCCTGCTAAGCCCTCTTCTCTCAAGCCTTGCTATGTTCTCTAGCATCCACTTGGAGCTACCCTTAGTGATTCCTTGCAGAATTCTACCCCCAACGAACTCTATGCCCATCGCGCTACCCGCGTAAGCGAGTCTAGAAAAACCTGTTGAGTTGGGATCAAGAGCGGCTTGAGCGTAAGCGCCCCCACCCCCAGCGGCA
>CENS01011629.1_pt1 | contig 12359 bp, 4 predicted proteins | sample 530201 | NCBI WGS metagenome assembly CENS01 (sample SAMEA2619747, study PRJEB7988) | marine metagenome | biome: marine biome (ENVO:00000447); feature: surface water layer (ENVO:00002042); material: "saline water (ENVO:00002010), including plankton (ENVO:xxxxxxxx)" | depth 5 m | reverse complement strand
GATACTAATAATACATATTTTTATGCTAGAAATTCTGGTTCAGGTAACGCTGGTATTAAAATGAAAAACTCTCAGGGAGAGTGGACTATTATAGCAAATGATAGATTAAGGTTTTACGATGATGATAATTCAGTAGAAAGATTTTCAATCTTATCTGACGGTAAAGTTGGTATAGGTACAACAAGTCCACAAGGTACGTTAGAGATCGCCGACACAGACAACGCTAACTTGATATTGCGTTCTGATAGCGATAATAACAGCGGAAGTCGTAATTCCCAGATACAGTTTCAGATTGATGCTAGCACGAACAAAGGGTTGGTTGGTTATGACCAAGATAATGATGTGATGCAGTTATCGTATGGTGGTAACAATAAGCACCTAGTAGTGGATAGTGCTGGTAATGTTGGTATAGGTACAACAAGTCCAACGGCAGGATTTAAGTTAGACGTTGTCGGATCTGATTTCCGAGTCAGTGATGCCGCTGGTGATGATGGTGTTGAACTAGGGTGGAGTGCAGGTGCGGGTGTAGGTTTTGTACAGGCATATGACAGAGGCGCATCAGCATTTAGAAATTTAATATTAAACAATTCAGTCACTATTGAAGCTGCAGGGGATGTTGGTATAGGTTCTAATGATCCAGCAGCTAAGTTAGATGTTAATGGAGATGCTTGTATCAATGGTGTTAGAGTTGGTAAAGGAGCTCAGGACACAGCGAATAATACAGCAGTCGGTACTACTGCATTGAATAACGCAACAGGTCAATGCAATACAGCTATAGGGTATCAATCCTCGCTCACTACTACTGTAGGGTGCAGGAATACATCTGTAGGTTTTAATTCTTTATTTGCTAATGTTTCTGGAAGTGATAATACAGCTATTGGACAAAGTAGCTTACGTTATAATACTAATGGTATAGCTAATACTGCTTTAGGTAGCACCGCTCTCTTTACTAATACAACAGGTAATTATAATACAGGTTTGGGTCTTCAGTCAATGTATTATAATACTACTGGTGTTAGTAATACAGCTATTGGTTATAACTCACTCTTATCTAACACAACAGGGAGTTGCAATACTGCAGTAGGTACCGGTTCTTTACAAGATAATTTAACAAGTAACGGCAACACAGCTAGTGGATATAGATCTCTTTATAATAGTATAAGTGGGTGTAATACAGCAATGGGGAATGATTCCCTCTTAGCTAACACTACTGGTATTAATAACACAGCAGTCGGCCGAAGATCTCTTAAATGCAACACAACAGGTATATATAATACCGCTGTAGGTGGTAATGCGTTGCGAGAGAATACTACAGGAAGCCAAAATGTAAGTGTTGGTCTCAACAGTCTTCTAAATAACACAACAGGTAGTTGTCATACAAGTATAGGTCGAGGTGCCCTGCAGAGCAACACGACAGGTGTTTGCAATACAGCTAGTGGATATAAATCCCTCTTTTGTAACACAACAGGTTATAGAAATACAGCTTCCGGTGTATATTCTCTTAGAGAAAATACAACAGGTTGTTGTAACTCTGCTTTTGGAAACACGGCTCTCCTAAGCAACACATCTGGTTGTTATAACTCAGCATTCGGAGCCTATACTTTAAGAGAAAACACAACAGGACAATGCAATACAGCTAGTGGATTTCAAGCTCTCTGTAGTAATACAACAGGTAGTCAGAATACATCTACAGGCGTAAATTCGTTGTATAATAATACAACCGGTACTAGTAATACTGCATATGGATATAATACATTATTTGGTAACACAACAGGTACCGATAATGTAGCTATTGGGTTTAAACCGCTACAATGTAATACTACAGGTGGTTATAATACCGCATTAGGTAGATGTGCAGGATTTAATAATCAAACTGGTACCAATAATGTATACATTGGTAGTAGTTCAGGACACGCAAGCACAGGTAATAGTTTCAATACAGCTGTTGGTTTTTCAGCTCTTGAAGATAATACAGCTTCTTGTATTACAGCTGTTGGTTATTGCGCATTATCAAATAACACAACCGGTACAGGAAATATCGCGATGGGCTTTTATGCTGCTCGGTGTAATACAACTGGTATTCAAAATACAGCAGTCGGCTTTGCTGCTCTCAAATTGAACACTACAGGCACTTGTAATACAGCTAGTGGTTTTTATGCTTTAGCAGCTAATACGACTGGCAGTGATAATACAGCTGTTGGTTCACAATCTCTTTTAAGTAACACGACAGCTAGTTATAATACAGCTATTGGTCGCTGCGCTCTTAGAGAGACCACAACTGGAGAATATAATACAGCTATTGGTTATAAATCTCTCACCTCAGCTGTATCGGGTGTCAAAAATACAGCGACTGGGTCTCTTACTCTTGAGAATAATACAGGGGATTGTAATACAGCTAATGGATATGCTTCGATGCGGTTGAACACAACCGGTATTCGCAATACTAGCGTAGGTTTTCAAGCTCTATATACTAATACAACTGGTAGTTACAATACAGCATTGGGATTGAACGCTCTTGTATCTAGTACAACAGCTAGTAATAATGTCGCTGTAGGTTTCTATTCTTTAAGCGAAAATACAACAGGTACTGGTAATACCTCTACTGGTTATAAAGCTCTGGGTGACAACACAACCGGTACTTGTAATACAGCTAGTGGGTGTTATGCTTTAAGAAGTAACACAACAGCCTCATACAACACAGCATATGGTTCATGTGCTCTAAAATCTAACACAACAGGTACATCTAATACTGCTGTTGGGTTTAGAGCCGTGAGAGTTACCACAACAGGTGACCAGAATACTGGTGTTGGTGTAGATGCTTTATATTCTAACACAACAGCTGATAATAATACTGCTGTTGGTTATAGAAGTCTTTTTAGCAACACAACAGGTAGTCATAATACAGCTACCGGGGTATGTTCTCTCCATACTAACACAACTGCAGTCAAAAATACAGCTTATGGTTTTGGTTCTCTGAAACTAAACACAACAGGTGCTTGTAATACAGGTATAGGGTTTCAATCATTATACTACAACACAACCGGTGCTAGTAATGTAGCTACTGGTTTTAACTCCCTCCTTAATAACACTACAGGTAATTGTAATACAGCTAGTGGCATGTATTCATTAGCTAATAATACTGATGGTGACGCAAATGCAGCTACGGGTTATTTTTCTCTCCATAATAATACTACAGGCTGTTTTAACACTGCTGGAGGCTCTATTTCTCTTTGTGGTAATACTACTGGTTGCAGAAACACAGCTCTTGGTTATTACTCTATGAGATCTAATACGACTGGTGTTGAGAATACAGGTATTGGAGATGAAGCTCTTGCTTGTAACACAACTGGAGGTAAAAATACAGCTAGTGGTATGTACGCTCTTAGAGGCAACACGACCGGTAGTGGAAATACATCCAGTGGTTATAAAAGTCTTTATAGTAGCACAACAGGTGGTAGTAACACATCTATTGGAGCGTATTCCCTTCAATCAAACACAAACGCATCATACAATACGGCTATAGGTCATGCCGCTCTTAACGGGACTACATCTGGAGCTAGAAATACAGCTAGTGGATATGGAGCTCTTAAATTAAACGTTTCCGGGGCTTGTAATACTGCTACTGGTTTTGAAGCTCTAAGAGCTAATACTGCTAGTTTCAATACAGGATCTGGTTACGCTGCACTAAGAGCTAATACATCAGGAGAAAAAAGTGCTGCAGTTGGTTATAAAAGTCTTTATAGTAGCACGACCGCGGATAGAAATAATGCTTTTGGTTTTCAAGCTCTCTGCACTAACACAACAGGTAATCTTAATTCTGCATTCGGTGCGTGTACTTTACATTTTAACACTACAGGTAGCCATAATTCAGGCTTTGGTTCAGATGCTCTATATAGTAACACAACAGGTTGTCGTAACGTTTCAATAGGTAATCTTTCAATGTATCTTAACACTACAGGCAGTTTCAATACAGCTAGTGGTTTTTATGCATTACGGAATAACACAACCGGTAGTAAAAATACAGCCAGTGGTTATCTTGCTCTCAAAGATAACACAACAGGTGATAGTAATACTGCTATTGGTTTTGAAACTTTAAAGGCTAATACAACAGGAGCTAATAATGCAGCAATGGGTCGATGTGCTCTTTTAGCTAACACAACAGGGTATGGTAATACTGCACTTGGTGGTTTTGGAAGTTTATGCTCTAACACAACAGGTTATTATAATGTAGCTGTTGGTAATGCTGCTTTGCAAAAGAACACAACAGGCTTGAAGAATACAGCTAGCGGGATGTATGCTCTTCGTTGTAACACAACATCTAATGATAACACTGCTGTTGGATATAAGGCCTTAAATCTGCAGACTACTGGTAGTCAAAATACTGCATCTGGGGCTTATGCTTTATTTTCTAATACAACTGGTGGCTGTAATACAGCTCTTGGAGTAACGGCACTGGGAGCCAATACTACTGGTGGTCAAAATACTGCATCTGGACGTTATGCTTTAAGATTAAATACAACAGGCTCATTAAACACAGCTTTCGGTAACCTCGCTCTAAGCAACAACACAACAGCTAGTTATAATACAGCTCTTGGTCAAGTAGCTCTATGCGCTAATACTACAGGAGCCAGCAATACAGCTCTTGGTGCATATTCTCTTCGTAATAACACAACAGCTAGTAATAACACAGCTAGTGGTTATTATGCTTTAAGATCAAATACCACAGGCAGTGAGAATGCAGCACACGGTAGAAGCGCTCTACATACTAATACAACAGGTAGTTATAACACTGCAGCTGGCTTTAGATCCCTGATGCTTAACACAACAGGCTCCAGTAACACAGCTAGTGGATATAGAGCTCTTTACAATAATACAACAGCTAATGGTAATATAGCTACAGGAGTGTATGCTCTCTATAATAACACAACGGGTTTTGAGGTTGTAGCCTCAGGTTATGGTTCTCTCTGTAGTAACACAACAGGTAGAGCTAATACAGCAACTGGCCATATTTCTCTCTGTAGTAACACAACAGGTTGTCGTAATACAGCTACTGGTAGTCAATCTCTACGCTACAACACAACAGGTATTCAAAATACTGCTAGTGGTTATTTATCTCTTCAAGATACTTTAAGTGGAAGTAATAATACTGCTACCGGAGCGCATTCGATGAGAAAAAATACAACCGGTAGTCATAATACAGCATACGGTACGTATTCTTTATATACAAATACAACAGGATATGGTAATACAGCTCTTGGATTAAAATCTCTATGCCGCAACACAACAGGTATTCAAAATACAGCTAGTGGATATCTAGCTCTTTTCAGTAATACAACAGGGGGTGTAAATGTAGCTACAGGAATCTATGCTCTCTATAGTAACACAACAGGTGATAGTAATACTGCTATTGGTAGAAACGCATCATATAGTAACACTTCAGGTTGTTATAATACAGCTGTCGGAGCAAAAGCACTATGCCTCAACACAACAGGTAATCAGAATACAGCTAGTGGTTATAAGTCTTTAATTACTAACACAACAGGTTGTCAGAATACAGCTAGTGGTGGTTATTCGATGGCACTCAACACAACAGGTTGTAGGAATACAGCTACTGGTCATGTAGCTCTATTCTCTAACACAACGGGTAATTGTAATGCAGCTTATGGTAGACAAGCTTTATATAGTAACACAACAGGAATTATAAATACTGCTATAGGAGCTTGTACTTTAGTATCTAACACAACTGGTAATAATAATACAGCTGTAGGATTTAATGCTTTAGTTACCAATACAACAGCAGGTAATAATACAGGTATAGGTGTAAACGCTCTCTGTAAAAATACAACCGGTGCTAATAATACAAGTATTGGTTTTCAATCTCTCTTCAGTAACACAACAGGAGGTAATAATTATGCATCTGGGGTTAATGCTCTTTGCGCCAATACGAGCGGAGCAGCTAATACAGCATCAGGTTACGCTGCCCTAAAAGCTAACACAACAGCAGCTAACAATACAGCTGTAGGTACGTATTCTTTGAATGCTAATACAACAGGTACGTATAATACTGCTATTGGAACCCAATCCGGGCTTTACAGCACAACATCTAATAATAACACGGCACTTGGTTTTCAAGCAATGAAGAAGAATACTACCGGAGCTGCTAATACAACTACTGGTAGTCAAGCTTTTCTAGAGAATACTACAGGAGCTAATAATACAGCGAGTGGGTATGTTGCTTTGCAAAATAATACAACAGGTTGTAGGAATACAGCCGTTGGTAGTCATGCTTTACAAGATAACACGTCAGGTAAGTACAATACAGCAGTCGGTCAGGGAACTTTAAAAGACAATACAACAGCCGATGCAAATACGGGGGTTGGTTATGAAGCATTAGTTACTAACACAACTGGTACTAAAAATACAAGTTTAGGTTATCAATCATCGTATAATATCACAACAGGTAGTGAGAATACAGTTGCTGGTTGGGCAGCGTTATTATCAAACACAACAGCTAGTTATAATACAGCTTTTGGTAATGAAGCTCTTAGAGCCACCACAACGGGTCCTAATAACACTGCAGTTGGTTATCGTGCTCTTTTAACTAACACAACAGGTAGTTCTAATACAGCGAGTGGTTATTGCGCGTTAGCGCTCAACACAACAGGTAGTCTCAATACGGCTACTGGTTACAACGCTCTTAATGCAAACACGACAGGCACTCAAAACGCAGCTAGTGGTATGTGTGCTCTTGGCAGAAATACAACAGGTAGTTATAATACAGCTAGTGGTTATAGAGCTATGTGGCGTAACACAGCTTCTGGTTATAACACCGCGGTTGGTAACGCTACTCTATGTATGAATGATGGTGGTCTGAATAATACAGCCATAGGGGGAGTAGCTATGCGATTTAATGCTACTGGTTGTCGAAACACTGCTAGTGGTTTCTATGCGATGGGCAAAAATACTACAGGTTGTCATAATGTTGCTAACGGTTATTATGCATTAGCAGAAAACACAACAGCTAATAATAATACAGCTATTGGTTATAGATCTCTTAGACTTAACACAACAGGTTGTCAGAATACAGCTAGTGGTGCTTATTCGATGTATGATAGTACAACATCTGATTACACTACAGCGATCGGGTATGCAGCTGCAGCTAATCTTACAACAGGTAATCACAATACTGCAGTTGGTAGGTGCGCTCTTGGTCTTACAACAACCGGAACATCAAACACCGCCGTAGGGATGGAAGCTGTGTTAAACAATACAACAGGTGCTAATAATGTAGGAGTAGGTTATCAAGCAGCAAACGTTATGACGACAGGTGTGAATAATGTTGCAACTGGTTACAGGGCGATGTACTATACTACAACAGGTAGTACTAATACTGCTAGTGGGTTATATGCTCTTAAATGCAACACAACAGGATCTGCCAATACAGCTTTTGGTGGTAACGCAGGCCAAGGAGCTGCTGGTCCTGGAGCTACTGGAAGTTATAATACAGCTATAGGTTACCAGGCTTTATATTTATATACCACAGGTGGATATAATACTGCTGTTGGAATGGAGGCGTTATGCGCTAACACAACAGGTGATTACAATACAGCAATAGGTTTCCGATCATTAAGAGAAACAACTACAGGTATTAGAAATACGGCTAGTGGAAGATATGCAGGTTGTAACTTAACTACTGGTGGTGATAATACATTCTTAGGTTATCAAGCCCTAGCTAGTGCAGTAGGTGGTACTAATCAAATTGTAATAGGAGCATCTGCTACAGGGGCTGGAGACAATCAAACAGTTATAGGTAATAGTAACACAACGCATACTAAATTATGTGGTGCATTATCTAAAGCAAGTGGTACGTTTATAATACCTCACCCGGATCCATCTAAGACTGAGACTAAAGACTTGCAACATAGTTTTGTAGAATCTCCAACAGAGGGAGATAACCTATATCGATATTCCGTAGAAGTAACTAATAATAAGAGCGTAATAGACTTACCAGATTATTATAGATATCTTAATAAAAATGATATGGTATGGGTATCACCAGTTGATCATTTTGGAGCTGCTTATGGTAAAGTTACACCAGATCAAAAATGTTTAGAAGTATATTCTAATGCAGATGGTAAGTATAATGTTTTATTAGTCGGAACAAGAAAAGATATTTGTGCTACATCAGCTTGGAGTGGAGTAGAGCCAGATCGTAATGCGGGTTCACCAGCAAGGGTTACTTCATAACTAACGAGGATTAATTCGGATTATAATTGACTTCTTATAAGTTAATATTAAAATATATTAACCTATAATGTCACAGTTCATAAAAAAACAAGGTGGTACAGAACTTATGTATGATGAGCTCATGCGTAGAGTTGATAAAGAATTAATTAAAGATATCTCCATCTTCAATTATTTATCTGATGCTGACTTCAATAAGAAGACGGTATACTGGAATCAGTTATCATATGACCAAGAAGCAATAAACTTTCTTAATGATACTGGTATGGTGAATCGTATAGATCACTTTGTATTTGTATCATACTGGCAAGCTGAGACATATAGGGAATCCTTTGATTTACCTGATAGTAAGATAAATGTAATCAAAAATGCTTGTATAGGGGTAGAACCGAAGCTTGAAAGAGATAAAGGTAAAATAAAGGTGTGTTACACATCGACTCCATGGAGAGGTCTTGATATATTATTAGATGCTTGGTCTAAGTTAAATACTACTAATGCAGAGCTCCATGTTTTCTCTGGTACAAAAATATACGGAAACGAATTTTATAAATCTCAAGACGAGATACATAAACATTTATATAGTAAATGTAGTGAGCTACCTAACGTAATTTATAGAGATAATATACCTAACGATGAATTACGAAGAGAGTTACCATCTTTTGATATTCTTGCTTATCCGAGTACATTTGAAGAAACATCTTGTATAAGTGTTATTGAAGCTATTAGCGCTGGTCTTAGAGTTATTTGTTCATCCCTTGGCGCGTTACCTGAAACTACAGAAGGGTGGGCTAGAATGTATCCGAGTATAAAAGATAGATCTTTACATGTAGATACCTTTGCTAATATACTAAAAGATGAAATTGGTGCTGTTAGTGAGGGAGTATATAATGAGCAATCTAAACTTCAAACTGAAATATATTCACCAGCTTGGAGCTGGGATGAGAGAATATATGACTGGGAACAATTACTTTCTAATATTAAGAATATTTAAATATTTTTTATTTGAAAAAATAAACGCGGTGACTAAATAATTAAAATTTATATATATAAGAATTATGCCGGAAGAAAGTTTAACTCAAGAGGAGATTCGAAGCAGTATCAACGCCGCTTTTGATTCTGTAAATCTTATTAATGGTATCGTCAATGGTACTCAAATGAATAATGAAAGTACTCAAGAAAAGAAAGACTGCATCGATAGAAATGTTAGTCATTTAGATCTTATGATCACAAAAACATGGTTTAGTGACGGTCTAGTTGATGATGAAGCAGATAATATAGCAGCAGCCATTACTGCTGGTAATAGTTTTATTGCCTCGAACTAATTTTAATATTGATTAATTCACAGAACCTCGTAAAATAATTACGAGGTTTTTTTATGGTTAAAAATATATTCTTTCAAAGCTCATTACCGAGATCCGGGTCTACATTATTACAAAATATAATGGGACAAAATCCAGAGTTCCATGTAACACCTACTAGTGGTGTACTTGAACTATTATTTGCTGCTCGGCATAATTATACTGACTCTGTAGAGTTTAAAGCGCAGGACACAGACGACATGGCTGAAGGTTTCCGTGGTTTCTGTAAAGGTGGCTTAGAGGGGTTTTATAATTATATAACAGATAGACCATACGTTATAGATAAATCCCGTGGTTGGGGTTTTTACCAAGACTTCCTACACTTCTTTTATCCTGATCCCAAGATCATATGCATGGTAAGAGATCCTCGGAGTATATTTAGCTCCATGGAAAAAAAATATAGAGGTAGTCAAGAAAAGAATAGTGGAGTAGTGAGCGATCTTGAGATGAGTGGTATTACCGTAGAGCAACGAGTTGATATATGGTCACGTAGTCAGCCTGTAGGATTAGCGTTTGAAAGACTAAAAGATATTATACACAAGGGGAACGATGAATATATGTACTTTATGAAGTTTGAAGACCTCTGCGCGAACCCAGCCAAGGAGATAAGCAATTTATATAATTACCTAGAAGTAAAACCATATAAACATAATTTTAATAATATAAATCAAATTACTAAAGAAGATGATTCAGTATATGGTATATATGGTGATCATAATATTAAATCTAAGATAGAGATACTCAAAGAAGATTATAATGAGGTACTAGGAGAGCAAGCTTCAAATTGGATATCTCAAAATTATAATTGGTTAATTGAACGATTCGGATATTAGTTGAAAAGCTAGTATTAATTGTAATTAATTATAAGGTTTTTATATGTCAGATAAATATGTAGTCTTACACGTCGAGGGTGGTTTAGGTAAAAATATTGCTTCTACAGCTCTCTCGGGTCCACTGAAGAAGAAGTATCCAGATCGTAAACTTATTGTTGTAGCTGCATGGCCTGAAGTTTATCTAAACAACCCTCACGTACATAGAGTATATAGAGTAGGGGCAACTCCTTACTTCTATGATGATTATATAAAAAATAAAGATACTATAGTTTTACGTAAAGAACCTTATTTTGAGAATGACCACATTATGCGTAAGACTCCATTGATGGTTACATGGTTTAATATGTATAATCTACCATATAAGCCCGGTCAAGATCATCCTATTCTCCCTATGAATATGCTTCAAGCAGGTAATATTAATAAGTGGAAGCGTAATAAACCAGTACTTCTTATTCATTCTAACGGTGGACCGTTTGATGAAAAAACCCAACCGAATGCATATTCATGGACCAGAGATATGCCACCTCAGGTAGCTGTAGATATTGCTAATAAATATAAGAAAGATTATCATATCATTCAGTTATGTAGAAATAATTCTCTTAAAATTCAAGGCGCTGAAGTAGTTAGTACACCTATGTCTAACTATGAACTATTTGCTTTATTAGTTGCTAGTAAGAAAAGAGTGCTTATTGACTCTTGTTTACAACACGCAGCAGCTGCATATAAGTTAGCTTCTACAGTATTATGGATAGGTACATCTCCTAAGATGTTTGGGTATGATTTACATAGTAATATTGTAGCGAAATCACCATCTAATGTTGTAAAGAATATTGATGCATATATATTTGATTATGACTTTAATGGCTTATTGCATCAGTGTCCTTATTCAGATCAAACAAAGATGTTCGATATGAGTTCCATATATAATTCTATACAGAAAAACTAAGTACTCGGTTCTTGAACCATGTGATTAATGTATAAATAATCATATGGCAGGTTATTATCAAATATGCCCTAATATTAGTTTCAGTAGTCTATCAGGACACGCTGGTTTACTCTGGGGTCAAAAGTCAGATGATTTCGGTGATTTCTGTGGAGCGATATATTTTAATACTTCAGATCAACTAGTATTAAGTGGTCATAGCTCTACAGTATATAGTACTTCAAGTGACAATCTTTTCTCTGTAGAGTCCCCATCAGGTACTGCGCTTGTATTAAAAGCTGATGATGGGGTAGTTGATGATACCAGACCAGAAATGACCCTATACGGTGACCTAAGTGTTACTGGGTGTATATATGGTACTACCTCTAGTGTTACAATTTCTACTGATAATGGTATATGCGGTGGTGGTTCTCTTAGCGCATCGAGAAACTTTGCGTTGTCTGGGCAAGCAAGCGACTTACATAATGCAACTTTTTCTAACGGAGATTTGTTAGCTAAAGACTCTAGTGGTACATTTGTTGGAGTCGCATCTTCTGCTTTTATTAGTACAACATACTGTATTTCTGCAGGAGGTAGTGGTAGTAATGCTTGTCTAGTATTAAATCCTAGTACAGGGTCTGATGATTGTGTTACACTAGCGAGTGGTAATTGTATGTCTGTTGTATGTACTAATGCAGATACTATAACAGTTAATCATTGTGATACATCTAGTTTGTCTGGTGTTTATAGTAATACTGGTAATGATTTTATTCAATCCCTGACGGTAGATGGGTTCGGTCATATTACAGGTATATCTTCCGGTACTGCAACATCTGGAACATCTGCAGAAGCTGATCCACATCCAACCCAAGACGCGATTATTTGTAATTTATCTAATGGTAATGTATTACAAGATATAACAGTTAATACATTAGGACATGTTACATCAGTAGGTCCTGTAGATCTTGATGGTCGATATTATACAGAAACAGAGGTTGATGC
>CENS01059826.1_pt1 | contig 12418 bp, 6 predicted proteins | sample 530201 | NCBI WGS metagenome assembly CENS01 (sample SAMEA2619747, study PRJEB7988) | marine metagenome | biome: marine biome (ENVO:00000447); feature: surface water layer (ENVO:00002042); material: "saline water (ENVO:00002010), including plankton (ENVO:xxxxxxxx)" | depth 5 m | reverse complement strand
TTCGGTGGTCCACAACACGACTACTATGGTAAAACGTATGGTGGTCTGCCTGGCGGTGTCACTAACCTATCCACGTTCTATGGTACATTTGTGGGTCGCGCAACAGAGGCAATTCATGCAGACTACGCAATCAAATCATCGTTCTCTGATTTTGCTAAAGGTGCAAAGGCTGCATTGAAAGCAAAGAAAGAAACTCCGTGTGTTGTTAACGTGCCAACACCTAAGATGGGTATTATGCCATATGCGCCGATGCCTCCAACCGCGCCATTACCAAACCCAGCAATTATTGAACTTCAACTGTCGACATCCAAGTATGGTATACGTGCGATATCTGTGGACTCTGAACTAGAAAATAAAATTAAGAGATCAGATGACTACAAAGAATTGTTCAGTCACGATCCAAGTATTCATGAGATTCGATCTAAGTTGCGTGACACAGCTAATCTAAACAACGGTGAGTTTACTAGTTTCTTAGTGAGTGAAGGTAAATTGAATTCGCAGTTTAAGAGTAACATGCCAACTAATATCGGACGGTCTGCAAGTAAGAAAGGTACATTACGTTTTGGAAATGAACTATTGGGTAACAATGCGATGGATACGAGAAGTAAACGATTTAAGGTGAATACAAGATGAAGATATTAGTTGACCCTCAATATAACCCGTCAGGGAACGTTACTTCTTCAACCAAACTAGGCCCAGGCATTACTTGTGCAAAGTTTCTAGGTGCGATCGGATCACGAACACAGTTCGACCGTTTGTACAATCAGGCGTTTTCTGGTCCAGTAGATAGACTACAAGTTGCACGTAATCTATTATTACATGCAAAAGCCATGAACACGGTTCTTTCTAACCCAGAGTTTTTTCAACATCGACTTATCATATCCGATGGTGTATATGAACCTTATCAAGATTTTTCTTCAGATGGTTATCAAGGAGAACGTCCATCTGGTTTTAATGAAGAACGAAGATTTGGTCGTGGTATAGGATATCAGTTAATTGACCGACACGGCAAGAGTGATCCAAGAAAAACGTATGATCTTGCGGTGTTCTGGAAAGATTACATCGACTATAATGATCTAGAACTCGCATATGACACATTTGATCCTAATGGTGAACTGACATCATCTATACTCTTGTCTATGCCTGAAGTACCGGAGACATTCGAAGTCTCTTTTGGTTATGGTTTGAAAACAACCTACAATGGCACTCTACAGGCTCGAAACGAGTTGTTAGAGATTTTGCCAGACTGATATAAATAAAAGAAAAAGGTTTTATTGATGGCAAAGATTTTTTCTAATGAAGACGGAAATCAAAATCGAAGCAGTCGAGTTATTCGCGAGCGCATCTATTCTGATATAGACCTATCTTTAGAAGCGAGGATTTCGCCTACATATTCTAACGGAGACGGCGACATTCTAAAAAAGACTGACGCAGCTTCAGTAAAACAGGCACTTAAAAATTTACTATTAACAAATCGTTTTGAAAAACCTTTCCGTCCTAATTATGGTGGTAATTTGGGCGGACTGTTGTTCGAGATGGTAGATGAAGATACCGCCGACACAATGATAGGTCGAATTAAGGCTGCGGTAGATCGATACGAACCTCGCGCAAAAATTACAAACTTAAAGATTGTTGGATCGCCAGACTACAACACCATTTCCGTAGTTTTGGAATTTAGAATTGTTAGTTCAGGAGTTTCGGACACACTCCGAATAAAACTGACAGAGACGACAACGGCTGCAGTTGTACCACCGGTTACACCACCGGTAGACCCAGATGAGATTATTAAGACGGAAGATAACTCTAGACTATTAACCCTTTCCAACTTGTTGTTACGCGCAGATGAGTTGGGTATCTTTGATGGTGCAATACTTACAGTACCAGATGGCGTTCAACTTTTAACACAACAAGAAGAAGTTCTTCTTACAGAACAGGTATAACGAGGAAAACCAATGGCGACTACTATAAGGTCAACCGAATTAGATTTTGATACAATCAAAAACAATCTCAAGTTGTTTCTTGCTCAAAAAGAACAGTTTAGTGATTATAACTTTGAAGCATCTGGTGTATCGAATCTATTGGATGTGATGGCCTATAATACACATTATAACGCACTTCTGGCAAACTTTGCGTTAAACGAATCTTTCTTAGCGACTGCACAGTTGCGATCGTCTTTGGTTGGACTTGCGAGTTCTTTGGGATATATTGTGGGGTCACGAACTGCATCATTTGCCGTCCTAAGAATGTACCTAGACTATTCGTCAGACGTTACTAAACCCGCATCGGTGACAATGCCTAAAGGTACAGAGTTTACTACATCAATTGACAATAAGACATATACATTTAAAACACGAGACGTACTAACTGCACAAGATGATGGTAACGGTTTATATTATTTCTCTGTAAACGGCAATACTAATGTCTCTGTTTTTGAAGGAAATACAAAAACCAAAACATTTATTGCTGGTCCTGTATCAGAAAACGATTCATATGTTATACCAGAATCGCGATTAGATCTTGACACGGTTGAAGTAAGAGTGTATAATAGCCCTTCAGATACCGCTTATGACGTTTATACTAATCTTAATGTAACTACAAATATAAACGCCTTATCAAAAATCTTTGTTATCAAAGAAACCCCTAATGGGTTTTATGAAGTAACGTTCAGTAATGGAACTCGATTGGGTTTATCGCCACAGTCGGGTAACAAAATTGAGATTATCTATGATGTGGTTGCAGGCCCGGATGGCAATGGGGCTAGAACATTTACACCTTCTTCCAACATCGAAGGCAAAGAAATAAACATTACTACAACTACTCTTTCATCTGGTGGTTCTATTAAAGAAAGTGTGGAGTCTATTAGAAAGAACGCACCTTATCAATATGCAACACAGAATCGAGCAGTTACCTCAGAAGATTATTCCTCTTTGATTTTAAGAGAATATGGTAATGTAGTTTCAGATGTTAAATCTTGGGGCGGTGAAGAAAATATTCCACCTCAATATGGTACTGTGTTTACATCATTAGTTTTTAAAACTACAGATCCAACAATTATTCAGAGTACGAAAGATGGAATCCGCAGTTTGTTAAAGGATCTTGCGGTGGTATCATTTTCCTTAGAATTTACTGATCCAATAGAAACATTTATCGAAGCGAAGGTATTTTTTCAGTTTAATCAAAACTTAACTTCTCTTAATAAGTCTTCTATTGAGTCCACGGTCAAAACAACCATGTCCCAATATTTTGATGCAAATCTTGGTGACTTTGATCAGTCTTTTCGTCGTTCTAACTTATTGACATTGATTGATGAAACAGATCCCTCAGTACTATCTTCACGTGCGACAATAGAAATGCAAAATAGATTTGTGCCGGTGGTCGGTCAGACTAACTATAAAGTATATTATCCAGCTTCAATAAAAAGTCCAGACGAAACTGAATACACTATTCTTTCAAAAAACTTTCGATACAAAGGAGACACGTGTTATTTAAGAAATAAACTAGGTTCGACTACTCTAGAGTTATTTAACGTAAACACGGGTCTACTTGCATTAGATAACGTAGGTTCTTATGACGCTATCAGTGGTACTCTTAATTTAGAAAACTTTGTAATCAGTTTGATTTCGGGAGACCATGTTAAAATTAATGCCATACCAGCAAATCAGTCTGCAATTACACCTGTCAGAGAGTCGATCCTTAAATATGACGCGGCATCATCATCTGCTAGTGCAGTATTGACAGATGCCTTATAAATAGATACTAATCAAGGGTAGAGAATAGATTCATGGGAATTAGTTCAATAACAAATGATGGAAAGAAGACAGTACTAAATCAACTAAAACAAGATTTAGATAGTGCTGGATCTTACTATTACATTGGTCTTTCTGGCGCGGACTCTTCAGCCGCGGGTTTATATGATCAGACGCGAGCGCGTAATGAACTTCACTTTCTGAAACAAGTAAGTGGAAACTCTTTTGTTGTTGACACATATGATTGGACTTCTGGCACTGTATATAATGCCTACGACGATAATGTTGATCAATCACAGTTTTACGTCATCAACTCATCCAACGAAGTTTTCGTGTGTGTCGAAACTGCAAAAAATGCATCGGGAGTTAAACAAGCATCGACGATAGAACCTTCCGCGGCTATCGCAGGAACCTATGACTCAATACGACGATCTTTCCCAACAGGTGATGGATATGTCTGGCGTTATTTGTATCAACTTTCAGGCACCGCAGTTAATAGATTTAAGTCTAATGATTTTACTCCTGTAAACAAAATCGTGGGAGTGGCATCTTCTCCGGAGGAACAACAACAACAGTCCTTACAAAATAATTCTCGTGCTGGTGAAATTTTGGGAATCGCTATCGATTCTTCGGGCAACGGATATCAATTTACACCTCGTATCGATATTGAAGGTAATGGTACGGGTGCATCCTTTAGTGCTACCATCTCTGACGGAAAAATTATTAAGATTGTAGTTGATTCGGACGCTAATGCATCCGAACGACTGTTACATGGTTCGGGTTATGATTATGCGAAAGTTATTCCATCGGCCGGAAACGCACTCTTGAGACCAATCATTTCACCAAAAGGCGGTATCAATAGAGACCCTGTTGCAACACTGAAATCAGATAAACTTATGATTCAGACAAATATACAGGGTGACGAAAATGGTCAGATTCCCCTTGCTAATCCAACCAACGACTTTAAACAGATTGCCTTGATAAGAAACCCATTGCAATATGATAGTGTCGATAAGTTTTTTGGTTTTGCGGGAAACACGATGGACTATTTTACTGTCAGTGGTGGTTCCGGAACGTTCACTGCTGATGAAATATTCGAAACATCTTCTCAAGTAAAAGGCAAGACGTATTGGCACGACACAACAAATAATTATTTGTATTATGTCCAAAACGATTCTACAGGATTTGGTGAGTTTACTGTTTCAGAAACAATATTTTCGACAACAACTTCAACCTCGAAAGTTATTAGTGCAATGAATGACCCAACTATAGATAGATATTCGGGTGATATTATGTACATAAATAACCTCGATGACGCAATATCAAGAACCTCGGCTCAGTCGGAAGATCTTCGAGTCGTAATTGATCTAGGAAACGATTAAAGGGTAAACTATGGCAACCACATTCACTTCCGCAACTCTTCAGGGTTCATATAACGACGATTTTGATAAGGATAAACATTATCATCAAATCCTTTTCAATAATGGACGTGCTCTTCAGGCGCGGGAACTAACGCAACTTCAAACTTTAATCTACCAAGAAATTGGTAGATTTGGTCGCAATATTTTTAAAGAAGGCGCTGCGGTATCATCAGGTGGTATGGCAATTAACAATTCTTTAGAGTATGTGAAAATTGCATCGACCAACCAAGGCGGATCATTCGCAGATATTCCTGTCGGAACAATTTTCAAAGATAACAATACAGAAATAGAAGCGAAGGTGTTAAAAGTAGTTGCACGAAATGACGCTGGTGGCTTTCCTATTAACACACTTTATATTCAGTACGTTAATGCGGGTGGTGCTGCAATCCAATCATTACCCACACGGTTTGGTGACGGTGTAACTCTATTTGATCAATCTGGCGTTACGAGTTATGAACTTGTTACGGAAACACCAAATGCAAGTGGTCGTGCAACTCAATTCGATGTAGAGACCGGTGACTTTTTTGTTCTTGGTCGATTTGTTAATGCATCAAAACAGACTATGCTTTTAAGTCCATACACCAGATCATACACCGGCACTGTTGGTTTCAAGGTTACGCAAGAAGTTTACAATGTGTCTGACGACACTAGTCTTTATGATAATTCTGGTGGTATTGTTAATACTGCATCGCCAGGTGCAGATCGTTATCGTATCAGTTTGACTTTGATAGACAAAGCTAATCTCGAAGAAGGGGATACATTTGTATTCTTAGCGAACATTGAAAACTCTAAAATTGTAGAAGAGGTTGATGAGTCGGATGCATACAACAAGATTAATGATCTGCTTGCGATTCGAACAGACGAAGAATCTGGAGACTATGTCGTAGACCCATTTACTATTCATTTCGAAGATGAAGTTGCAAATGACTCATCTCTGGAACTAATTGTATCAGCTGGAACTGCATATGTCAATGGTTATCGTGTAAATAATCCATCACCGGTTAAACTAGAAATTCCACGTCCTCAACAGACGGACAACTTCAACAATGATGCAATCCCTGTTGAATATGGAAACTATTTCTTAGTAGACTCAGGTCGTGGAGCGACTGATCTTACCTTTGGACAGGTAAATATTTCTACTAGTGAAACCAACCCAGCAGGTTCCACTATAGGTACATGTCGTGTTCGTGCCGTAGAAAAGGCATCGGGACTTGATGCTTTACAGTCGACGCATAAGGTTTATGTTTTTGATGTGCAAATAGACTCTGATGCGAGTTTACTCGACGCACGTTCTATTGGTACGGCGGCAAACAATCACTATCACATTGCAACAAACAACACAGATGGTTTGTTTGATAGTGCGGCAAAACTGTACGATGTAACAGATAACAATCTTTTAATGCCATTGACACGACCCAGACTAGAATCTTTGTCAAACATATTATTAACTGTACAACGACGTGTTGGTGGTAAAACCGTATCAAGTTCTGCAATCGATATTTCAGATCAACTGACTTCAGGGGAGTCCTTTGTTGATCTCAATAATTGGATTGTAGCGTCCAACAACCGATCGTTTATTCCACATACTGCAAATGCGGACGGCACTATTGACTTTACAGATGTGTCCGATGGAGACGCTTTATCGGTTCTATTTTATGTTCAGAAATCTGGTTCAGTGAGAACTAAGACTAAAATTGATAATATCACAACAACATTAACAAAGCAAACTGCGTTTGATGCATCTAACACTGTTGCATACCATTATTATGAATTCCCACATGCTGATATTTTTGCTCTCGACTCCGCAAAGAATACCAACAGTACCGGTATCGATATGTTGAGTAGGTTTACGCTTGACGATGGTCAACGAGATAATTCATATAAACTAGGGCGATTAATTCTAGATCGTACCGATTCTGCACCTAACAGCATTTATGTTCAGTATTCAAGACTACGTCACAATAATGACGGAGACTTTTTTGCTGCGAGTTCCTATAATACAATTGGTTATAACAACACACCGTCACACATACTTACTAATGGTCAAGAAATAAATCTATTTAATGTTATAGATTTCCGATCGGTTGATTCGAATGGTACGTTCAATACCTCTTTCAATCCATTAAATCCTTTACCTAAGAACGGTGATAATGTTACTGCGGATGCAAGTTATTACTTAGCGCGCGCTGACAAACTTATCATGACGCAAGAAGGCGAAGTGCAAGTATTGATGGGTCAACAGTCGGCAAATCCTCAGTACAAACCCACACCAGAAAATTCGATTGAACTGTTTAAGATTCGTATGAATCCCAACACTCTAGACGAAAATGATTTAAGCTTTACTACTATTGAACATCCACATTATACCATGAAAGATATTTCTGATCTAGAGGCTAAGGTAGATCGTCTTGAAGAGTATACTCGACTGAATATTTTAGAGTTACGAGGACGACTAGAACCTTCACTTGATAGTGCAGGTAATGAAAGAATAGAAGTTGGTTCGGTTTCTGATCCTTGTGAAGATCACACTAGAACAGATACAGAAAATCCCGATCATTCATCTTCACTTGATCCTGAAGGTGGAGTGATTCGTCCATTGGCGGAAGAGACTAACATCAACCTTATCTATGATAGTGGTCTTTCTCAGGGCATTATCAAGAAAGGTGACAATGTTTACTTGACATATGATAGTGAGCAATGGGCATTCCAAGATCTTGCATCTACCTTTGTTAAGATAAATTCATTCGGTAACTCACAAAGTATTGGTACAATTAAATTGTCTCCTTCTTCAGATGAATGGAAGGACGCATATACTAATGCGACTCGTTCAGTACAAACGGGACAGAATAAGTTAAGTGAGAAACAAGCACTCGTATGGAATTCATGGCAGTGGAACTGGCAGGGTCGTTCTTCGGATGACTATGAGACCTATGCGGAAGAATATGACCGTCATGGATTTGTTGAAGCTGGTCGTGTTTTCAACGATAAATTAGATCGATTCTCTTCTTCTAATTCTATTTACCAACGACAAACTGGTGGACCCAAACACGTTTCACGTGTTGTTGCGTCTGATACTATTCGTCGAAAAATAGGCAATCGGTACGTCGATCTTGCATTAATCCCTTGGATTCGTTCTCGAAAAGTTTATTTCCATGCGAAAGGATTACGTCCAAACACTAAGTTTACTCCATTCTTTGATGGTGTGAAAATAGACGATTGGTGTCGTGAAGAATCATCCTTCGTTCAGTTTTCTGATCGAGACGATGATATTGGTAATCGATATGGTCACAGTCTTACTGCTCACCCAGACGGTTCCTCTGCGCTTACTTCAGATGGAAATGGAGAAATTATAGGATCGTTCTTTATTCCAAGTATTCGTCAGTTAATTGAATATAGACAGGGCCGAAAACATCCAGTGTTTGGTGTAAGAAGAAATCTTGTTCGATTCCGATCAGGTCTTCGGGAGTTTACGCTTCTTGATATTGATAAACCCGATTGGGGAGAGGCGGGAAGTAAAGCGTTTGCGTATTATGCTGTATTTGGTTTCATGTTTGGTTGGTGGAATCGACGCAATTACATACGATGGCCGAATTCTCAACATCCATACTCGTGGTTGTCACGACGCAATCCGACATTCTCTAATAAAGAGGTTAAAGAACGACTTGATCGAATTGCTGCGGGTAGTGTGTTGATCAACGAACCAAAACTTTCAGGTAAGTATGGAACAAATGACGCAGGTTTGTCAGTCTCTCAGTTACGTAATCTTGACAATAACAATACACTATCTACAGTTCTTTCTGATTATGTTACAGTCAATAAGAATTGTTGGGGCGGTAATGAAACCAATCCTGTTCCTGTGCCTGAGAATCCTCTTGCTCAGACATTTTATGTGGACAACCCATTCGGTCTTGTATTGACTAAAGTTGATTTATTCTTCCGCGCAAAGGACAGTGGAAGTCTACCTGTGTCTATTCATATTCGTCCGGTCGAAGATGGTAAACCACATACTTCAGAAATTGTACCAGATTCGCATGTGTATTTAAATGCAAGTGAAGTTGACGCAATTGGTACTTCTCCCGTGTTGTCTTTAATTCAGAGTCGTCCAACATCTTTCGAGTTTGATGAACCTGTATATCTTCAACCTTGGAAAACATATGCGATTGTTGTTCAGTCAGAATCAACAGAGTACGAATTGTTTAGTGCTCAGACACAACAACCCGTCTTTGGTTCAACCTCTAGAACGGTATCCACTTCTTCACTAGTTGGTCAACTGTTCTTACCTCAGAGCGGAACGAATTACTTGGGATCTAAAGATCAAGACCTTATGTACAAGTTAACTCGTGCGAAGTTTGGACAAGGCGGCGGTTCTCTGATTCTAAAGAACGCAAACTTGCCCGCGAAAGAGTTAGAAAACAATAAACTTTATACGACTAAAGACACTAAGATTGTTGTTGTAAATCAGCCGGGTCATGGACACAAAGTTGGAGATACTGTAACACTATCAGGGTGTGCGGCGACTAATGGTATCCCCGCAAATGAACTTAATGGTATTGCGTTTACAATCACATCGGTATCACATGGTTTCTTCAGTTTTTCTACTGGTGGTTCAACAAATGCAACGGCGACGGGATTTGGTGGAGGAACTAATTGTCTTTCACCAGAAAACGCCCTGTTCTCTGTTGCAAACCTTCAGTTAGAAAGTTCAATACCAAGATCTTCTTCAATAGACGTATCCGCTAAATTTACTACTGCAACTTATTCCAGTGGATCGAATGCTCGTTTTGTTGTAGACCCTCAGTATCAACGAATCACTCCAAACCAAAATATTGATTTTGAGATACCTCGTGCTATATACAACTCAACAACCGAAACGACTAATTTGGGTTCGGGTAATCGATCAGTATACATCAAGGTTGATCTGAAGTCAGGTGATGATTATGTTTCGCCAATCATTGACCTTCAAAGAACTTCTTTGATTGCTGCTGGATATGCAATAGACAATCCAGACAACACACCATCACTGATTTTAGATGTTCCTGAAACAAACCCATCAGGTGGTTCCTCGGCTTCGAAACATATTACTACGCCGGTCAGATTACCTGAACCTGCTGTGGGTCTGGATTGTCGTATCGAAGCAAATCTACCGGACAGTGCAGATGTCGACTTTTATTTCCGTACTGCGGATGCAGATGAAGATATCACAACTAAGTACTGGATTAAACAACTTCCAGTAAAAACTCTTCCAAGAAGAAATGATAAAACATATGAACGTATGGAGTTCTTACCCGGCGGCAGGAATGGTACACTCAAACCATTCTATCAATCACAAGGAAAGTTTGTGTTTAAGGGTGGAGATAAAACACCATCAATTAAAAATTTACAAATAAAATTTCTTGGGGAATAAATTATGAGCCGTTATGTTCCTGTTGAAGGTCATCCCCATCTTGTCCGTGATATGGAAAGCCACGCTATTCTAAATACAAATAGCGTGGCGATTCATCAAGCTCGTGAACGCAAAAAACAACGCCAATTAAAATATCAACAAGAAATTCTTGATAGAAAACGTCTAGATTCTCTTGAACAAGATATATCAGAAATTAAAGGAGCATTGAATATCTTAATTCAAAATATGCATAAATAGTAAGAACAGTTTTTGAGTTAAGAGTTTAATGTCGTCACGTCCCCTTAAAAGTTTAGGTGCAGGAAAACTTCAGGAGTTTACTCTCTCCGAAGAGGATTATCTCGCCTATCAATCCGGACTTCGTCTTGCAGCGATGGACTCTGACGACACGTCCGCATTGACTCGTATCGATCAGGGCGGCGAACTTGTTGGTACCTTCACAAATACTTTCTTTGATGAAACCTCAAACTCAGACCCACTGACGCTTTCTACAACCGCGTCAGTTTCTATTACTGGAAACCCGACTACGGGATCTCACACCAACGTCATAACAGGTGGTGGACTTCCCGAAACAATGTATGTTAACGATATTATTGAAATTAATATCGAGGGTAATGCGACCATAAGCACTGGTGGTTATGAAACAATAAGTTACAGTGTCGCAACTTCTGGTACGGCTGGATTTTCAGAGGATGTTCAAGCAACGCCTGCGCCTACTATTGTTAGTGGTACAGATATCACTTGGCAAGACTTTAATCCACCCACACTTCAGGGTAGTTTTAATGCAACCATTCGATTTACTATTACGTCGATTGGTTCTATCAACATCACGATTAACTCGCAGTCAATTGATCAAGAAAATTCGACCAACACTGCCACAGATTCTTTGGTCTTGAATACGATCGAAGTTCAAGCAACAAGGCCACCAACAGCAGTTCAAGACGAAACAGATATATTTCAGAATACGGTAGACACCGCACCTATTCAAAATGAAGGGCCTTTAAAAAAGAATCCTATCTACTGGCGAAAAAGTGGTCAGCCCGGTATAAAAGAAATGTCTGATGCAGAGTTGGACGTTGTTGCTGAGAGATTAATCAGAAAAATTATTAACAATGAATTGCCCGGCGTCTTCCGTCTTTCAGACGGTCAACCAGATTCTACATATGCAAAATTTCTTGAGAATGTTTTTACTGATACGCGAGAAGACGGGTCAGAAAACAACTATCATATTTGGATTAAACAATCGGGTTCCGTTCCAACTAAAGTCAATCCATTGTCTATATTCAGACAGAATAGTTTGTTCGCAGGTATTCGACAGTTAACAGATCAAGAAATTCAATTTACGTTTGGTGAACGTGTTAAAAAAGTTATCTTTGATACGGGTATTGGCAGATATCAATTGCGATCTTCTGTACAAGGATATCCTACAGATCTTGGAACATGGGTTTCACGTGGTACAGCATTAGACACGCGAGAAACTTTCTTTGATGATCCGGGCTATACTGGCGCGGCGGACTATAACGTCAATTATTCGGGTGAATATGTACCAAACTTTGAGTCAACCTTTGTCGGAGATTATAGTCAAGATTATACATCTGAGTTTACGGGCAACTACGCTGCAACATATGTCTCGTTATATGTCGGGGAATATGAGTCTGAGTATACGGGTAACTACGAATCCGACTTTGTACAAAATTATAGTGCGGGTTTTGAAGGAACCTATATTGACTTAGTTTATTCAGGTAACTATACTGAAGATTATCAGGCATCATATACGGGTGTAGAGGTAGACGAACAATACGAATCACAATATTCCGGTCCCGCTGCGGTTGAGACTTATGATTCAGTTT
>CENS01000609.1_pt1 | contig 12462 bp, 14 predicted proteins | sample 530201 | NCBI WGS metagenome assembly CENS01 (sample SAMEA2619747, study PRJEB7988) | marine metagenome | biome: marine biome (ENVO:00000447); feature: surface water layer (ENVO:00002042); material: "saline water (ENVO:00002010), including plankton (ENVO:xxxxxxxx)" | depth 5 m | reverse complement strand
TGTTTACGCCCCGCCGAGGCAACAGTTTGAACGGGTTTTTTATCTTCAACAAACTTGTTAGGAAAATAATCCCTCATTCGTTTATTAATCTCATTGTAATACTCATCAGAGTCTACTGTAAAGCCCTCGTTTTCAATTAAACCTTTATGCAGATTAAAAGCAGCATCGGTCATTACATTATCTGATCCAAACCAAGCATTATCTTCTGCCCAAGCTTTAGCTTTTGGGCTTGGCTGAACAACAGGGGCCTCTTCAGGTTGTTGCTCTAACTGAGTTCTTCTTTGTTCAGTTTCCTGTAGTTTAATTTTACCTTTTTCTTTTTCAACAGCTAAACTAGTTAACTCATCTTGAGCTTCTACCATTTTTGCGCTGTCTTGAGTATCAACTGCTTCTTGCAGTTTAATTTTTGCTTGTTCTCTTTGTGCATCAACTCTAGCATCAAACTCTTTTAAAAAAGTTTCTTCGCTGTTAACTTGATTTTTTTCAACATTAGAGTATTTATCTTGTAAACCTTTAGCATAGTCAAGAGCAGCTTTTTCTCTTCTCTCAGATTCTCTCATTCTACGTGTTAATTTATCTATACGTTTTTGTGTCTTTTCAGAGACATCTTGCAGGTTATCTTGAGGTTTTTCTTCCTCAACAATTTCAGCTTTATCGTTATTAACTGGATCTGTATACCCTAAATCAACTTCGGGGGTTGCAGTAGATTCTTCAGCAGTAGAAGGCTGCTCTACATCAATAGAACTTTCTTCAGCGTCATCTAAATCTAATTCAACATCATTTACTTGTGCTTCTGACATATTTTACTCCTAAAATAGTGCGAGGATGTCCTCGGGTTTTTCAATAGTCCCAATAATTTCATCATCGTTAATGATTCTATGTTCTCCAAACTTGGTTTTAAATCTAGCGCCAGCATATCTACCTATTACTACAAACTGACCTTCTTTACACCAAGGAGTTAAAAATTTATTTTCATCTTTGTAACACATGTCGCCCATTTTAACGACATAGCCAACCACTGAAGTCATTTCAGAAGTTTCTAAAGTTTGTTCTGATAAAGCAATACCACCTTTAGTTGTTTCAGACATTTTCCACATTTTAATTAAAATACGATAACCAACTGGATCAGGTAAACGATCAATTGATTCAATATATTTTTGTGTTAGTTTTGGAGCGTCTTGATTTTCTTCAGACGATATAGTTTCGTCTGCTATATAGCTAGGTTTAATGATACTAGTCATTTCTTACTCTTCTCCTTTTTGCAGGTCTTTTAAATCCTGTAGCAACAGCTCCATGCCGTTGAGCTTGCCTTTAGCATACGCCAAAGCTTCTACGTTGTCTATACTGTATACAATGTGTTCTTTTAATTCAATAATTCTTTTTTCTAAAATTAATTTTACAGCCAGTATCGTATCTATATCATACATTTATTTTTTTCTCTCCGGTGCGTATAGATTATTAAAAGTGTATTCCCAATCCATGTAACTATCATGTGCTTCTGCTTTGTGTGTCCATTGTGATGGAATAAAATCTGGTGGACCATTACCGGTTACCCACATGGCTGGTGAAGTTACTCGTACCCGATTATTTGGTAATGCTACAAAACACCCTTTCCACGGACCTTCGGTTAATGCTAGAACATGTGACTGTTTGTGTTGTGCTGGATCATCGGCTATTTCGTTATTTGTATAGTCCACGGTAAAATAATACTTAGCGGTATAAAACTCACCTTCAATACGAGCCAACCAAGGACTAGAACTGGTTCGGTCAAACACAATAATAGAATGATCTCTTGATGATACATCCCAAGGTTGAGCAATATGTGTTGGCATAGGTGGTGGCATTTCATCTAGAGGTTCATCTTCAACTAAGGCGGTGATTGGCATACGCGCCCACATCGCGCCCCCGTGAGGGTTCTCTAAACGATTTTCTTCATCTTCACAACCAGTAAAAATGACTTGAAAACTTAAACAACGATCTGGAATACAATTAACTGCAATGACGTAACAATGTAGAAACTCACCGTGATAAGCACGATGGTTGTGTGTAAATTCTTTTCTGACCCATGCCTTTAAAACTAAAGGTATGTTCGATATTAAATGTGACAAGTTTAACCCTTGGTTATTTTATATCCCATTTGTTTAGCTTGTGCTCTTAAACCGGCAACTGACATTTTAGCCCCGCCTTTAGCATAACCTTTAGCCATCTTACCACCCATGGCTTTCATCATTTTAGCTCCGCCTTTGGCATAACCTTTAGCCATTTTACCGCCTTTTTTCATGCCCACTGCTTTGCCAGCTTTTTCAACGTCTTTTGCAGTCATTCTGCCTTTACCTGCCTTAGCTTTAGCTGCAATATATTTAGCTCCAATTGATCCTGCTTGAACTCTTTTTCTAGCTGGTCTTTTGTTTGGTCCTACTGCCATGTCTTCCTCCTACTTAGTGAATTTACCGATTGATTTTAACCCAAATGATGCTCCAATACTAGCCATAATTGACCACTGTAACCATTCAGGAAATGTAGCTAAAAACTCTATACCTCTTGCAACAAATGGTTGAAAGTAAGGTATGAAGCTAAAAATTATGATGGCAATAAAACAAATTGTCCAGGCTTCATCTTTCCAAGAATCATCACTTGCCTTTGCCATAGCGGTTTCCCACTCAATTTTACCTTCTGCTACTTTCTTTTGCACTGCAACTTTTGCGTCAATCTCTGCTATTTTTAAATCAGATTTAGCTTTTGCTTTTTTAGCAGAATGTTCAAAGTAACCCCCTACAGCTTTTGATAATCCAGATACGATAAGACTAACCATTATTTAACTCCTGTAAATTTTTTACCTTTGACTTGAATATCTTTAATACCTTGAATGTCGGATTTTGCACCATTTTCACGAAATGGGCAACCACCATTTTTTAAACCTTGTGGGTTTGGGCCTCGTTTAGGTGGAATGGTATTAGTAAGACCGCCACTTTTTTTGAGTGTTCTATCTAAACTGTATGTTGCATTTGGGTCTCCATAAATTCTAGTTTTTTGTTTTTTTGTAAGTGGATAAGATGGATTCTCCATAGCACCTAATTCCTCAAGAGTAAATAAATCTGGGTCTGCTTTTTTACCACTTGGTTTACGATAACCTTTTAAACCTCCCATAATCATATCTTTATTTTTCTTTAACGATGTTTTATCTTTTTTTCTTTTTTTATCCTGTCTTTTTTCTTTTATTGCTGTATATACGATAGCTGGTACATCAAATGGTGTATATGCTTTAGGATTTGTACCCAAATATTCTGTTAAACTTTTTTTTGATTTTTTATCATTTGCCATTATTTATCTCCCTTACTAGTGTCCTGTTTTAACTTATCACGCATAATGTCTAACTTATCATCTGCAACTCGTATTCTTTCTTTACCAGCAGCTTCAGCGTCTTCACGTTGCATTCTTTCTAAATCAATGTTTTGCTCAAACTCTTCACGTTTTCTTTGCTCTTCTGTAGCAAACTCTTGACTTCTACGTTGAATATCCATAGCACGCATATCTAACTCTTGTTGTTTCAATTGCACTAATGGGTCTGGCTTCTGATTACCCATCTCTAAGTTAACCAGTTCTTCAGTTAACTGAGTTATAGTCTCTGCTACCATAGAATCAAATAAATGTTTGAATCCTTCTGGGTCTCTTTGTGCTAAATCCATTATTTCTGGTTTAGTATCTACAATTTGTTTTACTTGTGCGGTAGCTTTAAATGATATGTGTTCCGATACGTGTCCTTGTAACGCAGCATACACTGCAGGATTTGCTTGTACCATTCTTGATTGCATAAACTTAGTATGTGCTAAAATATGAGCATCATGATTTTGGAATGGAAAAGCAGTTAACATTTCCCCACGAAGGGCAGCTGCATTTTCAAGACCAGGGTCTCTTGGTACAGGTTGTGGGGCTGGTTTTAATAAAGACTCTATGTCTTTAGTGCCTAATGCCGCATACACTCTACGATACGCTTCATGCACGTTATGTAGTTGCGGGTTAGAAGTAGCTATTTGTAATTGAGTTTGAGCTAACGTAACTCTTTGTGTCATTGAAAAGATGTTAGGGTCTGCGACCGGTAATACATCTACTTCAGGACTAAAATCCATTTGTTTAATCATACGTTCTGCGTTATACACCGCATACGGATAAATTGGTGGTAAGTAGGTAGAAAATACACCACTTAATAATCTAAACTCTTGACGCATCGCATAGTAACATCTTTTGTGTATTGCACTCATGACCCGTGAGCCGCGTTCCAAGAGAGCTACTGTTGTACCCACGGCTCTATTTTTACCATCTTCGCCCACTTGCATGTCAGCAATAGCCGCGAATCTTTGACCAGCTTGCACGACAAAACCTAGTAATTGAAACAACGTTTGACTTGGTTCTTTAAATGGTAATATTTGAAATTGATCTTTGATATTTCCACCGGGTGCATCTACGTCTCTAAATTCACCTGGTTGAAATGGTTGATCCTCGTCACGTATGCGTAAGCCTCTTGCTTTAAAGCCAGCTGGTAAGTTAGACAAGGTTCCCGCATCAAGGAGCTGTCTAAGAGAAGCAGTAGCAGTTTTACTTAATCCACCAATCATGTGAATTAAACCAAATCCATAGAAACCTAGACCTGGCAAAAACTTGTAATGTACAAAAAATTCTTTACGTTTAAATAATTCATCATTAGGTTCATAGTTTCTGTAGATAGATAAAATCTCTCTTGAGCCTTCATCTAAAGTTACAATATAAGGTATCTTAACATTTTTCTTGTCGCTTTCAGATTCTTCTAAATCTAAATCAACGTGCATTTCTAAAACATTAAACTGATAATCTTTGTCCATGTCCCCGCTTGCGCTTACCCCACCTAATTCGTCATACTTGTCTTGCACTGAACTATCATCAGTGCGGCTAGGTAATATGTCTACGTCACGATAAAAACCCACTTGTTGTTTTTTAAGAATATCATTCTCACTCATACGTACTAGGTGTGTAATTCGTTCACAATCATTTAGATCAGTTGCATAATAAGGCACTACTAAATCTTCTGCAGGAACAAACTTAGATACTGCTCGTTGCATAACGTCATCGTAGTAAACTTTTTTAAATGCAGATCCAGCAAGGGGTAAATAAAACAATAACTGATCAAACTCTGGAGTATACTCTTCCATCTTCTCAGTAATCATGTAATTCATAAATTCTTGCACACGGTCTGCTTGTGCTTCTTTCTCTGGAGTAACAGAACCCACTATTTTAGTGTTTACTGGACCATCTGAAGGTAATAATTCTTTGTAAGCTTGAGCTTGAAACTGCGTAACGGCTTCGGCTAACATTGGGTGAGTCACAGAACTGGCACCTAGAAACGGGCCACTTTCATTATTGTACTTGAACCCCAATAAATCTAAACCAGAAGTGTAAGATTTCTCCCAATCACTTCTAGATTCTTTATCTCTTCTATAGTCTGCTAACAATTCACCAGCCATACTAGCTAGTTCACGCTCATCCATATTTTCTGCAAGATTAGCATAAAACTCTTGAGCCTCTTCTTGAACTTGTTCTTCATCAACAGACTCATCTGTAATCTCTACATCAACAGGTTCAACAGCATCTAGTTCTTCTTGAGTTATTTCAATATTATCTTCAACGGCCATATTTATGTTACCTTTGTTTTTTTATTTCTACCTAGTTTACACTTAACTTGCACATATTTCCCTTTTTTTAATTTTGGCATAGACGCATCAATTTTTTTTATAGAAGTACTAAAAATATCGTATGCTGGATTTTTATCTTTATAAGCAGTTTTAAAAGCTTTGTTTTTTGCTTCTATTTTGCTAATTAAATCAGGATTTTTTCTTTGATACGCATCTATACTTTTCTTTATAGATAAAGGATCTACCTTTTTACCATACTCTGCCATAGCTTTTTTTACTAGCTGTTTGGTTACTTTGGATATGTTTTGTGCTTTTGTCGCCATATTATATAAAGTTTACCACTTAAATATATCTACCACTAGTCCACCTTTAGCCTTATACTGCTTGACAGGTAATTCTTTCATGTTTTTAGGTACCTTGATAGCTATGCTTTTGTAATATAAGTTAGCATCTATTTCAAACATATCTACAAACTGATTTGTATTTGCACCATAAACTTTTGCCCATAGAGCTCTTTCTTCAGGTGTAGCAAAAGCCGCTTCATGTTGAATATATTTTTTAGGATCTAACCCTAAATCTTTATACAAGTCTTCATTTCTTTCATATCTTAATATTTTATAAGGTTTTTTAGGATCTGATTTAGCCACATCAATTTGCATAACTTCTGTGTTATATCTTTTAGCTAAATCTTCCATCTCTTTGACCATGATTGATTTTTGTTTTGCCATTGCTTTGCCGTCATAAGGCACTTCTTTCATCACCCCGTCTGTTCCATCGAACACTTTTGTCTGACCAGGAAATCCTGATTTCCCGTCTGCGGTGCCGTAAAATTTAAAGTTCCCTGCGGTAGAACCCCCTTTAATATAGCCCCTTAGATGATGTACATATTCAGTTGGGTTTATAGAAATATAGTCTGCATCTAAGTCTGCAGCATTTCTTAACATTCTTTTTAACGCATCGTTAGACCAATCGTCAGCCTCTTTTAAAGGCATAAAGTGTGCCACATCATCTTGTAAATAAAGTTTTTCTATAGCTTGTTGAGGTGTGGGATTAACATTATCTAACTCAAATCGTTTAATAAGATCTGTTCTTGCTTCTACAGCTTCTTCAAGAGCCCTACCTTTTAATCCTTTTTTAAAAGGCTGTCTTTTAAGTTTTTCAATCGTGCTTTTAGCAACTTTATCATTAAATACTTTTTTTACATTTTCTAAATCTCTATATTTTCTTTCGTCGTCTGGAGTAATACGAAAAGCTTTTTCATTAATACTAATTTGTTCATCTAGGGCTGCACGTATCTGATCTTTGTATAGTCTACCATCAAAATCAGAATTGACCGGACTAATTCTTGCTCGCTCTGCAGGCTTACCATCTAAAGCTTTTACTAATTTCTGTGTATTTTGTTGTGGGCTTTGTAGCTCATCAATTGCTAACGTTTTTTTACCATCCATAGTTGATCTTTTACCAAATCTTGTCCAGTAAAGTATATCAATATTACCGCTAATTGTTTCCGGAGCATAACCTGCTAAGTTGTCGTAGTGATTAGGCGTCCAACCTTTTTTCATTTGCGTTCTCTCACTTACAATACTATTTTTTGGAAAGTAAATATTATCTTCATAATAAGATTCAGGTGCGTACATACGGTAACCCGTTTGTGTACCAAACTGTGGTAATTGTTTATTTTCACGTCCTCTTGATACGCTTTTAGTTATGTCGTTAAATTGTATATATACTTTTTTTTCATTTTCAAGTATGTTATCTAATCCTTGTAATCCATTATCAGTAGTAAAAATAGCTCTGTTTTCAGGAGCTAAGCTATTAATAGCACTTTTAACTTCTAATACATTGTTAGTAAAATCTCTGTCTAGAGTAGAGTCACGACTATCAAAAAAGTTATGATGATCTGCTGTTTTTTTTCTTAAATTTAATAATTTATGAGCTAGTTGTTGATTTCTATTTTTTAAATTACCTACACCACTTGCTGGGTTTAATACTCTAGCTAACACTGTACCTAACTCTGATGAAGCCGGGTCTGCTGAATTACCTAAATCAGCTTCTTTAAATTTTCTAGCTATGTTTACAAGTGCTTCCTCATAAGTGCTATCTGCTGTTTCGTTTAATTTATCTATTCTTTTAATAGAATCAAAAATATCTTGCGGTGTTTCTAAACGCACTCTTTTAATTTTGTTAACAGGAGAATTAGTTATCATCTCAAGTAAAGTATTTTTTGAAACATTAGCGTTGTTGTCTTGAGCAAACTTTAAAAAACCATCTACTAAATTGCCTTGGTTATCATATCGAGCAATGTTTAAATCATCTAGTTCTTCTTTTTTAAAATTAGCTTTAAACTTAGATCTACCGCCAGCTTGTTTAATAAACTTTTCTGTCATCTCACCACTTAAAGCTTTGTTGTTAGAAAATAAATTAGCCCACTCACCTGCGGGTAGATTTTTTTTACTAGGGTGTAGGGCAACAAAATCAAACAAAGCAGACCCACCAGAGGGTAAAGTCTGACCTGTGCCATTAGTTAAAGGGTTATCTAAAACAACGCCTTTAAGTTTTTCTAATTGAGCACGTTCTTCTCCTAGTATTTTACGGTCTAAGACCATTTCTTTTTTTTGTATTTTAGCTAAATCGTTTTTTATAATTTGAGGTTCTGAAAATTGAGGGGCTTCTTTTTGTACAACCTTACTGGCTGCTTTGACAACAGGACCCACCCCACGAATTTTAGAAAAAAGAGCAAGCGCCCCAATGCCAAGACCAGTTCCACCAAGAACCTTTAACTTATCTTGTGTGTCCTGACTCAAGCCAGGTGATTTTATTTCTGTTTCGGCCATGACTAATAGTACCTATATTCTTTAGGGGGACGATCTTCATCATCTTTATAGTCTGAGTATAACTCAACAAAGTTCCCTTGTCTGTACCTTAGTATTGCTTGAGTCGTGGAATCTACATAGTCATCATTAGCCCCATGTGGAAAAGCGGCACATTCGTCAATGACGTCTTCCGCAAATTTTTCCCCATACGGATACCACACGGCACCACTTTCAAAGACCGGGGCACAACTGTTGACTCTGGTGTGTTTATCATTACCTCGGGTTGGTGTGAATGGGACCACCGGAATACCCATACGTCGAAACTCTTGAGTCAGTGGTTCACCACTCGCTTTCTGCTCAACAATAATGGTTTCGGGCTCCCAATACTTTTGAGCATCTAGAGCTACTGCTTTTAATTCAGGAAAATCATATTTACCACGAATCGCATCTAACAAAATAATATTCGGAGCACCACCTTCTTCTGGAAAAAATACTCCCCAAGTGGTAATGGCAGAATAGTCTGCCGTTTCTTTTTTAGAAAACGCCGTATCATAACTTTGAATAACATGTTGTAGTTGAGGTAAAGTTTCATGTTCCCACGGCAGCCACCAGTCACGTTTAAGTATCGCTCCTTCCTCACTCGTTGGTTCTTGCATATATTGTGCTGACCAGTTTCGAATTGGTATAGAGGCTTTAATTTTTTCTAATTCTTCTAGCTCCCAATATTCAGGCCAGACTGGGTTCCCTGAGTCGAGGATCGCGGGAAAGGAAACTTGTTTCCATGTATCTGCTTTAGGTTCAGTTTGAGCCTTCAAGAGCCTTCCTGTTAAATCATCCTCGGCCCAACGAGTCATAACCACTAGAATCGAACCGCCTGGTTGTAAACGTTGTCGGGGTCCTGAAGTGTACCAATCGTACGCACGCTCCATCGCAGTATCGGACATTGAGTCTTGTTCCGTGTGTGGGTCATCGATAATCAAGAGATCCGCACCACGACCCGTGATTGACGAACCAACACCAGCAGCGTAATACTCACCACCTTGATTGGTTTCCCAACGACCTTTTGCTTTAGAATCTTCACGCAATTTAACGTCACCAAATATTTGTCTGTACTCTGGAGAATCAATAATGTTACGAACCTTAGCTCCGAACCTTGCTGCAAGTTCTGTATTGTGAGACACCTGCATAATTTTTAATTTTGGATACTTACCAATAATCCAAGCAGGGTAGTACACCGACGCAAACTCAGATTTAGTATGTCGTGGAGGCATATTTATAATGAGCCTCCCTTTTCTTTGTGCAGCTATATCAGTAAACTCTTTTGCTATGATTTGATGATGGCCCCACTTTTTTGGATCTTTAGATTTTCTACAAATAAAATCGGGCCAGACCTCTTGAACAAATGCTAAAAAATTATCCTGACAAAGCTTAATGTGTTGTATCCAAAGCTTTTCGACTTGGAGCCTTAATTGTTCAGTCGTCATCAGTTCCGTTTGCATCTAAGTATTATAACGATAACTAGACGTTTTACCAGTGTGTGCATCTATGTAACTTGCGACTTTAGCTGTCGGGCAAACTGCATAGACGGCAAAAAATAACGGGAAAAGATGAAAGTAGAATAGAAAAAGGCTCACGAATGAGCCTTGTAAATGCTGGTAAAAAGTGGCAAAGATGGTTAGCTCAAACTCTGATTAAAAACTAACCACCTTGTGCCAAAACTAACTAATCATTAGAATTATTTAAGTCTTGTAGATTATTGTTTTCCGATAAAAGTTTTTCTTTTATAGGTGTAACAATACTATCTACTTTCATCATTAAATCCCTTGATTGAGCAGAATTTGGATATTTCAATAAACTTTCCATTATCACTTTTTCTAATAAGCTAGTGATAGCAACATAGTTTAATTGGTCGTCTTGAATGACACCTTCTACAGATGTATTGTTTTCTCTTAATTGACTTTCAACGAATGTTGTCAAATCAAAGTTATCATTATTATTTGGCATTTTATTTTTCCCAATGTTGATTAAAATTATATTACCCTCTTATTATGGACTTATGGATATTAATTGCAAGTGTTTTTAAAAAATAATCTATTGTTTTTAAAAACTTGATTGCTGAGTTTCCCTGGCCGAGTTTTCTTAAAGAACACCTAAAATAAAAAAAACGTTAACGATATCGGGAAAATCTAAAAATAACGAGCTTCTTATTTGCGATATTTCAACTTTCGGTATACTAGACTACCTCGAAAATTTTTGTTTCTTAACCCAAGAGTAAGTTTTCCCGATCCGCACCGCGGTTTTCTTTAATAGGCACAAACTTAAAAAAAAACGTCAACGATATCGGGAAATTCTAAATAAAGTCGGATATCAAAACAAATAGCAGTAGCCACAATATCCAAAATTGCGGAAATAGTAGCCCGAAGGCTACTAATATAAGATACTCCACTAAATAAACACTTTTGAATAGTCAGAGTTTAAGAGTTTACGCACGATTTCGGCTGTAACTTTGATTTTGTCAGGTTGAGTGACCATATTACAACTACCAATGATTTGTGCAATTTGATTAAAAGACATTTCTTTTGCAAGTTTTGAAATTAAGTTAAACATTTCTGTATCATCAACCAAGTGTTCCGCAACTTTTAGTTCTTCATAGCTATCAAAACCTTTAAAGGCTGTATAACAAGTATTATTTTTCATGATGTTCCCCAATGTTTTTTAAATACAACCCATTTTGAGCTTTTTTGCTGGAAATGTCAAATTTTTGACGCTCTTATTTGCGATATTTCAGCTTTCAAGGTACTAGACCATGCCGATTTTTTTAACTTGACGCTTCAATTTTCCGGTTCTGGCGCAGGACCGGCGTTCTTTAATAGGCAATCCAGTAAAAAAGGCGATGACCATGTCGGGAGTTTCTAATAAGACTGTCCAAACTTCATCTTTTCCGTGAAAAAAACAACTGCAGTGCGGATCGGGAAACTTATAACAAGCAGCTTAGTAAAAAAGGCGAGGATCGCAACGGGAGTTTTCCCGCACCGCGGAACCTGGAGGGCTTCTTTTATATGCAAATCAATAATTTATAGACGTTTCTTGCATCGGGAAATTCTAGTCCAGGCGCAGGGCTTCAGGTCATAGCTGAAAACCTTGTACCTAGTGCATAGTGCCAAGACCATTTATTATTTTCCCGCACCGCGCGCCGCTCGATTTATTAATAAGATTAATTTTTCATTAAAAACGTCAGACGTAACGGGAGATTCTGCAATTAGGTGCAAGGCTCTCGAATCACGGACTTCTAGAAGTTGGAGAGCGCACTGCGAGGCATGGAAATTAAGAATAAAAGACTGACCACCAACTTGTTTATGTTTAATGTGCCAATTAATTTGAAACTTGGAAAGGTTGCAATTCTTAACCTCATTGGCTTTTAATTCTATCCAAAAAGAATGACCAGTTACACATGCATAAATGTCAGGAATTCCGTTGATTGTAGAGGATTCTATACGTGTTAAAAACCAATCTTTTTTCTTCTTCTGAATCAGGTTAAGTCTTTTCCAAATTTTTGATTCTGTTAGCTTCATTTATCAAAAAAAAATCCCTGCACGTAAGAGCAGGGATATAAGTGTGAGCTATGTGTAGCTCGAGGATTATATCAATGTCTACCTCAATGCTACTACCCCACCATAAAATTTTCAACCTGTTTAAGAATTTTTTGCATAGCCGCTTTTTTAGTAGCTGACTCAATAACTTGGTAAAAATCTTCTACATCAATAAATTTATTATGATGTACCCACCTTGTATTATCAACCATAATACGCAGGTCTTGGGCATTAAACCCATACTCAATATATCCGTCTACAGCTTGATAAAAATTACCGTTAATTAAACTATCACAAATTTCGTCAAACTGCTCTTGAGTTCTATAAGAATGTAAATTATTTGTCATTAGAAACCCCCTCATCATCTATTATCTCTACACCCCATGTATCAAGCAT
>CENS01012066.1_pt1 | contig 12507 bp, 9 predicted proteins | sample 530201 | NCBI WGS metagenome assembly CENS01 (sample SAMEA2619747, study PRJEB7988) | marine metagenome | biome: marine biome (ENVO:00000447); feature: surface water layer (ENVO:00002042); material: "saline water (ENVO:00002010), including plankton (ENVO:xxxxxxxx)" | depth 5 m | reverse complement strand
TGTGCAGTGGTATTATTTAAAACATTTTGTGTAAAAGCTTCAGGTGTGTCAGCAAAACTATCATATACTTTCTCAGACGTACCTACAATTGCATTCATAGGATCAGCATTGTTTTCTTGTGCCGCTGCAAACGCTGATAAAGACCCAAATTTTTCAATTCCTGCAGCTTGAGCGTTTAGATTTTCTAATAGTTTTGGATTTTTATAAAAGTCTATTTCAGTTATTCCTTGTGCGTCTAAAGTTAATTTATTGTCTTTATATAATTTTTTTAAAGCTCTATCTTCCTTGCTTAAACTGTTTAAATCAGAGTTTGCAGAAATAGAAGTTAAGGCACTACCCAAAGCAGAAATACCTGACTGTATTTGCTGTGCTTGTGCTGCTTTTGATTGAGCATTTCTTGCTGTTTTATCTTGTATTGCAGCTGCGTCTATTGCTAACAGTTGTTGATTAATATCAGATTGTTCTTGCGTTTGTATTGCCTCTAAAGCACTTAATTCTTGTTGTTGACTTAACCTTGCTTTTTCAGCTCGGTCAGTTTGCATAGCTCCAATTCTTCCTGCAGAAGCAGCTACTTCTCTTCCACCACCTTCTCTGGCTGCATTTATTAAATCAGCACTAACTTGTAAATTATTTTCTAATTCTTGTTTGTATAAATCATTACTAATATTTAATTCATCCATAACATTAACATTAGCTTTTCTTTTTAATTCAGCCATTTGATTTGCAGCATCTCTATTAGCTTGTTTATTATCATTTGCTAATTTACGAGCTTGTGCAAAGCTAAGCCCCGCACCTGCTAAACCTATAACTGCTGTTGTTACTGCACCCATATTATAATTTTTTTATCATTTCTGTTGCGTTTGATTCACCCTCTAAATAACCTAACTCCTTGTAAAGAGTAATTAATGGTTTACTTTTTAAAAGTGAATATATATATTTTTTCCCCAATCCTGTTGCTAAAGATGTTATTGTTTCTATTAACATCAATAAAGCTTCTTTTCTAATTTCTTTATTTTTAAATTTAAAATTAGATATAATCCATTCTAATAACACTACGTCAGAGTTTGTCATATAAACATAACCCGCACATATTGGTTCGTCATTATAATAAACCATATACCCTGTATCGGGTAAAAAATCTTTTGCAGGAGGTGTCCATCTCCAATCTTTCCACCACTTGCACAACACATTCTCATAATCATCACTTGTAAGTGGTTTTATATTTAAACTCATTCTTACAAAGATAATAAAATCTATGGATAACTTTTCATCACGCTACTTCCTAAAGAAAACATTTCTACAGGACTATTAGATGAGTTTTGCAACGTAAATTCCATAAAGTAACCTCTAACTCCATTAGACTCTGCTTGTGGGTTTTTATAATAAAACCAAAAATTATTACCTACAAGAGTAACAGCCCCTGGATTTGTTATTGTCAAAGTATTAGTTGCTTTATCTATTTTTACTACCTCTCCTATTTTTACATCATTAGGTGTGCTTTTTACATATACTGAATCTCCACCACTAATCATATTGTCTATTTTAAGACTTGAAGGAAATAATAATTCCCACTCACCAGGAGTTGTAGATAGGGTAAAGTTAGCTCCATCAATAGTTCCTATTCCATGTGTTGATCTTAGTTTAAAATTTTCTGTGTTTAATGGAGTTCTAATATAACTAAACCATTCACCTTCTTTTTGCTCAAAGAAAGAAGATTCTATTATACCTATCCCTAAGTCCGTAGCTAAATTAGTGCATTCCCATGCAGCACTACTCTCTAAAGATATAGTTTTAAATAATTTTATAGTAGTTGGTTCTGCGTTAAAAACTCCCGTTATTTCAGACGGGGTAAATATTCCGTAATAAGTATTTCTTAATTCATTAGTATTATGCCTATAAAGCCTACCTTGCTTAAAAGAATAAAAATAAGAATTCATACCTATCATGTATTCAGGTAAAAAAGAATAAAAAGACGGCCATCCCTTTACGCCTTCACTATATGATAATGTTTCTGATTTTGACATATTTTATTATTTAACAACTAACACACGGACCAAGAGTTTTTGTTGAAAAAATCCAACTTCTTTTGTATCCATTAAAAATTATTTCTACAGCTTGACCCGCAGGAACACCAGGGTCATAATAAGTGGTAAGACTTGAATCTGAAAACACCCCTACCGCATCACACCAACTAATTCCATCAAAATATAAATTTACTACTGGCATCTTAACAATTTATTTTATTAATTACTATTCCTCTTTGTGTTCCAGCTCCTATTTGTATTACCCTGTTACCGCTTATTTTATACCACCCAGGTGACATTTTTACATTTGACCCACTACTTACTTGACATGGGTCGCCTACTCTTGGTGTTGTTCCTGATCCTACTCCTCTATGGGCAAAATCTTGTTTAGTTTGCCCTGAAGGTAAAGCGTTTAAATCTAAGTTACAAGCTTGAAATTGAGATGGCATAGGGTCAGAATTAGCTTCAAAGACAGTTTGTGAAACTTGATTACTATACAAACTACAGTTTGTTGGAAAACCAACAATACCCACATAAGTTTCTGCCTCAGTAAAATCTCTTAAATCTACAATTACTAATAAATTATCATTTGCAGCATAAGAAGCTAAATCAGTTGGTGTTTGAGCTCGGAACGAATTAGCAATAGGATTAGTAATAGTTAAGTCTGTTTTACCTTGTAATATCTGAACCCCTCCTTCAGTAATAAATTCTGATTGATTAGTTACCCCTCCTGGCGTGGTATCTTCAAAAACATAAATTCTATTTTCTAAAATATTAAAATCGTAATCATCACCTTGTATTTTATCTATTGTAACCACGCTTCTTGTGCCATCATAAGGAATCGCTGCTGTTGATTGTATTCCTATTTTAGAGTCTATATAACCTAAGCCTTCACTAACAGATACTGATGAAAGGGTGATGGCTTGTTGATCAACAGGACTGTTAAATGGTGGTGAAGGTGTTAGGTCTCTATATTGATACCCTACGTGTAAAGTCTTGTTAGTATTTAAATTCGTAGACAACACTAATAGTGTTACCTTTGACACGACTGTTGTTGGACATTTTACTAATAACTCATATGAAGAAGAGGTGTTAGCTACTATTGTAACTTTTAATAATGTAGGATAGTGTAAAGTTTTATTAAATGTAAAAGGTGTAGTTGGAGTAGCAATAATATTTGCCGAAGTCGGATCAGTAGTTGCGTCTATTACTGACGTGCCATTCCATTCTGCTGTTAAAGTTACATCACTTGATGTGTTTAATATATCAATTTCAACATCAACTGTACTAACCAAAGCACCTAAATCATATGTATAAGTAAATGTTTTAGTGGTATTATTTTTAGTAACCTCTGTCCCACAAGGAATTAATTTTTCTGTTGATGGTAACTCTATAGTGGTATTAGAAAAAACATACTCCCCCATGTAAGGGTCATATCCACCTAATTTTTGCGTGTTTAAATTGTCTATAAAACTATCTCTAAAATAAGACCTCATACCATACTCAGAAACTACCTCTAAAGAATCACTTTTAAAACTACCGCCTGAAAGTTTTATTATTGCATTTCTTTTAGCATCAGCAAAAAACATATCCTTACCATAAACAGCAAAACTCTCAGGGTTTCTACTTATTCCAAATTCTTCTATTCTTGCTATTTGTGTTCCTAAAACCTCAGGTACTGACGCTATTGCACCACCCCCTGTAGAATCAGAAATTAAATTTTTAGATGCTAAAACATATGATATTCTATCTTCTTGTAATACTAATATATCAGTTTCTCTATCATGCATTTTCATTATACTTCCAAATGAATTTTCATAATCTTTATAATTTACTAATCCTAAATTAAACTCATTTGTATTGTTTAAATTAGTTTGACCTTGATATATCCCGCTGTAAGTTATACTTGCAAATCTTTTAGCTCTTTTAATATTTTCATTTGCAACAGCAGTAGTTCTTTCTCCTAAATTAAGCGACACCTCTGCAGGTAAATCTAAAATTTTCATACTTTCTACACCATTACCAAATGCATAACAATTAAAAAAAGGTAAATCTACTATGGCTGGTGATTGAGTTTGTAAGTCTTGATCTTGCACATTTCCTGAATGCACTAAATTATTACTTGCGTCAAGTATAGTGTCATATGACTCAGAAGAATCATAAAATAAATTAGCGTCAGCTAAACTTGGTTCAGTTTCAAATATTACTAAATCATTTTCTCGGTTTACTTTAACTCTTATCTCACAAACAGTTGGACTGGGATCATACCATGGTCCTTGCACTGGACAACCATGTGATAAATAAAGCCAATACAACCCTGAACCAATACTTACAACTTCTTGAAATCCGATAGTATAAGTATTACATCCATCGTAAGGAGCGTTAGCTTCAACAGTTTGACCGAATGAAAGAGGTGTTGCTGCATAAGACCCCACAGGTTTTATTAAACCAGTATTAGAAGTTCCTCCAATTAAATTACCTATATCTTCTCCGTCCCACCACTCTTTAAATGATTGATATTCTTGAGGAGAAATATATTTTTGATTCCATCTCCAATCAACTGTCTGAACACCTGATGTACGAGCTTTTCTTCTTATTTTCATCTCTATTTTAATCTGTGTACCAGCAGGAATACTATAGTTTTGCCATGTAGAAGATAGTCCACCATCAATATCAATAGTTGGAAAAGTTACAGTTCTTGCTATTACTTGCGTATCACACTCTTCCGTATTCTCGTCTTTTGCTGCTCTTTTATTATACATAAAAGAAGCTGTAGTCCCTATAGAACCTACATCTAAATTTCCTTGAACACTAAAGTATAATCCAGCTAACGATGGAGTTGCAGATGAAGGACCTAACTCACCTGCTGCATAAGACTTAACTTCTAAAACAGTTTCTGCTAATAAATTATCTATTGCACCTGAATTATCCGCTTTAACAATTAACTTCATTCCTTCTGTAACTATATTCTTTTGGTCTCCTTCTAACTTAAACCATATAATATCTGGTTTTACACGATCTTTGTAGTACCTTGTAACATATAAAGTATTATATTCTGTAGCTGAAGGCTTTAATACAAATTTATATTTAGTAGCCCAAGGGGGCGGAGGGTTAGCTATTTGTACACTTAAAGTATTTTTTTTATCACTTAAAGATGCAGGTACATGAACCGAACTGTTAATTGTTGATAAAGCAGGAGTAGCTCTTCCATACTCATCCATATAAACTATAGCCGCATCATAGTCTCTATTAGAATGTAAGCTTGATGATGACGTTACAGAACCAAAAGTAAGAGAAGATTGAGAGGCAACTAATCTAAAATAACTAAAAACCTGTGTATTACTTAAAGGGTTTTGAACTAAAAACCTTACAGCTGTAGTGTGTAGTAAAAACCCTGTTGGTCCTGTTTGTAGTGCAAAACCTTGATTAGCATTAGGATTATTAATTGAAGATCTCTTAAAATTATAATCTTGATACCCAAGTGCAACAGATGGTTGTGCATTCTGAACAAGCGTATTAAACCTGTCTGTTAGGGTTGAACCGTTTTGTGATGAACCTGTTGGTTGTACATTAGCATCAGTACCAATAGCATTTCTAAACTCATCACTATTACACATATCTTCTACACTTGCGTAAGTTTCAGTAGTAATCCATTGTAAGGGTATTGTAATAACAGCCCCATTAAAAGGTAAATATCCTGCAGGAAAATCTGGTGGTAAAGCATTATTTGGATTAAGAGGTGTAGAAGCTATAGCTCTTACTGCTACACTCATATTAAAAACTGTATTTGCAGGAATCCCTGTAGCCCATTCAGCTGGTAAACTACTTGTTGATGGATCAGTAAAATCAACACTAAATCCTGAAGCTGTTGCAGTAAAATTACTTTGTGTATTTAAAGTCCATGTAAATGTTGTTGAATTACTCTCTTGAACAGGTGGGTTTAAAGTGTTAGCCTCTATAATTTTTGAATTTATACTTGGTGTAAATAAAATATCTATAGGTTCACCCGTTGATAATGTAATATCCCTACCATCTTCGTAATTACCATACATTAGTCTATTTCCTTGTATTACTTGTGCTTGTGCAATTAAAGGAACATTATCATACTGTCTTAATAATTCATCAGAACCTAATGTACTATATATTTTACGTGATGATAATGCTTGCGTAAAAAATGTATCGTTACCAATTCCTTGTGCTTCTTTATTTATTTTTTCAAGAATATAAATTATATTACTATTAGACTCTTTGTATAATATATCAAATCCAATTACCCTACTTGAACCAGTATTAACCTTTATGCTTACTGAATTAAATTGATTTTCCATACCCAAATTTTCTCTTGAAGCATAATCTAATTCAAAATTTTTAGGCTCAAATGCAGCAGTAGTAAATAATGAAGTAGCACTATATTGATTGTCTTCATATCTATATCTATAAGCAAAAGACAAAAATTTATCAGTTAAATAATTTTCTTCTTTTGAAGTAGAATTAAATAAAGATATTTGTGGTGCGGCAAGTTCATTAATAACAAAGCCAGGTGGTTTTACAATTACATTTAATAAATCGCTTGAAGATGCGTTGTAATTTCTTGTAACATTAAGGTATCTTGGTGGGTTATAATTATCTGTAAAAAATAACAAATCCTCTATTTTACTTACACCAGTAATTAAATATGTAGGGTTAAAATTTAAAATTGTAGTTCCTACTCCTGCGGCAGTAAAATGTTGAGTTAAAATATTATCATCAGTATTATAAGAAAATATAACATCTGCAATTAGAGTTCCATTTTGAAATGCGTTATCGTGAACAAACCAATATATGGTGTTTTCAGTATTATCTGTATAAGAACCAATACACACTGCTGAAGTAGATAATTCTGTTTTTCCTGCTGGTAATTCAATTGTTAAATTAGTATTACCTTTTGAGTTTTCTACAGCTCCAATTTCTGAAATTTCTGTAGAACCTAACCTAACATTTATTGCGTTTACATATTCTCCTGGAGGAACTAAGCGTTCATCAACGCTTTTATTCATTTTACCCCTTATAAAAGTGCTTTTAATATCCATATTATTTCAACCATTTATCTTTTCCTCTCATATTCATTAACAACCTGCCTGGTTGAATATTACTTAATCTTATCTTAGCGTTTCTTAATAATGAAGACTTATCTTTTCTTGCTCTGTTTACTACATATTCTTGAACACCTAACTTGTTATTTAAGATAGAATATCTTATATATGCGTATAGATATTCTTCAAATAATTTATTTACACTTATGCTTGTGTCATCACCATTATTCATTCCATCACTAACATATTCCATAACCACTGATGACCCTGACATTCCTGAACTAAAATAAATAGCACCCGATTGTCTATCAATAGTAAATGTTGGATTAATGTTTGCTGTTTCGGTGTTTAAACCAAATCTTTCCCCTACACCCCAAGTAAAATACCAATCTCCATCACAACAATATCCCATTTGTCCATGATAAGGACCAGGACCTAAATATAATTTAGACATACCTCCTTGTATTCTGTCTAAGTCAACTTGAGAATTTGCAGGTCTTGTAGCGTTTCCTTCTGCATCAAATATTACCTCTGCATTTGCGTCTTGTAAATAAGATTGAGCAAACATTGTTTGTATATTTTCTACTAAAGGAAATAAAACACCATTTGCAAATTTTGATATTCTGACATAGTTTACATAATCAGGTGGTAAAACAAATCTTATGTCTGAATCTACAGTCATTTGTAGAATTTTTATTTGTTTCATTGCATCGTAATTCAACTCTTGAATTCCTCTTTTTGCGTGAAACAAAACTTGATATCTTTCTACATTATTTATAATTTCATTATTACCTTGATACATTAACATAAAATTAGAAACTATATCGTTTAACCCTACATATTGATATGAACCCCAATTTTTATCAGTTGGAGAAACACCATTGTTTTCATAATATTTATAATCACTAATATAACTCATCTTTTATACTTGTATTTGGTTGTCTTGTACTATTTCTTGAGTACCAAATTGATATACATCTGATTCTCTTATTTCTATTCCTATATACTGACATATTTTAGCAACTAAACCAGGCATATCAGATAACGGTAATTCAAAGTCTTGATAACCAGCTACCGTAGGATCATAAAGAGGTGTTCCATTACTTAATAAAGTATATGTCCATTGAGGTGTTTTTGGATACCTTACATATTGTGCTTTTATTTGCCCCGCTGTTTTAATAGATGTAGGGTAAACCGAAATATCATTACCACTTAACACGTAAGCAGGAAATTGATTAGTAGGAGCTGACATTGTAGAGCTTGTAAGATAAAATATTTTATTTTGACTTACTCTTTCTACCTCTGTTATATTTGTATTACTGTATATAGAATAATCTCCTGCAACTGCAAATAAGGCTTCAGCAACATTTATTTGAGATGTTGTGGCTACACCTGTTATAAAAGTTTGTTTTAAAGTAGAAGTGTTTACTATAAGACTATTAGTTGGTGGAAACTGAGGTACGTTAAACCCTCCTGGTGCAGTAAATGGTGTTGCAGGTACTAAAGCATCCATTACATTTCCTACTGAAGCACTAAAAGTACCACTAAGTAATAACTCAGGGTAGTAGTATATTTTATTTACTAAATAATAGTCAGACGGTAGGCTAAAAATATTTGCATTTGTTTGTGTCAAAAAAACTTCTTCTGAAAAAGAATCTATCACCTCAACTAATCCTTTTACTATATCTGCATAGCCTGTCCCAGATTGTCTTTGGTTTTCTTTATTAATCCACTGATTGTATTGATAAAAATAATCTTCATATATATCCAACTGAGCTTGCGTTGCATATAAATTATAATCTTGAGGAGATAAGTATCCGTAATTATTTTTATTAATAATACCTAATACTGTACTCCTAACCTCATCAATCATTGCCATAGATAGTGCGTTTTATTCTTTTACAAATATAGCAAAAAAAAAGAGGTTACTTTTTTTGTAACCTCTCTTTAAATTTGTTATAAAACCGTTATGCGGCAGCTACACTTTCAACTGTAATTATAGAGTTTTCAAATATAGGCATTTGTACTCTTGCAGTAGAAGGTCCAGGAGGCTCAGGCATATTCACACCTATATATCCTCTCTTCATAGCATCTTGTATTGCAATAGCAACAGCACGTCCAGTTCCTTGATCTGAATGGTCTATTGTTATTGTAGAATTAGCAACTGTGTTTAACTGAATCGTAGTTTGTTCTGCAGTAAGTCTTTGTGCTAAAACTATCTGGTCCATTTGGATTAAGTAAGTAGAAGCTACTGTTGAATCAAAAACATTAAAAGCGTCTCCAATTGCACCAACTGTAGAGCTACATCTAAATCTAAAATCGTCTATAATAACAGAAACTAATTCACTGAAGTTTTGAGTTGTATTTTCATACACATCACCTACAGTAAGAGACGTTAAAAAAGACTTTCCATTGTCGTAAACTTCTGTTGCAGGAGCTTCAATTGTAAAATTATCATCAAACAAAGTTGAACTGTTAAATATATCAGCCGTTAATGTTAATGATGTTTCGTTAATTAAAGCAGCTACAGTAGTTTGTGTATTTACAGTTGTATTCTTTACAATATCTCCAACTCTAACTTTACGAGTTGTAAATGTTGCTACAGCATTTAACTGCTTTTCCTTACGAATTGCATAAGTTTCTCCACCTGCACTAAACAAGTTAGTAGCAAAACTTAATTCTGTTCCGTTAGCATTTACAGCTGTTATAGCACCTTGAGTACCCGCAGTAACATTGTATGCAATGTCACCTACAACAACACCATCAGCAACAAAAGTTGCAGTAGCATCATTAAGTTTATCAGTGACAGCAGCTGCATTAGTTCCTGTGGCTATACCCGCTGATGCGGTTGTTCCCACTACCAACTCATTTGTACCCGAAGCTACAACTGTGTTAATAGGGATTTCTAAATATTTTGCTCTCATATTATCTTATTTTTTTTAGTTAATACTATGCCCAAGTGATAGTTGTAATCACAACTTGAGTTCCTGCTGCCGCTGCTACCAACTCAGTTGGTCCAGGAATAACTAAATTAAATATAGGACTTGTCCATCCCGTTGATAATGATGAAGCTACTGTATTTGTAATTAAATCTCTCATTGCTGTACACTGATTAGGTGTTGCAGCGTTATAAGCAGGTAAAGCTGTATGATTAATTTGTATCTCATTATAGCCTGCTGAATGATTTTTGAAAGATACAGTTGTTCTTGTAGCTGAAGTTTGTACTACTGTAGCAACGTCTGCTGATGGGAATATATTTAGTCCCCCCGCAATTGAAGCTGCAGTGTTTGTGAATGATATAAATTTTTCCATAATAAAAATATGATTAAGGGTGTTAGTTAATAAAGTACAAATATAAAGAAATTACTCTTCTTTATTTAAGGTCTTTTTTAACATTTTAAAAGTTTCTAATCCTTCATCACTTTGAAAATACGATGCTACAATATAATAAGGGTCTTCACCAAAAGGCACAGTTAACATACGTTTTTTATTTTTCTTGTAGTTAAAGTGTACGTCTTTTTGACCATTTTTAAATTGTAACAAGTTAGATGAAAACATTTGTATTACAGTGTCCTGTAGTTCTAATAAAGGATCATTTAATATATTCATAAAATCTTCTGGCTGAGATTTAGAAAACATTAAAACGTCTCTTTTAAGTTCGGCTGTAGACATTTTATCTACACTACCTCCCAAGAATACTCTACATACAGTTACAAGTTTATCTGTAGATAATTCTTTTGCCATAATTTGAGCATTAAGTTGCATTTCTGCCAACTCTAATTCTTCTTGAGCATCTCTTGCATTATTTATTTCTTCAAATACCATTCCATTTTGTGGATGATAATGTAAAAATTGTTGTAATACTTGATTTTGTTTTTCAACAGTTAGAAACCCATCTTCAAATACTACAGGTTCTAATATTGCATTTCCATCTTGTTCATCTTCAAAAGGTGATTTTTGATTACGTGCATAACGTAATGGTCTGTTTGTCCCTGTGTCTTCGTCAAAGTGTAGTAATGGAAATCTTGATGAGTGTCTTGACGCTAACATATAAGATAATGGTGCGTCTTGTCTTTTTAGTCTATAAGACTTAGATACGAATTTTTCGTGTGTTTTTTTCATAATAATATTTAATTTAATTTAATTTTAAAATAAAGGGGGGACGAATCCCCCCTATATTAATTTACTTCTGTTTAAGCATTGAATAGGAAGAAGTTGTTCGCACCTAAAGTACAAACAGCTCTTTCTGTTAAGAAGTTAACTGTCATAGCATCTAAATCAGATGTAGCAGCACCTCCCGCAGAACCTGTAATCCAAGTCTTGTAACGTCTATTCTCAGTCTCAGACGCTCTGTATCTCACGTGTAAGAATGGTCTTTTAGCGTTTTTACCTAAGATTTGGTCATAAACTGATGTTGATCCTGCAGGAACTAAAAGTCCATTCACACCACCACCAATTAAACCACCTCTCATTGTAGGGTCATTTAGGTATTTCCAGTCAGACTTATAGAAGTCATAACCTCTTCTAAATCCTGTGAAACCTAAGTTTAACGCCATATCCTTATCATTGTCAAATAGACCATATGAAGTACCACCCGCTCCGTAAGAGTTTTGTGCAGCTAACATATCATCAATATCAAATGAGAAGTTTCTGTTACAGAAAATTACATTTTCTTCAATAGCACCTTGCTTGTCAAGTCTTTGAATCATAGAATCAAAACCTGCAAGAGTAGTTGGGTTTCCTCCACCCCAAACATTTCCTCTACTGTTTACTGCAAAGAATACACCTTCAGAACCAGCGTGTGGGAATGCACCCCCTGTAGCTGAACTTAAATAAGTTTCTGCACCAGAACCTGTTCCCGCAGGTACAGCCTCAATCATTGCAGTTTCCATGTAGTCTTCAAAACGTAATCTTGTTTCATGCTCAGACTTTAAGTACCATAGGTATCCGTTAGCACCATTTTCAGTTTGGATTTCTACCCAACCGATTTGTGCCATATCAGAACCAGAAACTTGGTAAGTATCTTTCATGATAATAGGCTTATTAGAAAAGAATACATCATCCGCTTCTAAAGAACCTTCCATTCCTGTTGTTCCTTTTGCAAATTCAGAACCATAAACAAATACAGATACCGTTACACCTGCAGCAAAAGCTTGTCCACCCGCTTCGTAATACTCTACTACAAATGTATTAGCAGCTGGAGTTGGAGCAGTTGAGATAACACCTTTGTTAGATAATGTAGAACCAGGCGTATTATCAGAAATCATAACTGTCTGACCTACTCTTAGTCCAATACTTGTTTGGTTAGCAACTAATCCTGGTACATTTAAATCAGCAATAGTAATTGTTGCTGTATTTGAAGCTGCTGCTTGAGCTGAAGAACAGTTTACATATTTAGTATGTAATCTTCC
>CENS01007209.1_pt1 | contig 12516 bp, 16 predicted proteins | sample 530201 | NCBI WGS metagenome assembly CENS01 (sample SAMEA2619747, study PRJEB7988) | marine metagenome | biome: marine biome (ENVO:00000447); feature: surface water layer (ENVO:00002042); material: "saline water (ENVO:00002010), including plankton (ENVO:xxxxxxxx)" | depth 5 m | reverse complement strand
TTGCTGTGCCATTTATAAAACCAAAATCAGATTCTCTTTCATCATTCCAATTTGTAAATACACTTGTACCTTCGTTGTAGAATACATTGTAATTTTGATTTGTTGTACTGTAGTTTATATTTGGTGTACCACTTGGTATAGCTACATCTTTAAATGGTATGGAAGAAGAGCCAAATTCTTTTGCATCATTTTCTGCATCTTCTCTTGAGGTAGCACTATAAGCAAAACCTACACCAGAATTTACTTTTGTACCATTTATAGTAGCAGGTATGCTCATTTGTGTTTCTAACATACCAGACAAACCATTTGAAGTAACATTGTATTGTGTTGTTATTGCTCCACTTGGTATTGGTATACCTTCTACTACATAAGGTACTATTTTAGATTGTATTTCAAATGCACCTGATGTAACATAATCTACAAAATCACCATCATCTGTTTTTATTCTTACTGTTCTAATAACATCAGCGGGGTTATCAGAAGTGGTAGATATTACATAATTTACAGAGGTTGATGTTTCTGTATATGGTGATGCTGGAACTGTACTTGAAGAGGTTATCACAGTCATTGCCTCTGCTTCATCAAAATTACTATCTGTATTTGTTCTTGAGTAAAATCTATAGTAGATTGTTTCAGGATCTGTTAAACCTGTAAGCTCTAGTAGTTTCTCACCCTCTGTTTTATCATCTGTAATCTTGTGTTGAGTTACTCCTGAAGTACCTATAATAGTATCTAAATCATCTCCTACTAAATCACTATAAGAAGAGCTGTAGATAAATCCATATTCATCTAAACTTGGTGTATCTCCTATCTCACCTAATTCTACTATCTCACCTCTAAGGGTTACTGCAGTAGATGAGTTGTTTGTAAGTTGATCTACATCTGGTGTACTAATAGTTGCAATAGTTACTACTGGTGGTGTATCTCCTACTACTGGTATGTTGCTAATTGCTGTTTCTTGTGGTACTTCTTCATCAAATGTTACAATAGGTAATTCTGCACTTGCACAGCTTACATCTGATTTAAGTAAAGTATTATCTGCTGTTAGTAAATCTGAATCTGCAGTATAACAAACTGAATCAGGTGTAAATTTAAGAGGCACTACTTCTTGTATCTCTTGTGTTTGTGTTTCTATTATTCCTACAGTTTCTTCTTTGATATTTATAAGCTCTAAACTTGATAGATTAGTTTCAAAGTTTGTAGTAATCTTATTTATCTTATATAGCCTATCAAATATTATTACCTTGTCAGCTAAAGATAAATTGTGCAACATCTTAATAGGTAGGTATGCTTTTACAGTTGTTAATCTTCTCTGCTTATCAAATATTTCAGTAACATACTTTTTATAATACTGATCAAATAGAGTTTTAGTGTAAGGTATATTTGTAAACTCATTCTTTTCTGCATTGAAGTTTATATTTTCTGTATTCTCTATATCAGTAAAAGAAGTTTGTGTAGTAGCTACAGAATTAGATGGTATATACATTGATGCTTGTGAGGTAAGTGTACCATTGCTATCAATAACACCTATCTGTTGAGTTTTAAGTATAGGATAAAAAAGTAGTGGTTTACCTAAATTAGGCTCTTGTTTTATATCTGCACTCCACCCCCATTGGGCATCTGTATTTGAACCATTTGCTACATTTACTAATCTTTCATATTTAAAATGTTCAAAAGGTAATTTTACTGTATAAGTTTCACCTTCAAATTTTGCATTTGCTTGAAATCTATTCTCCCCCCATTCTATATTGAATAGTTCTTTGTGGTTCTTAGCAAAGAAGTTATCTAAACCTTCATAAGTAAAATCAATCTGTTTAAAAGGTAATACACTATCTACTTGTGTACTTTCTTTATCTAGGTGTTGGGTTATATCCCACTTGTTTGTACTTCTATTGTAAAAGTTATCTAATGTTTTTACCTCTATTACCCCTTCATCATTTTGAAAAGCTGTAAGATTAAACATCTTGAATAAACCTGTAAGAAAATCTATTACCTTAATCTCTGGTAGTTGGTTAGAAGTATTTAAAGTTACATCTGATAAAACTGATGCACTACCTGTAAAATGTATATCTGCTGTACCTACTGCTCTCCTTGCTCTTTGTACATAAAACCTTACTTCATAAGTAGAAGGTGTGTCTGTTTCTATACCAAAACTATAATCACCTCTACCCAAAGGTAAATCTCTAATATCTGCATACTCCCCAGTTAATCCATCAAATCTTTGGAATACATTACCATTCTCAAATATTACAAAATTGTATTCTACAGTATTATTACTAGGTACAACAGTAACATCTAGTAATCTTTCTTTTTTAGCTCTACCAGTTGATTGATCAGGTGGTGGTGTAGTAAAGTAATTGTTTCTCAAATCTATTACCTCACCATCAGAATAAGTTACCTCAAAATCTCCTACTTGTGCAATGTTACCTTCATCTACAAATAAACCACCTGTTTTATTATGTAACCACAAATACAGATTATAAAATTGTGGGTTTGTAGTGTTAAAGAAATCTTCACTAAACTCTATACCATATTGAAACTCTATTGCTTTTATAATTGGATAAACCCTAAGAGCTGGTTTTAGCTGTGTTAATTCTAAACCATGTTGTGTACCTACCTCATAAGCTAGATTATTTTGTGTAGCTGTATTTGCAGTAGAATCACTTGTATCATATACAAACCTTTTAGTATGTGATATTAAAGGAAAGATAATAGCATCAGTATAAGTAACCATTTTAGATGTAATATCTAAACCATTACTCAGGTAAGTTTTTATATTGGCATCAGTATATGTAAATGTAAAATCTGAGGTAATCATTTTTAAAGCACTCAGATAATCATCTCCTACAAGATCAGGTAAGTTTATTGTGCTACCATAGAATGTAAGGCTATAGGTATGAGGTTTATTTAGCTTTAGTGTAGAACCCTCTAGTTTTACTTTTCCCTTTTTAAAAGGTTTATGATTTAAATGTAAGACTGCTTCAAACTTCTTTCTTGCATCAAAATCTAAAATGTTATAATTATAAAAATGTTTGAATAGTTTGTTATTATTCTTACTAGCTGGTACACTAAAGGTTTTGGTAAAATCAGTAAATACTTTTTCTATATCTCTTACATCTTGAATCTTTTGAGTAAGCTCTACACTTTCATCATTAAATAATTCAACCTGCTCAAACGCACTAGATACATCTAGGTTCTTTATGTATAACTGTAGTTTCAACATTATCTTACACTATTGATTTTGGTAAATGCAAATTCAAAGTTTATTGTATAGTTTATTAGTTTATCATTTAAGCTAGTTTTAAATACTAAATCTTTTGTTTGTGGTATAATGGGTAGTGTTTTATTCTCATACCTTATCCATACATTTTCAGATAAAAACAACTCCTCTATAGTAGTATTCATATCCTCATGTATAAACCCTGTATTTAAACTTAGAGATGTTTGGCCATTTACATTGTATCTTTCACTTTGACCTGCATAAACTGGGTAAGTAGTACTACTGTTTTGTATTATGTTTCTTCTAAACCTCTCATCTGTTACTGTAAGGTTTTCTGTTGATTTCTTAAATAGATACAAATCTTGGAAAGCACCATACTTGTTTACAAATGTTACTTTATAAGAAGTGTATTTAGGTTCACATACATTAGTAACTGTAATTGTTTTTAAAAGTGTTGAATCATCAGTATCATACACTTGTATAGTAGAGCTATCAGCAGGTATAGTTATATACTGTATTTTTTGGTTTGTATTACCATCATCTGTTACTTGTGTTGTTGTGGAATCTATTATATATTTTCCAACTCCCTCTGCAAATATTGGCAACTTACCTGCTGTACCTTCTGGTAAATAAATTTGGTTTGAAGTTATAAGTGCATTTCTTGATAACTCTGGGTTCACCTCATCCTCAAAAAAACCATAACCATCTACTGCTAGATAGGTATTTGTTTGGGGGTTGCTATAAGTATAAGGCTCATTATTCTCATCAAATAAAGTAGTGATGGCTGTAACCCATACACACCTAGATACATAATCATTATTAAAAGTTACATCTATATAATCTCTTACTAAATCAGATATTTCAAAGTTTATTTTATCATCTGCATGAATCCTTTCTTTTTGGATTGAGTACTTGAGATCAGCATTCTCATAAGAGCCTGATGTACCTGTGTATATATATAAACTTAATTGTGCTGTTTTTATTGCCATAACTATAAATTTGTAGAGCTACCAGAACCCCCTATATCACAATTTGCTATTGCTACATTTGTTATTACTCCATTGTTATCTATTAACCATACAATGTAAGAACCTACCCCTATACCAGCTCCTGCATTTATAGATGAGGTAGTTACTGCATAATATAAATTTTGACCTGCAAAAGCAGTACCTTGTTTACATACTGTTTTACCTTTTCCTGTTGTTGTGTTTGAAGCAGTTGAAACAATAGCAGTAGTTGTTGGAAAAGTACCATTACAAAAATCTGTAGGTGATACTCTACCTGTTGATATAAAATATGGGTTACTACCACATACACCCAAACTTGAAGGTTGAGTAATTGTTTTTGTACAAGTTAATGTTTGTGATCCATCACCAGTATTTGAATAACCACTAGGAATAAGCACAGTAAAATCTACACTTCTATCTGTTGCAGCTGTAACCTCAGCAAAACTAATAGGTGTAAAATCTTGTATTGTACCCAATTGTGTTTTACCTATGTGTATATCTCCTCTTGTACTTATACCTTGCTCAGTTAGATTTGCTATATCACAAGTAAAAGCTGGTAGTGTTGAGGTAGCTTGTTGAGAAAATGTTTTAGAACATATAACTGTTGCACCTGCATTGGTATAACCTGCTGGAGCTGTTAAATCAAAGAACAAAGTAACATCTTGTGCAGAGCCTCCTGTATTAGCAGATACACTTGTTATATGGGCACCTCCTGATGTTAAACTCTTAGCTGTTATCTCTGCAATTGAAACTGGATCTGTAATAGTACCATCTTGTGCTATACTACCACCACCATTTGCTAGATTTGCTGCTGTACAATCAAAAGCTGCACTTAAACCATTAACTGTAACTGATATAGATTGTACTGCTGTACAAGTACCTGATGCACTCTCAAAGGCTTCTATATAGATTGTTTTGGTACCTCCTATTTGATTAGAAGTAAGAGTAAGAGTATTAGTATCTATTGCTGCAGTAACTAGGTTTGTATGGAAGTTTATGATATTATATCCTGCTATTGTACCCCCTGTAAAGTAAGAAGATAAATCTACAGTATTACTACTACCCCCTACTGTTATTGTTTGTGCTGGGATACTACCACTAGCTGTTACATTTTGGGTACAAGTTGTACCTGCTACAAAAGCTGGTTGAGTAGCTGATACATCACAAGTAATAAATCCATCAGTATCTGTATTACTAAATCCTATTGGGATCTGTATAGTAAGGGTTACTGTTCTACTTGTAGGTGAAGTTACTGTTGCAAACTTCTCTGTATCTACTGCTGTTATTGTACCAAAATCTAAAGTAGGTAGTGTGAGTATACCTTGTTGGTTTATACTAAAGTTTCTTGGATTGGCCACAAAACAATCAAACACAGGTGTAGGTATTGTTGGCTCACTATAAGCTAAAAAATATGGGCTTCTTACATTTATCTTTGTACTCATTATCTTAATCTTTTTTCATCTAGGGAAAATGCTAGTAAATCTTCTACATCCAAACCAAACTTCTCTATAAGTTCATCTGGTAGTTTCTTAAAATATTTTTCAAAGGGTTTAGTAAAAAACAAACTAGGTTTAATACCTTTCTTATATACACTTCTTGCTAAGATGTAGCCCATTGTTTTATAACTTCCAAACTTACCCCCTTTTAATCTAGGTTGTAATCTTCTAAATCTTGCCCAATCAATAAAAGGTTTAGCTGGTGGCATTTTATCTCTATAAGAATAAGGTGTATCAAATTTTCTTTCTGTACCACTTACCCCTTTATCTTGGTATAAACCATACTCCTCCATTGAGAAGCTCATCTCAAAACTATTCTTAAATACTTTTACATCACCATCTATACTTTCATAGAGTTTCTTAGTTACTCTTTTTCTTTTCTTAGATAGGTTACTTCTTGCTTCTCTTATAACAAGATTCTTAAACTCCTCTAAAAAATCTTCTGCTTCTTTAAAGTTTAGCATACTGTCATGTCATTAGGTACTAGCACATCAAAGGTAGAAACCCATCCTGCTAGTTTGTTCTCAAATCTATCTACAAAAGGCTCACAAGTAACATCACCCTCTACTTGAAATTTATCAGCATATAGATCCCCTCTTTGTAAAAGAGATAGTAATCTATTCTGTACAGCTAATTGTGTATTTAAAACATCTTGCTCATTGTTGTTACCTACAAACTCATCAGTAGTTTCTAGTTTACTTTCATCTACAATATCCATACACAATACACTTACATTGTATGCAACTGTGTTTGTGCTTACTACTGCATTGTTTACAATAATATGAGATAGTGGAAACATGGTCTGTTTGTTTAGATCTATATCATCTAAGCTGCCATAAGTAACTGTATTTACAAATGGCTCTGCTTTTAGAGTATCTTTAATCTTATCTGTTAAATTGTAAAAACTTTTCACTTCTTATATTTTTGTATTTGCATTTTCTCTAGCTCTATTTTTTCTTTTTCAAATGCTAAGTAGAGCAAACACTTGTGTACATTTAATCTTGTAATAGCATCAAATCTGGTAACATCTCCCTTAGCAAGTCCATAGATAGATTGATACCATCCCCACTTTTTTCCAAAGTTTGAAGTACTGCTGTATTCATCTGATTGGGAGCTTCCCTGTTCAAATAATTCAGGATAGTTTCCAGTAATTCCTTGTTTAAATTGTAAAAAAAAACCATAGAACCCATTACAACATCTAAAGGCATCTGCTTCATCAGATCTGCTCTCTCTTGCCCTGTGTACTCTTCTATAAGATACTTTCCTTTTTTATTGTAGGTAGTAGGCCTATATAATACTGCCATTGCTTTGTGCATTTGATCCCACTCAGTAAGTGTTTCATCTAAATCTACAAACTCCCCTAAACTCATATCATCTAGGCTTGGTATAAATCCATACTCTACACCATCCATTGTAAAAGTTGGTATAAGATCAGGCTTCTCTGTAAATAGGCTATCTATATCTTGTATAATCTCTTTTACACTAGATAATTTTATTTTGGCAATATCCTTTAATTGTAAGTTGCAGAATATCTCTACTGTTTTGTGTAACAAGAAATTTGTTTGATTATTATCATCAGTATTTATCTTATCAAACCTTTGATACTGTTCTAAAGTAATCTCTGATAAAGATTCTGGTACTGTTATTTCTAGCTTCATATAATAACAATAAACAAATCTATAATATGTATAAAAAGGAAAGGACAGCTTAAAGCTGCCCAATCCCAACTAACTAAATCAAATATGAAAAAAAAACTTACCTCTTTTGGTAATAATTACAATATAATAAATTTATTCTATCATACATCCCATGCCTCTCTTTTTTATTTCTTTGGCTCCATATAATATCACCAGTTCTTTTAAACCCTTGATAGTCTACTTGTATTGCCATTCTAGGAGGTCTTTCTGGATGTGCTTCTTTCCAGATAATAGGATATATCTTTATATCATTTTTTAAGCACCAACTCATGCACTTCTTACACATAGTATAACCAAAGTAAAAAATCTAAAGAAGCATACATAAACACAAAGCCAAATAAAACAAACAAAGCTGAATAGCCTATTATTTTTAAAGTGTTTTTTCTGTGTTGTTTAGATGTAGCTTTCTTAATTAGATAATACTCTACACTAAAATCATTTCTCCAATTGTCTGTATTCATAATTATAAGTTTTAAAGTTAAACAAATATATAAACATTTTATTAATAAACAAAATATTGCCCTTTAGTAGGGTTTTCTAGTAAATCTGTAAATACATATCTTGCTGCATCTACACAATCTGGATGGGCACCGCTTGGTTTTTGTAAGGTGTTACCATCTTTATCTTTTGCCCAAACATATCCTTGTAATTCTTTTTTTAAATTCTTACTTCCTGCAGTTACATATATCTCATTTTGGTTTATAAGGTTTATACCATATACTACAGAATCTCTACCCTTACTTACTGGGAATACATTGTGTCCATATCCTACAAGCTCTGCTATAGATTTTGGCTCTGCTGAGTCTGCTATAATGTTTTCTTTTATATTGTTAGAATCTAGAAACCTACTTATATCTCTATTCAGCATTCCTTTCTTATAAAGAACCTCGTCAAATATATAAGCACTATTCCATTTGTATAATCCAATAAGTGTAGTAGGATCTACAGAGTAGCCAAAGTCCATACCATAAGAAAGCAATCTTGCTTCATCAGGTAGTTTATCTATTTCTTTCCAATCAGGAATACAAGCACCACTTAAAGTACCTTGTAAACCTAATCCATATACATTCCACCAGTTTTCCCAAAAGGTAGAGGTCTTAGCTTTATCTCTTGCTTTCTCTATCTCCCTTACAATACTAGGTGCTAGTGCATCATTATCTTTATAGGTAAGTGTAATGTAATCTACATCCTCTTGGCCTATCACTTCTTTATCTACCCAGAATGTATGTGTGGGGTTGTAATCTAACCATATTACTCCAGACGTTCTAATAGATAATTCACCATAACTAGAAAAAGGAATATTGTTACACTCATTAACAAAGAGATCAGTTCTTCTAGCCCCTCTGAGCCTTTGAGGTTGATCTGTACTAAAAAATTCAATATAGCTGCCATTTGCAAAAGTATATTTTAAAGAGCTTCTGTTAAACTGTGCTTCATTAAATCTATTTAGGCTTTGCATTATAGTAAGAAAATCTTTTAATGCTCCCCTTTTTATACTTGGTATAGATTCAGCTACTACACTTATTTCTTTGCCCTTGTTTGTTATTGCATCATTAATTAAGATAAGTAGTATGCAGAATGTTTTTGAGGCACTAGTACCCCCCCTTACCACTCTTGTTCTTTTGGTAAGTTCTTGTAGTTTGTAAAATGCTTTGGTTCTTTTTATCTGCATACAGGTTGCAGAGTAGGGTTAATGTTTTCCCTAATCTACAAATAAAGGTAGTTCCTCTACTAAAGTAATATCTTTAGTTTCTCTAGGCTTACCCCATCTATAATCATGGAATAATTTTAAGTGTGGAAAAGATCCTCTCTCAATTCCTTTTTTCAATTCTGCAAAAGCTAAATCATCTAAAGGAGATAATCTTTCTATTAATGCTATCTCTTCTTCTTTAGATTTTCTACCAGCTCCTGCTCTTTTACCACCATGTGCCATCTTGAAAAAACTTGATTATTCAAATATACAATAAAAAATATAGTGTTTTGTTAAAACATCCTTATTTGAGAAAGGTTATCATACTATCTGTTTCTTTAGTAATCTGATTTCATTTCTTGCTTCTCTAAGATTTAAAAGGGCATCTTTGTATTTATCTCTATAGTATTCATTAGGATCTAGTTCTTTTTTTGTTGTTTTGTTTTTTCTTCTTATTATCCTATCAAGTTTTAAGAAGATATTCTTATACTCTATTGAATCTTCATATACATCTATTTGGTGATCAAATACCTTAATACCATGTAGTACTGTTGCATGATCTTTTCCTACTGATTTGCCTATTCTAGTTAAGGAGTTTCTAGTATGTTCTTTACAGAGTTTAAAGTATATTGCTCTAGCATACACCACCTCTCTTTTTCTATTTCTTACATTTAGTTGCTCATTTGTTTCTTGCTCAACTACTTCTTTTATCTTTTCTAATCTCATCTATCTTAGTTTTAATTGCTTGTATTGTTTGTGTTCTTACCTCATCAAGTGCTTTCTTTATACCAGCACACGCCTCATAATCTTCAATAGCCTCATAGTACATCATAGCTTTTTTTAAATCATCAGTAGATGCACCATCAGCAATATCATGTAATGCCATTAGGTAAAACTCATCTACTAATTCTTTTCTTTTTCTTTTAGCCATTGTACTAAATCACCAAACTCTTTAATGTATTTTTTGTCTACAAACATAAACCATTTTGAATACCCTCTTACTTTGTCTTTTATAAATTTTCTAGTCCAGAACTCTTGTGTAGAACATGGCACTACAAACATATAATTAGTTTTTTGTGAAATGTGTATATATGCTGTAGGTGTGTATTTTTTCTTATTCCAGTTTTCTTCCATATCCACAATAACTGGATCAAAGGGAAAATTCTCTATAGAGGTAAACTCTTGCCTTTGAGATTTAACTTCTATTATATATTCTTTTCCTTTTATATTTATATATATATCACCATCATCTGATTGCTTTTCTTGTAGCTCTGGCATCTCTATATTTAAACCAGCTTCTATAAGTTTATCTCTTACTATAGTTTGGTATTTGTAACCTTTTCTAAGTTCTTTCTTAAACTCTTCCTTACCCCACTTAGTATCATTGTGGTATATATTTTTCATAAAATGCCCCTTAGTACATATTGATCTAAATCATTTTCATTCTGAAAGAAGTGCTTGTATATGCCTACAGCTTGTAAAAACTTATGCTTACCAGATTCTAAAAACTCTTCACTTGTTTCAAATATACCTATATCTGTAGAACTCTTATCTACCACAATAAATGTACACTTCTTCTTATTAAACATTCTTAAATATAAGTAAGCTTGTAAATCATATCCATACTTATTGGCCGAGAATCTAAAGCTAGACAAATCTTGTGAACTTTTCAGATCTACTATCATATCATCTCTTAGTATATCTGCTTTTGCTCTAAAGGGTAATTCCTCTAGCATAGCCACCTCTGGTACTTCAAAATCTGCTTTATTTAGTAGTTTAAGTACTTCTTCATTTCTTAGTAGTGCATCTGTTAATCTCTCTGCTTCACTTATTTCTTTTCTAAGATAAACCTCACCATGTTCTGCTTTAGCTTCTTTGTAAACTTTAGTGTTCTTTGTACTTGCCTCTACAATATTTAGTTTGTCTATCTTGTGAGGTTCTAATACCATCCAATGCAATAGCTTGCCCTGTGTTAGAGCTGGTGTATCTGTAGATCCATACTTCAATACATTTCTGTATGTTTTAGGGGATTTAAGTAATGTTTTTAAACTACTACTGCTTAAAGCGTGTTGGCCAAGATGGCCATAATAAAAATCATCCTTTTCCATAAAAGGCAGTATTTCTGGTTTGAGATAAGTTTCTCCATTTAATAGTGTAATCATAATTCTATAGCTTTATTTTATCTTCTCTTGCTTGTAATCTGTTTCTAAGAACTTGTAAGCAGTCCTTTCTGTAGTAATCAAGAAGCTCTTTGTTGGTAGCATCTTGTAGTAATTCAAGATCAGTCATCTCATTGTAATACCATTCCATAATGTTTGTTTTAAAATTATATATCTAAAGTAATTAATATTTTATTAACATACAAATATTTATACTCTAAATTTTCTATACTAGCGTTTGAAGTCCAGTAATCATTCATTAGCAAAAAAATAAAATAATTTTACTGCAAAGTATTCTACTATTCTAAATAACAAATATCCAGCTATTAAACTACCCATAAACTTGTTTATATTTGTCAAGTTCTTTTTGTACCTCTTCTAGTTTGGTCTCAGCTTTTCTTGCTCTTTCAACTGCCCTTAGTTTATCAGATCTATATTCCTCTAAACTCTTCTCCCACATCTCTTGGTTTGTTTCTAGTTCATGTGTATAAAAGTACCAGCTTGTAACTGCTTCTATCATATCATTTAGAATAGGCACAGGTTTGCTCTTTTTCCACTTTAGTAACTGAGTAGATACAGTTGCAAAGTCTGTACTAAATTGTATGCTTTTAAGGTTTTGTATTTTTCTCATATATATTGGTTGTATACTTTCACTAGTTGTTTCCAGACTGTATTCTTAAAACTACAAGGTATGCACTCTACTCTTTGTTTGAATACCCTATTATATATAGCTGTAAATTCTTTTGTTTCTTCTCCAGAGAATTTTACTTTTTTTGTATCTATTGCCATCTGCATTAAAGTAAACTCTTCCTCTGTAAAGCACTCTGGTTTTTTAGAAGGGAATAACTCATTTAGAATTTCTTTTCTTTTATCACATCCACAATCTCTACCATCTGCAAAAAACTCTACTGCTTTCTTTATACCTGTGGCCTTTGTTACTTTCTCTACTTGATCTCCTAAACCACTAGATGCTTTCTCATGATTAGCTGCCCAAGTCTTAAACTCCTTTGTCCTTTTGTCCTTTGGGGGTTTTGATGTACTCATATTCTCCTGTTTTAAAATCTATATAATCTTCTTGTAATTTATTTTTTAAATCTAATTTAAGGTTTTTTAATGTATTAAATATACTCACCCAGCTTATCTTAGTTTCACTAGCTAGTTTTCTTATGCTCATATCTGTTCTTGAGTATAGCTTCCATATCTTCTTATCATACCAATGCCAATCTTCTGATACGTCATCTACCAAC
>CENS01011583.1_pt1 | contig 12522 bp, 9 predicted proteins | sample 530201 | NCBI WGS metagenome assembly CENS01 (sample SAMEA2619747, study PRJEB7988) | marine metagenome | biome: marine biome (ENVO:00000447); feature: surface water layer (ENVO:00002042); material: "saline water (ENVO:00002010), including plankton (ENVO:xxxxxxxx)" | depth 5 m | reverse complement strand
GAGCTGAGGGATCAAGCAACTTTTTATACTTCACTTGTGAATGCAGGAATCATAACACCTAATGAAGCTAGAGTTGCTATGAATTTTGATGAGCTACCTGATGCTGACGAAATTCGTATACCTCAAAATATAGCTGGAAGCGCAGTAGACCCATCACAAGGTGGCCGACCTACTGAAAATGGAGATGATTAATAATGGCTTCACGAAATAGACTAAGACAAGCTGTTAGCCAAAAACTAGCAGAACAATTCAGAGAGTGGGGGCTGCCCAAAGATATTGATTATAAAAGCTACTGCGGTATTGTAGATAAGCCTGTAACTCCAAAAGAAGTTCAAAAATCTTTTTATAACTGGAGAACTGCCGTACATTCTGTACACATTATAGATAAGACAGTATTTGCTCCTAAGCCTGCAGCAGCGCCTAAAAAAGAGGCCCCGGCCCCTAAGAAAGAACCTGCTAAGAAAGTAGAGAGTAAGAAAAATGATGAATAAAGTTTTTAATCTTACATCTACCTTTAAAGCCCTTCATGAAGATGATGACGGGAGTGTTCATATCTGCGGAATGGCAAGTACACATGATGAGGATCGTGCAAATGATGTTATTATGGCAGAAGCTTGGACAAAAGGTGGACTCGGCAATTTTGAAAAGAACCCTATTATTCTTTTTAACCATGATTATAATAAACCTATTGGCAGAGCTACAGGTCTTAAAGTTACCGACAATGGGCTTGAGCTAAAGGCAAAAATTTCTAAGTCTGCGCCCGATCATGTGGCGCAATTAGTAAAAGAAGGCATTCTTGGAGCATTTTCTGTTGGTTTCCGAGTCAAGGATGCTGATTACCTATCGGAAACTGACGGATTAAAGATTAAGGATGCTGAGTTGTTTGAAGTATCAGTGGTATCGGTACCTTGTAATCAAGCAGCAACTTTTTCTCTGGCGAAATCATTTGACTCTGTAGATGAGTATAATGAATTCAAAAAAACTTTCACCAATCGTGTAGATCTAGCCGGTCAGTCTCTGGCTAAGGATGAAAATTCATCTGTAGCTAGTGAAACACCGGACGAAGCGGAAATTTCCGTGAAACAGGAGATCAAAATGTCGGAAGAAGTAAAAACTCCCGAAGTCGACTTGGAAGCTTTTGCGAAGAAAGTGGCAGAAGAGACTGCTGCTAAGATTGCAATGAAGCAAGCCGAGCAAAAAGCTGTCGAAGAAAAGGCAGCACAAGAAGCTGTTGAGAAAGCGCAGGCAGAAGCCGAGCAAAAAGCTCAACAGAACCAAGAAGTACAAGCAGCCATTCAGGTTGGTGTCGAATCAGGCGCCGATCGTTTGATGGCGGACGTCGAAGCTAAAATGGCTGAGAAAGACGCAGATATGGCCCAGGTTATCGAGCAGTACAAGAAGGACCTGGAAGAGAAGAGTGACGAGCTTGAGAAAATGCGTGAGTCTAAGCGTGTATTCGCTGATCGTTCCTCTGGGGACCTCCAGCAGCACTCTAAGGACCTGATGTATGCTCACATGCTGGGTGTATTCACTAACAAGGGTTGGGACACTGGGTACGGTCGTGAGACTCTTGAGAAAGCAGGTTTGGCTTATCCCTCTGCAAACTCAGGTACTGCCGCACTGGCTACAAGTGTTCAAACTGCACTTGAGAAGGAAGTTCAATTCCAGTATCGTCTGGCTCAAGCTTTCCGTGAAATCAATATGCCTTCACAGTCAATGGTTCTGCCGCTGCAAAGCGATACGTCAAAGGCTGTTTTCCACTCCGGTGGTGAGTCTAATCGTTTCGCGGGCGATGGTTCAGGTTCAGGTGCTGGCACTGGTGTAACTAATGATGGCGGTACTGCCGGTACTTTTGATGTATCTCAGATCGTTCTTCAAGCACACCGTCTGATTTCAACTACGTTCCTCGACAATAACATTGACGAAGAGATTCTTGTTAATCTTCTCCCGATGATGACCGAGAATGTTGCACGTGCCCACGCAAAAGCAGTAGATGATATGTGCTTGAATGGTGCAGCTGGCCCCAGTATCAATGGTATTGCTGACTTTGCTACCAATGTTACTCTGTCAGCCGCTAACCAAGTTTCACTGTCTGCTGGTGATGCTCTTACCGCAGCTGCTCTTCTCGAAGCGCGTTCTGCAATGGGCAAGTATGGCCTTTCGCCGACTGACGTTACCTTCATCGTCTCTCAGAAGCGTTACTACGATCTGATTGCTGATGCTGGCTTCGCAGACCTCACTGACGTCGGTTCCGACGTAGCGACCAAGCTGGTTGGTTCTATCGGTTCTGTTTACGGTACTCCCGTACTCATCTCCGATAACTTTGCCGGTACAGAAACTACGTCTACTGACATTGCTTACGCAGTCAATACTGCCAACTTTGTTATTCCACGTCTCCGTGGTGTCAATGTTGAGCAAGACTACGAAGTACGCGAGCAGCGTCGTCTCGTTGTCGCTAGCCAATCTCTCGGTTTCGACCGTCTGTTTGGTGCTACTAGCAACAACGTTGCAGCTTTCGCTATCAAGCCTGTCACCTAAGAATAGGCTTTTCTTCAAACTGGGGAGGCTCGCCTCCCCAAGTTTTTACTTATTGACTTATGGCTAGAGATCTAATTACATTGCAAGAGTATAAGGATATGGAAGTTATTTCCAATCCGAAAGACGACTATAAGTTAGACAGAATAATTAATTCTGTGAGTCAATTAGTAAAAACTTATTGTGCTACCAGTTTTGTTGATTTTTATAATGTGAATAAAGTTGAAACTTTTCACCATAACTGGGGAACAAACATAGTTCAATTAACGGAAACTCCTTTAGTTTCCGTTAGTCTTGTACAAGAACGAGACAACTTATCCGCAGGCTACACTACATTAACAGTAGATAAAGATTACTACTTAGATATGGATACAGATAGTATCTTTCGTGTAAACTCTACCGGCGCAGTAAAAGACTGGCCAAAAGGCCCCGGGGCTGTACAGGTTACTTATCGTGCAGGCTACGCAGCAGCTCCTCTAGACTTAAAACTAGCAGTAATTGATCTTGTTACCTATTATGCAAGAGACGAATACAAAGAGCGACGAACTTTGGCAGGGGCAACTTTACAGAACCCTCAGTCTGCGCGTCAAGATAATACTGTAGCTTTTCCAGACCATATTAAGAGAGTATTAGATTTATATAAAAACTTTTAATGGCAAATAGCGGCTTAGCAAGAATGGCAAAAAGAGCACTAACTAGATTAGATGCTCAAATTCGAGAGGAAGTTGAAGTTTACCAAGGACAAGTTTTTATATGGGATCGAAAAGGCTTCGAGGAGTTAGTAGGTTTAACATCTTCAGATGCAATAGTTTCCAAACTAGTTAGTAGTTATAGAAGGCAGTTAAAGCAAGCAGATAAAAATATTTTAAGAGTAAAATCTGTAGGAAAAAGACTCGCATCTGCAAAAAGAAATATAATTGCTAAAAGAATAGAAGGCTATGATCCTTCCAGGCACGAAGTTTATGCAGTATATAATTATGGCACTGCAGAAAGAATAAAACGAAATATTGGTGCCGAATACGAAAAGTTAACAGGAAGAAACTCTAAAGAAATTACAGGGCGACTTGACAAAGGAGATAAAGCCTCAGAAGCAGGAGGCGTACAAGTAGGTCACGGAGAGTTTGGTCACGCAGTGAGTACAACAAAAGTACTCGGTGCAGAATCTGTTATGAAAACTAAAACTTCTATGCAGAAGTATAGTAAAATGGAAGGATATAAAAAATTAGAGTCCCACCTTACTACTTACAAAGAAAGAATGAATGTAAATATAAGCATTGACCACTATCAAGAAGTGTCTGCTAGAGGTAAACTAAAGAAAACATATACACCTATACTTTCTTCTCAAGGAACAGGTGAAAACTTATTAGATGCAATGGAAGAAAGAGAAGCTTTAGCAGAGCTTCGCAAAGCGATGGAAGAAGAGTACTTAACTATTGTAGATCAACAAGGATCTCGAACTCTTAGACAAGCTATCGATGATACAACAACTTACAGTTTAATGAAAGGCGTAAAAATAGCCAAGTATAAAGGGGACGCCAAGCCTAAAAAGGTAGTAAAAAGCAAAGGTAAAGGTAAAAATAGTAAAGCTGTAAATAAAACTGCAAAAGTAGGAATTATAAAAGGAACAGGTGCTCCAGCCCCGAAAAATAGAAGAAATACTAAACGAAGTAGTACTTCTATAGTAAATCTTATAGGAGTATTAAATGCCCAGCTACCTAAAACAGTAGCTAAAAATATGGGAGCTCCTGCGCTAGAATACCAAACAGGGCGTTTCGCTAGCAGCGTACGGATAACTGATATTAGCCAAACAAATCAAGGATTTCCGAGTATAGGGTATACTTATCAAAGAAATCCATATGAAACTTTTGAAGTTGGAAATAGACAGGGTACAATAGATAGAGATCCAAGAAAGCTGATAGATAGCTCTATACGAGAAATTGCTGCTAGTATGGCAATTGGAAGATTCTACACACGGAGAAATTAAATGGGAGTTTATAGCAGGACGTATACTACTAGACGAACCTCCATTGTTGAAGCTATCGTAGATAAACTTAAAGAAATAGACGGTAATGGAAACTTTCTCACTGATGTATTTAATAATGTACACCCTCGTTTAAAGTTTTGGGATGAAGTAACTGAGTTTCCGGCAATTCATGTAAATGCAGGAAATGAAACCCGCGAATATCAAGGAGGAGGTTATAGAGATCGATTCCTTACTGTAACTATTCGATGTTATGTTAATGAAGAAGATGCTACAATAGCTCTTGATAAATTACTAGAAGATGTGGAAACAGTTTTAGACGCTAATAGTCAACTTATATATGCAGATAAAACTGGAGCTTCACAACAAACTCACCAAATTTCCATCGTCAGTATAGACACTGATGAAGGAGTACTAGAACCCCTAGGAGTAGGAGAAGTTCTTATAGAGGTTCGATATTAGAAAATACTGACACGAATCAAAGGGTTCACGTTCAAGTCTTTTCAAGTCTCATAGGAGAAACACTATGGCTGCAAATTTGCAACTGAGTAGAAATACTCATGTATTCCTACAGAAAACACAGGCGGCGTATTCAAGTCAAACTGCCGACTACCTGTGGCAGATTCCTGTTCTGGATGGATACTCTTTCTCACAGGCTGTCGCGACTTCAGAAATTACTCTGAATGAAATGGCACGAGATTCTAACTTATCAACTCGTAGAGCACGAGCAATGTTTAATGATGCTCTTGAGCCCGCAGAGTGGTCTTTTACAACTTATATGCGCCCAAATAATAACGGTACTTCAGTTGATGAATCTCTCTGGGCAAATATGCTCGGAGATGTTTACTATGATGGTTCAGACTGGCAAACAGTTTCTACTACCCCCAACGGTCCTGTTACTCGTACAGGTGCTTCACAAACCGTAAGTTTTGACACTGAAGATTCAAACTATGTACAAGTTGGTAGATTTAATCTATTCTTTGTTCTTGGTGCGTGCGGGGATACAGCAAACACTTCTTATAGTCAGGCAAATGGCCAAACTATTTATCGACTTGCAGATTGTGTTGTAAATAGTGCTGCAATTGAATTTGATATTGATGGTATTGCACAAATTACTTGGAGTGGTTTCGGTACTCAAATCGAGCAGGTGGCCACTGCAAATATGTCTACTAACCTAACAACTACTGGTATTAGCTCTACAAAGAACTTTATCAAGAATCGACTCACTCAGTTGACCGTAGTTCCTGGAGCTGTAGGCACACCCGTTCGTAGTCAAGATACTGATGTAGCAAATGAATTTGATGATCAGTACTATTTGACTCTGACTGGCGGAAGTATTTCTTTTGAAAATAATATTAGCTTCTTGACTCCAGAAGAGCTCTGTAAGGTGAATATTCCTATTGGTCACGTTACAGGTACTCGTAGTATTTCTGGTAGCTTTACTTGCTACTTGGATGATTCTCAGCTTCAGGCGGATGGATCAACTGCAGGGTCAACTTCCTCTAAGCTCTTTAAAGACTTGGTAGATGATGAAGCCCGTGGTGTTGTACAAAATGACTTTAACTTGGTGTTTGATGTTGGCGGTACCGCTGGTATCCCCCGTGTTCAGTTTAACTTTGCGAATGCTCACCTTGAGATTCCAAATCTTAATATTGAAGATGTTATTTCACTTGAGACTAGCTTCCACGCACTGCCCACTAGCTTGGATGGCGCAGACGAAGCAGTTATTACCTATGTTGGTCCAACCAGCTTATAATAATCTTAATCGTCAGGGGCTTCGGCCCCTTTACCTTTCAAAAAATTTTTCTTGACTTTTTAATGCTTTTGTAATATACTTATATTTCAAAAATAAAAAATTCTTTTATACGAGGCTACAATAAATGAGCGACAAACCTATTTCTCTTTCGAGTCTTATGACTCCAAGTAAAACTGTAACTCTTGATTTTCCAGGCTACTCAGGACTTACTGTAGATGTAACTTACTTAGCTCGAGAGGAGCTGTTAAAACTTCGTAAGAAGTGTGTGAGTACTAAATTTAATCGCAAAACGCGACAACCCGAAGAAGAACTAAATGAAGATATGTTCTTGGTCGAGTATGTAAAAGGAGTTATCAAAGGTTGGAAAGGCCTTAAATATCGATACCTAGAAGAGCTTCTTTTGGTAGATGTTTCTGAGCTAGACCCGGATGACGAACTTCCCTTTACACAGGATAACGCAGAGCTTTTAATGAAAAACTCTGGAGATTTTGATACGTGGATTACCGAGGTTGTTGGTGACCTTGAAAATTTTACTGGGAACAAGTAGCTGAAATACGAAAGCTACTAAAACGTTATGTAGAACAGAGAACATCTAATTTTGATCTAGACAAGTATCTTACAATTTGTGAACAGCTAGGCCAAGAACCGGACCCTGCCAAAATGCCGCTCGAATCTTCAGAATTTCCTGAAGAAGTTCAAGTGGCATTTTTTATATACTCACTATTTGCAGATAGGTGGGAGGGCATGAGCGGTACCTATTTAGGAAAAGAATGGGTAAATGTTGAATACTATTTTAAGCTATATAAAGTTCAAGACCCTGCAACAGTTCTTTACTTTATGCATGTATATGATGAGCTAGTAACTCAAAGTAGGATGACAGAAGCAGAAACCCGACGTAAACAACAAGAAAGAAGAACTAAAACAGGCGGCGGAAAAAATTTCGCCCATAAGATTCAAGGCTAATGGCTAAAAAGATACAAATAGATATTGAAGTCAATGGCAAAATGCAGAAGGCTACTGTTTCTGCAAAAAAGCTAAATGCAGCCCTACAGGATACTAGCAATAGTGCCCAACAAACAGATAGAAATATAAAGGGTACTGCACAAGCTTCTGCAAATGCCAGTAAAAACTTTTCAAAAATGTCTCAAGGTATGGGAGGTCTTGTAGGAGCTTATGCCGCTTTAGCTGCGTCTTTATTTGCTGTATCTGCCGCGTTTAATTTTCTAAAAAGAGCCGGCGAACTAAAATCTTTACAAGCAGGACAAGTAGCCTATGCTTCTGCTACAGGTACTTCTTTGTCTGCTTTAACAGAAAATATTATTCAAGCTACGAATGCTCAAATCGCATTTAGAGATGCAGCACAGGCTGCCGCTATCGGTACTGCGGCAGGACTCGGCGCAGATCAATTAGAGCGTTTAGGTAAAGCAGCTGCTGATGCTTCTCAAGTTTTGGGAAGAGATGTAACAGACTCATTTAATCGTTTAGTTCGTGGTGTCACAAAAGCAGAACCAGAACTTCTTGATGAATTAGGTATTATTCTTAGATTAGAAAATGCAACAAATATCTATGCATCGGCTTTGAATAAAAATGCAAAAGAATTGACAGCTTTCGAAAGAAGCCAAGCGGTAGCAAATGATGTATTAGCCCAGGCAGAAGATAAATACGGACGAATTCTAGATATTACAGGTAGAAGCCCAAATCAGTACGCACAATTGGGCAAAGCTTTTGATGACCTAGTTATGAAAGTTCAAAAGCTAGTTGATGTAGTTGCTGGTCCTCTGGCTAAAGTTCTTCAAGATACTCCTGCTTTGGCAATTGCTTCATTTTTACTCTTGTTAAGAGGGCCTTTGGCAGCACTTGGGATTAATTTTCAAGAAATGGCTACAAATGCAAGCACTTCAGCAGCTAAACAAGTAAATGCTTTAAAGGCTGTAAAATTAGAAGCTGCTAGAGCCGCAAAAAGTGTAAAAGTTTTAAGGAAAGAATTCGCAACGCAAGCAGCATCTGCATCAGCTCTTAATCCCGATAGTAAAGTACTGGATCGTGCGGCAAAGGGCACAATGAAAGGAGCAGATTTTGCTAACTTAGATAAAGCTTTAAAGTCTGCTGAAGCCCAATATGCAAAACATGCAAAAATAACTTCCGGCATATTTAAAGGTATGTCCATTGATATGGTACGTTCTGTAAATGGTGCATTTATTGAGATGCAAAGAGCTCAAGATGTAACTGTTTCAAAAACAAAAGTTGCAACAACTCAAATGAAGTTGAGGTATACGCAAGTAGCTACTGCAATTAAGACTGCTGGTGCAGCTATTTTGACTTTTGGAACCAAGCTACTAAGATTTGCAGGCTGGGTAGGTATTGCTGTAACTATATATCAAGTTTTAAAAGATTTATTTTTTGGAACAGAGGAAGCAGCTGATAAAGCTTCAACGGGCTTAGAGCGCCAAAGAAAAACAATAGAAAAAATCACAGGAGATTTAGAGCATTTTGCAGAAATTCAAGGAATTTTAGCAGAGAATTCAAAAAATCTATCAGGTTTTGGAAACATAGGAAATGCTTTAGGTAATTTAACCGGAAGCACTTTAACCACCGCGATCGGCGATCTTAAAGAATATGGTCGTATACAAGACCAAATAGCCAAAGAAGAGGCTAAGAGATCCGGTTGGACAAACGATATGAAAGATGTGTTTGGGGACTTTGTTGGAGGTAAATTAGGCGGTCTATTTGGTTATGCTAACGAAGTTTTATTTGGCACTGAGCAAACAGAGGCAACAGAAAATGCAAAGAAAACTTTTAACGAAATAAGAAATGCTATTATCGCAGTAGAAAATGAGACTGGTAGAACTATGGTTACTTTCACTAAACTGAAAGAAATGCTAGCAAACCCAGATCAATATCCTACCGAAGATATAGAGGCATATATTAAAAGAGCGCAGGACCTAGGAAAACAACTTTCCGAGTATCCTCGAATAGCACAAACTGCTAGTCAATCTTTACTTAACTTTACAAATAGTATTGGACCTATTACTGATGCACAGCAGACTATGAATGATTTACAAGCTCAAATAGATGCTATTTTTTCACCTGCCGAACAAGGAGAAACCTTTTTAACTCAAGAAGAAATAGATAAAATGAATGAGTTAAAAGACAGAGTAAAACTCATAGCTGATTTTCGTGATAGAGCACATCGAGCAGCTATGCGTCAACTGGCAACTCAGTTAAAGCTTACAAATGAAGTTGTAGGAGAAAGTCAAGCTGCTCAAGCCGTTAGAGAGGCTCAAAATGCAATAACTCAGAATGCCGATAAGCAATTAGATATTCAAGAAAAAATAAAAGATATTGAAGAAACAAAAAAAGGCTTAACAGGAGAACTAACTCCAGAAGATCTTAATCGGTTACAAATCCTTCGTGCTCAATTAGATGTCGAAGAAAAAATTGCAGGTATTTTGGACGCAAAATTAGCCCTTGAGAAAGAGCTTAAGCCTCTTCGTGATTCAGAAACGGCTGCAAATGTAGAACAAAAACGTTTACAAAACTTACAACAACTAGTTAATTTAGAACAAAAGAAAATGGGGTATGTCAAAGAGCAGGCAGCTGCTCTTGAAACAGTTCTGAACGCACGTTTTGATAGGGCGCTTATGTCAGCTAGAAGTGCCGGGGGCCATATGGACCCGAGAAAAGAGCAGGCTGCAAGAATTAAACTAGAAGAGCATCTAGTAAAAATAAAAACAGCTCAAATTAATCGCGAGTTTAAAATGAAAATGACGACTCTTACCATGGAGGAAAGGAATTTAAAGGTAAGAAATAAGCTAGCAAAAATACAATATGAGATTGCTATAAAGAAAAATGGAGAGCTTCCGGATGAAGCTACTCTAGCTATGTTTAACGCAATTGATAACAGTATATCAGAAACAGCTCGTTTAGGTAGAGAAACTGCAGAAATAACACGAAATACAGCCCTTGAAACAGTAGACTTAACATTAGATAAGCTGAAGCAAGCTGCAGCAGATATGTCCTTTAAGGGTCAGATGGCACAAACTTTCGAAGAGAGTTTTAGAGACGGATTAAATAGTGCGCTCTCTGGTTTAGTATCTGGAGATATGTCTTTCAAAGAAGCAATGATGTCTTTTATAAATACAATTGCAGATGCAGCAATCAAAAGACTACAAGATATGCTAGTAGATGCCATAATGGAGGCAATATTCGGACCAGAAGAAGATATAGCCGAGAAAATGGAAAGAATTCTTAAAGAAGAAAAAATGTCCTCAAAAGTTGGAGAAGCTATAGAAGAAGGCGGTACTTCGATGGCTAAAAAACTAGATGACGTTTTAAGTCAAGAAATTCAAACTAGAGTTAAAGTCGAATGTTGTAAAGAATCAGATACAGCCGGAGATATAGCAACACTAGCTACAGGCGTAATGGCTGTAGGAGGGTTAGCTACTGGTGGCGGTGAATACACCATGGGGAAGATGGGTGAAGTAATTCCAATAATGGGATCGCAAACTTCTGAGTGGTTTACTAATGCAGCAGGCATGGAAGAAATGGTAATAACAGCAAGTCCTGGGGCTCTAACTTTTTCGGAAAAAATAGCAGCAGCAGTTGATGGAGTACCTCTTTTAGGAGATTTAATGTATGAGCTTACTGGAGGCGATAGTGGAGGAGGACTTCTACAAAATCTCGGGAAGATATTTGCCTCTCCTTTAGGACTATTGGGAAGCTTATTCGGGGGCGGCAAAGGGTTTGCCGATGGAAGCTCTTTTGCTAGTATGTCAACTCCTACAGGTATTCCTTTCGGCCCCGCAAGTGGAGGAGGCGGAGGAGGTTCAATTATATCAAGTATAACGAGTATGTTTTCAAAGTTTCTCTATGGTAGTGCAGGTAAGGGAGGAGGAGAAGCCTCTAAAGGTCTATTTGGGTTCTTTTCAAGTATTTTTGGGTTTTTGACTAGTCCGGAGATGGGGATGGCTATAATGAAAATTATAGGACCTATTTTGGCACCCATTTTATCACTTTTTGGAGGAGGAGGTTTTGGAGGCCCGGGAGGGCCGGGAGCAGCGGCAGGATTATTAGATATTGTGGCTCCAGTTGCTGGAATGTTCGGATTTGCTAGATACGGAGGAATAATGAGCCCTCCAAAAGGTTATAGAGCGGGTGGAATAGCTAATGGATCTGCAGCAGGATACCCCGCAGTATTACACGGTAGAGAAGCAGTAGTTCCTTTACCTCATGGAAATAAAATCCCTGTAGAATTAAAAGGTGTAGGAGGCCAACAAAATAATATTGGCGTAACTGTAAATATTGCGTCAGATGGCTCTTCTAGTATAAGCCAAGATAATGCACAATCAGAGCAGGAGGGCAAATCAATGGCGGCAGCAATTTCTGCAGCAGTTACACAAGAGCTTATAAAGCAGAGAAGAGCAGGCGGAATGTTAAGTCCGTATGGAGCAGCGTAAATGTCAACAACAGTATCAACAACAGCTCCTATTAGTCCTAATAATGGAGATCTTTGGTTTGACTCAGTAAATCTTAGACTCTTTGTATATTATAATGACGGTAGTAGTGCTCAATGGGTAATAACAGGACCTACAGGCGCATCAGGACCAGCTGGAAGTACAGGCTCTCAAGGTAATACTGGGCCTCAGGGTACGCAAGGACCACAAGGAGCCACGGGCCCTGCTGGTCCCTCTGGAGTTACTGGACCTCAAGGCAACACTGGCCCAGTAGGTCCTCAAGGAGCTGATGGACCCACTGGACCACCAGGAAGTGGGGGCCCTCAAGGTCCACAGGGCAGCACAGGTGCTACAGGAGCAGCAGGACCCGCAGGAGCTACTGGACCCCAAGGCCCTACAGGAGATGATGGACCCGCAGGACCTCAAGGTTCTATAGGACCAACAGGGCCCGCCGGTGCTACAGGACCAGCAGGAACAGACGGTAATGATGGACCCGCAGGACCAATTGGACCTACGGGGCCTCAAGGCCCTATAGGACTAACCGGACCTGCCGGACCTCAAGGACCCCAAGGGGACGATGGACCTCAAGGACCTCAAGGACAGACCGGCCAAACCGGACCTCAAGGGCTTCAAGGCCCTGACGGCGCAGATGGAAGCACGGGACCTCAAGGGCCTCCGGGGAGTAGTGGACTTGCGGGCCAAACAGGCGCACAAGGAGCTACTGGACCTCAAGGACCTCAAGGACCTCAAGGACCTCAAGGCCCTGTAGGAGCAAATGGACCTGCCGGACCTGCCGG
>CENS01077907.1_pt1 | contig 12539 bp, 4 predicted proteins | sample 530201 | NCBI WGS metagenome assembly CENS01 (sample SAMEA2619747, study PRJEB7988) | marine metagenome | biome: marine biome (ENVO:00000447); feature: surface water layer (ENVO:00002042); material: "saline water (ENVO:00002010), including plankton (ENVO:xxxxxxxx)" | depth 5 m | reverse complement strand
TCTTCTCCAAACAAATTTTATAACTTTGAAACAAATACGTTTACAACGACTTTTACCTCTGAAAACACTTTGTCTAACGTTACTTTAACAGATTCTTACAGAGGAAACGTAACGATACCAGCTGCTTCTAGTGGCAATACTTATAAGTTTTTATTATTTGCTTCCCCACATTTTGATACAGAGATAAGCCGTAGATTAAGTGTAAATCCATTTTTTGCACATGTGGAAATAACACAAAATTCAGATGTGACGGTTAGATTTAGTACTTCTTCAGAACAAGCTACTTCTAACTTAGTGGGTATAGGCGCTTTTATTGGCTCTACTTCAGGTTCTGCTAATGCTATTTCTAATAAAGAAGTAACGTTTACAGAAACGTTAACAGATAGTTCAACTGGAGCACATGGTTATAAATGGACAGCGCCAACATCAACAAATCCAAGTAATAGCTTAGCCGATAACTTACAACCTAAAGATAAAGATTTTTATGTAGAAATAGCGACGCAAACAGATGGAAGCGGAACAGATTCTACAAGTATGATTGTTGATAGCGTTAGTAATTTAGTTGTTGGTATGAGCTTAGTAGATATTGCCGATAGTAGTGATGAAGAACAAAGTGGTACTTTAGGAGTTTTAACATATCCTACTATCACAGCTATTAATGTGGACACTAAAACCTTAACGTTATCCGCGGCGCCTGATTGGGCAAATGATAAAGCTGTTAAATTTAGAGCTTATGGATCTAATTTAATAACAAAATCCATTGGAGGTATATTTGAATTTAATTTAACTGTGTTTCCAGAAAGCTCACATCCAACTTCTACTCGTGTTAAAAACTGGGGTAGAGGTGTAGTTAACGGAGCTATATCTGGCCTTGATAGTATAGAAATTGATGCTACTAGAGGAGTTTCTGCTGGCGCTAAAATTGTAGGGCCTGGAGTAAATTCAACCGATGGGGCTAACGTTATTACAGCGGTTCATGACAATGGAACTCCAATTACTGTTGCTGGAGCACAAACTTTAGCTGATAATACAGCGTTATTAATACATGGATCAAGCGAACAAGGTACAATAGAAGGTACAATAAAAATTAAAAAATTTCCAAGTATAAGCACTGATATATACTTTGATGTAGATAGAGCGTTTACACTTTCAACATTAACATAATATGGCAATAATAAACTTTACAAATAATATAAACGTTTCTGCTCAAGTAGGTGACATGTTGTTCTATCACGTAGGAGTTGGTGACGCCGGTACAGAGCTAGGTGTTATAACTAGTGTAGGTCCTAACTTTGTAGAAGTAGATAGCGCTAGTCCAAACATTAACAACATTTCAGTAGGTGATTTTTTTAGTTTTAAAAAATCTAGTGATAGTAACTACTATGCTAACTCAAGCGTAAAAGGTTATTACGCTAAAATAAAACTTAGTAACAGCCAATCTGCTAAACAAGAGCTTTTCTACTTAGGTTCTGAAATAACTGAAAGTAGTAAATAAAACATAAAAACTGTAACTATAAATACATAAAATAGAATAATATGGCTAAATTACCAGTAGGATATAGATCTCCTTTTAATAAAATATCATCAGTAAAACCTTCGCCAGCTAAAATTGCTTGGACACCAGCAATGACTCAAATAGCTATGGCGGCTGCACCAGGTATAATAGGTGCTGTGGGTAGTTTATTTGGTAGAAGAAGAAGAAGACAAGAACAGCGAGATGCTAGAAAAAAATTAGAACAAGCTAAAAAAGCTTTTGAAAATATAGAGTATAAAAACCCATACGCGGATTTAACTAATCCATACGTTGGCATGGAAAATGTTTATGAAGACGCCACTGTAGATACGCGAGCTGCGGACTATTTAAAAGAGCAACAACAACAGTCTCAAGCTAATATATTGTCTAATTTAAAAGGAGTTGCCGGAGGTAGTGGTGTCGCTGGTTTAGCGCAACAAATGTCTAACATATCTGCTGGACAAGCAAAACAAGCATCAATGCAAATAGCACAACAAGAAAGAGCTAACCAACAAAGATCTATGGCTGAGTCTTCTAGATTAGATCAATTACAAAGAACTGGTCAATCACGAGTAGACGTTGCTAAAATGCAAGGTGAAGCAATGAGACAAAAACAAGAACAAGCTAGAATTGGCGCTTTATATGGATTAAGTATAGACAGAATGGATGCTGCTGACAAAGCTAGACAAACAGCAAGATCTAACTTCTTGTCTGGTTTAGGTCAAGCTGCAGGTGGTGTTGCTGGATTATATGCCCCAGGTGGAAGTTTGTATGGTACGCTTGGTGGAACACCTGATTACATGAGTAACATAAGCGTTACTAATACAAATAATGTTGTAGATAATTACAATCCTAGTTATTCTACCCCTATAGATGGATATTCTAATAATCAATATTACGGCCCTTATGAACAAGAATAAAAATTAAATTATGGCAGAAGAAAAAACAACAGATAATACTACAGATAAAAAAGACACAACTGGTTTAGGTCAATTTGATTTAGATAAAATTGCTGGAATAGATATGAGCGGAAGGCAAGCTAAGGAGGTAAACACTAAAGGTATTGATGAACAAATAACAGCTTTAGAAAAACCTGCTGGTGGTAGTGTATACGATAAAATGGCGGCTAGATATAGATCACAGGGTGAAGGAGCTGTGTTACGTACGCAAAAAAATCTAACTAATTTATTTGGTCCTACGGTTAATTTAATACAAGAAAGAGAAGCTGCTGCACAAGCTAGGTTTACTTTATTAAAAGATAAGCTACCTGAGTTTGATAACACTAAAATATTTGGAGAAGGAGGTGTGGATAAAACACCTATGCCTATTTTAGCTGAGATAGAAAGTATTTCAAAAACTACTAAAGAAGACATGCGTATGTTGTCTCGTTTAAATCCTAACGATGAAAGATATGATGAGATAAAAAAGAGGATTGAAAAGAATCAAGATGCTATTGTAGCTTTCGATGAAATTAACCAAAAGTTATTAGAAATAAGGAATTCTCAAGATGGTCGTGAGGATTTTTCTCAATGGAGTAGAGGTATGGATGAGACTACAAGACAAATGTGGGAGGATATATACGCTAGTAAGGGTGAGAATATAACAATACAAGATGGTAAATTAGTTTGGACAAACACAAAAACTACTACTAGTTATGATTTTGGAGATTACAAATCATCCGATTATTATTTTCCAGGTGCCACTAGTAGGATGGGAATGCTTATTGACCTTGATACAGACTACCACACTAATGATGAATTCTCCGAGGGTAACGGTGGCGCTGCATTAGGTTTTTTACACTCTATTTCTGTTACTAGTGGTGTTAAAAATAAATCTGATATTGAGAGCAACGGCGATTGGTCAGAAGACGTGAATATAATCCAAGCGATGTTAAATAATCTAGGGTATACTGATGATGAAGGTAAGGTTCTTGAAGAAGACGGTGATTGGGGTGATAGTACTCAGGAAGCTTACAATAAGTATTTAAAAGATAGAGACGAAAGAGAAAAAGCTTACTTAGATGAAAACTTAACAGACGAAGAAAAGAAAGAGTTTGTAACAACTACTGGTGGTGGTGAAACTAGAACTATAGATTTAAACGAAATAGGTGATGGTCCAACGATGATCGATAATCTTGGAATAGAAAAAGATATAGAAATACAAGATGGTATTCAAGTATTGATAAATAGTGATATAGAGGTAACCGATCCTAGATACGATCAGAAAATAAATCAGTTAGTTCGTACTTTAAATTCAGTTGGACCAAAAGGTCTTAAATCTTTAATATTTGATGGATTTGGAGGAGCTGGAGATGACGTTCTTACAAGCGTTAATACAGATTCTTTTATAGAACAAATTATAAAAAACAATCCCGAAGAATTTGGTATTAAAGATATTGATAATCTAACTGAAGAAGAAATAATTAATGCTCACGATAAGATGAGATCTGGAGATGTAACAATGTCTTACAATACTGGAAAAAAGGATGAGAAAGGAAGACCTATAAAATCTACATTGCAATCACAATACTTACAATGGTATAGAAACGAAATTGATACTAAAGTTAGGGAAGGTAAGAAATCTAAACTTGTAGCAACGCAACAAGGAACAAATACAAATACAAGTAACAAAAGTAACAGAAGTAATAGATCTTCTAAAAAGAAAAATAAAGAAAATAAAACTTCTAACTTTAACGAAGCTATAGCAGTAGAAGATACTAGAATAACAACTGATAAAAATGGAGTTGAACTAGAAGAGGGCGTTTTCTTAGCCCCGAGTAAATATGAAGTATATCCTGGAGAATATGATGTGGATAGACCCGAGAGTGATTATTCTACTGCTAAGTTAAAATCTGACGGTAAGGGAGGTGTCTTATATTTAGATCCCACTGATAATAAATGGAAGGATCCAAGTGATAGATGGGGTAACTTAACAACGGAAACCGCGCCAGGTGGAGAACTTTACAACGCGGTGTACGGAACGACAGATCAGTTTAAAAGCTCTATTGTTTTACCAACTTTAACAAGTACACAAGACAATAAAGAAATATCTTACGAAAACGCTGAGTTAGTTTTTGAAAATGGTATACCTTACATACAGCTTGACTCTGATAATAAACAGAGTTTTGAAGGTAATCCAACGGGTTTAATTAATCTTTTAAAACAATTATATCCAGATGCTGATAGAAACACGATAAGAGACTATGTGAACGGTCAAATAGATATTTCTAAAGATAAAGCTACTAATGAAGCTACTAAAATATCTGAAGATGATAAAAAAGACATTGAAGCTGTTAGTAACACTTCTGTAGATGGCAGAATAGATAAATTACTATTGCAAGGCGTTGACTTTGGAGGAAGAGAAGCAAGTGATTATTTACTTAGTTATGGTGATGACGATTTTGTTGTTAACAGTTTAAACAGGGAATACGGAGAGCTTGGCTTTACTTTTAAATATGAAGATCTTGGCGCTCTTGATAGCGATGCGTTTATAGTAAGTCACGAGAACAAACCAAACACGACTTTTACTATAAAGTTTGATACCATGTCTGACGATATAAAAAACACAAAAATGTTAATAGGTATAATGAAGGCGATATACAATAATAACTACGCGGCTGCTTCTAAATTCTACATGGGTGAACTATAAAATTAATAAAAATTAAATATGCCAAATCCAGTTAACTTACAAGATTTTTTATTACCGCAAGCTACCAACGTGCTTTCGTCTAATGGGCAGAAAGAAAAACCTGATGTTGTTGGTGAGATAGAGAAAATACCAGGCATTGATATAATGCCTACTGGTATAGATAAATACGTATTACCATATTTATTTGATTTTATATTAGGTGTAGACAATATTGCTAGTGGTACTTTGGATTTTCTTGCTGGAACTGGAGAAACATTAATTGGCACTTCAAGAGAACAGCAGTTAAAAAACAAAAAAAGTAGAGACTTAAGAAAACCTTTTGCAATTCAGGCTATAAAAAATATTGATGAATTAATTTCAAACAAGTATATAGATGAAACAGGTAGACAACTAGATGTTGCTGACTTGTATAGAGAAGAAGAGTGGGGCTATATGGCTGAACTAGGTTTTCAGTCAGCTATGAATTCCGCTCCATCTACTATTATAAGTGTTATAAACCCTTTGGCTGGTGGCGCTATATTAGGTGCCTCTACAGCTGGTGGTAAGTATTATGAAGATTTAAAAAACAGACCAGATGAAACTGTTAACAGTATAATATTCAACTCTATATTAGCTGGTGGCTCAGAATGGGGAACTGAATATCTTGGAGGTAAATACCTATCGGGACTTGGGGATATTGGTGGAAAAACGACTACAAAAGCCGTGAAAGAATACACTCAAGGTTTTGTAAAAAGCTTTTTTACAAAAGTAATTGGCGGAGCGCTTAGTGAGGCTGCCACGGAAACGTTGAACGCTGTTGTACAAGAGTCTGGTAATGTTTTATTTTATGAAGATGAAATTAGCCAAAAAAAATATATTGATCACGTTATAAACGCGGCCATACCAGCATTAATGTTAGGTGGTAAAGGTGGCGCTGTAGCAAGCTTTAACCCTAAGGCTAAAGAAAATTTATATAAACTTGTAGCACCAAAAAAGTGGAAGCAAGAGTTCTTTATTGTAAGTAAAAAAATTCATGATGTTAACTTGGATATTAGTAAAGCAAATCCTAACGAAAAAAAGGGACTGCAAGAAGAGTTAGATAATCTAATAAAACAAAGAGATAAAAAAATAAGTGATTTAAATACTTCTTTTGAAAATCTAACAAATAAAGAGTTTATAGAGTACGCTGAAAATTTAGATAAAATAAACAAAAACCTAGACAAAATAGGTAATAATAAGTTTAGCGAAACAACACAAGAAAGAGCAGAGCAGGAAAACTTAAAACTTTTACAAGAAAACTTTGATTTAATAGGTAAAGAGTACACAGCTGAAGATATTGAAACTGAGAAAATAATCGGAGAAACCCTAAAGGCTTCAGAAATTATAGAGCAAAGACTTGGAAAGTTAAAGGGTGTAAATAGAGATGATTTAGACATTGTGATTGTTAAAAACGACAAAGATCTTGACAAACTAAGTGACAAAAATAAAGATGGAGTTAAAAACTCTGACGGTGCTTTTATTGGAAAAAACGAAAATGGTAAGGCTACTATATACATAAACCAACAAGTAGCTGCTTTAGCAGGCGCCACGAATGTGGTTGGACACGAACTCTTACACTACATGATTTCTAGGAAGTTTAAAACAGACAATAAATCTATGGAGCCTCTTATTGGAGAGCTTAAAGATTATTTACAAAAAAATCACAGCGAAGCATATTCTAAGGTTCAAAAAAGAATAGATAATTTTTATACTGATAAAAAAACTGGTAAAATAAAAGAAGGAGCTTTAGAAGAGTATTTGAATGTTTTTTCAGACCTAATAGCTAAAGAAAAAATAAACATAAGTGAATCTGGATCAAAAGGTTTTACTAAAGGATTAAAAGATGTTATAGCTGGATTTGGTTTTGGTAATATAAAACTAGAAACAGCAGAAGATATAATAAGTTTTTTAAGTACTTATGAAAAAAATATAAATAGAAAAGGTTTACTGGGTAAGTTAATGGGGACTAAAATTCTTGACATTGGTTTAGAATCCTCTAAATTACAAAAAATTGACAAAACTAAAAAACAAGATGATACACGGAAAGAGTCTAGATCAAAAGCTGTAGATGCTGTTAACAAAATGGAAAAAGATGCTAAAACACAAGATGAGTTTTTAGCTAAAGAAAAAGTAGTGGGCGCTGATGGAAAAACTAAAGTTTTACCTTCACCATTTGACAATGTATATAATTCTATTGTAAAAGAAGGTGGAGCTATAAATAATTATATTAAAAGTCTACCGTTAAGTAAAGAAAAACGTCAAGAAACTATTGACGAACTTGGTGATAGATTAATAAATTATAATCCATCTACTAAAAGAAAAACAGATTCTGGCGAACCAATAACTGTTGGAGAGTTTTTAATGTCTAATATTGGATTTGCTAAATTAGAAGCTGACAAAAAATTAGCAATAGAAAGTAAAAAAGAAGGTAAAACAAAAAGGATAGACGCTGCTAAAAAGACTAAAGAAGGTGAAACAACTTTTGATATAGAAGATACTGATACATCGACACAAGAAGCTTTAGATGAGCAAGACATGTCTGTAGAAGGAATAGCTAAAACAAAACAAGATAAAGCTAAAGCAAAAGAAAAGCAATACTCTAAGTTTAGAAAACAGCTAGGTATAGAAACAGATAGTGATTTATACAACAAAGTAATAGAAACAGCTAAGAAAGCCTTATTAAGAGCTTACGAAGTAGGTACGTCAGTAAGAAACATACAAAGAAAACTAAGAGACGAGGCTTCTGTTTATTTGTTTAAAGATATTAAAAACTTTTTAGGTACTAAAAAATATATTAGCAACTTAAAAGAATATAGAACATTTATAGTAGACGCTATTTTCACCGCTGATTTAGTTCAATTAGAAAAAATGGTTTCAGAAGATCAAAAAATATTCACTGTTTTTGATAGAGAATTAACTTCTAAAGCTGACGTAGAAGCTGCTGTTGAACAAAATTTATTACCAAAAGAAGCTTTAAAAGTTATAGACAAAGGAAACGCGGTGAGACTTTACAGAAAGGTAATGCCTACTGAAAAACAATTTTTAACTTTTTTTAATCAACCAGCTATAAATCCTGAAACTGGCGCTAGATCTGGATTAAAAGGTACTAGAAAAGATGCTTTAGCTAAAGCTATGGCTGGGTCTTTATCTTTTGATGCTATAATGGAAGTTGCTCAAGATCCTGAAGTGGCTCAGTTAAGACAAGATATTGCGGAAATTAAAGGAGAATCTTTAGCACAAGATGATATACAGCAATTAGCCTCAGCTATAGGTAGAAATCCAAATGTTAAGTTTTCAATGAGTAATGTTGAAAAGAATATACTAGACCATGTTTATGAGTTAGTACAAGACGTAGATAGTGGAAAACGAAAGCTTTCAAGTGTTGTTGGTAGCGAAGATGGTAAAGACTTTTTAAAGATAGATATAAAAAGAAAAAAATCTTACAAAGCACAAAATAGAAATATAGCTATTAAAGATAAGAATTTTATAGCAAAAACCGTTAAAGATATAGTAAACTCTAACCAGTATGGTAAGTTAAAAGATGCAAAACTTGAGAAGCAATACATTGAAGATATAATTACCGCAAGAAAAAAAGGTAAGTCACTAAAAATGGGTGATATCCATGAAAATACTTTTAGAGACCAATTTGTTGGATTGTTAAAAAACATAAATAATAAAATACAGTCAGTTAAAGCTAAAGGTGACGTTTATTTTAGCAGTGGCATTACTACTCTTGGAATAGAAATAAAGCTAAATTTAGCCAGAGGGATATCTCAAACAATTAACTTTGTAAAAGGAAAAGCTGTTTTTGCAAATAAAAACGAAACCGTAAGCCATAGAGACGAAAGCATAACTTACGATGATGAGATAGGCGCTTTAACAGAAGAGCAATATGGACTTATAGAAAGGTTGTTTATTGACAATGGACTTGGTAAAATTGCAGATAATCAAATACTAACAGAAGAACAAGCTGAGCTTTTAAAAGGCGTTAAATCGTTATTTACATCAAGAATAACAATGAACAATGCTAATCACATTAGTTGGGGTTATGCTAATGGCAAATACGCTTCAGCAGTGCAAGGAATGATTGAAATAGGTCAGTCAATGTTTAATCTAAACAATAGTGAAATAAGCAATAATGTAGTTAATGATTACAACGCTAAAAATCCTAATGATCAAATAAAAAGTTTAAAACTAAAAGATGGTAAGGAAATAACTATGATTTCTTATGTTCAGATTAGTAAAAACAATAAGCTAACTTTTAGAGTGGCAGCTTTGTTAAACGACGCCGATTTTGTATCTTCATCAAATGTAAGAACTAAGGGTAATAGTAAAATACTAGCGAACTCTATTAGTGATTCTTTAATGAAGTCTAGTAAGTCTCAAGCAATGAGTAATATAGATAATCTTACTAGATTTTCTAGATCTGTAAACAATCCTACAAAAGGTATTACTATATTAGACTTTGATGACACACTTGCTACAAGTAGTTCTCTAATTAGATTTACTAGACCTGATGGAACTAAAGGAACGTTAACACCAGAACAGTACGCTAGTACGTACGAAGATCTGTTAGGATTAGATTACAAGTTTGACTTTTCTGAATTTAACAAAGTTGTAGATGGTAAACCAGCGCCTTTATTAAACAAAGCTAAAAAACTTGCGGGTAAGTTTGGTACAGATAATATGTTTATCTTAACAGCTAGACCTCAAGAATCTGCAGTTGCAATACAAAAGTTCTTAAAAGAAAATGGATTAAATATACCATTGAAGAATATTACTGGATTAGGTAACTCTACAGCAGACGCTAAAGCATTATGGGTATTAAACAAAGCTAATGAAGGTTATAATGACTTTTACTTTGCTGATGACGCAATACAAAACGTTAAGGCTGTTAAAAATATGTTAGGACAAATAGATGTTAAATCTAAAGTGCAGCAAGCTAGAGTTAAGTTTAGTAAGTCTATGAACGAAGACTTTAACAACATATTAGAGGATATATCTGGTATTGAATCTAACAAAAGATTTTCTGAAGCTAAAGCTAGAAGACGTGGTAGAAGTAAAGGTAAGTTTAGATATTTTATACCGCCATCACACGAAGATTTTGTAGGTTTGTTATATAACTTTATGGGTAAAGGTGAAAAAGGTAACCAACATAGAAACTTTTTTGAACAAGCTTTAGTTAGACCTTTAAATAGAGCTTATAGAGCGTTAAACGGAGCAAAGCAAGCTATAGCAAACGATTATAGAGCCTTAATAAAAGGAATGCCTGAAGTTCGTAAAAAGCTAGGTAAAAAAATACTAGATGGTGATTACACACATGAAGACGCAATAAGAGTTTACTTATGGGATAAAGCAGGATTTAAAATACCTGGATTATCTAAAACAGATCAAAATAAATTATCTGACTTTGTTAAAAATGATCCAGCATTACAATCTTTTGCAGATACGCTAGGCACTATATCTAAAGATAAAAATGGGTACGTAAAACCTAGTGACAACTGGGATACTGGTGGAATTAAATATGATTTAATTGATGCTACTGGTAGAATTGGTAGAGCTCAATTTTTCCAAGAATTTATAGAGAATGCTGATATTATATTCTCTGAAGAAAACTTAAATAAAATAGAAGCTATATACGGTAAGGATTTTAGAGAAGCTTTAAAAGACATGTTATATAGAGTTACTAACGGTACCAATAGACCAACTAGTAAAAACAAAATGGTCCATGCTTGGATTGATTGGATTAACGGCTCTGTTGGAGCAACGATGTTCTTTAATGCGAGATCAGCTATATTACAGCAGCTTTCGTTTGTTAACTTTATGAACTTTGGTGACAACAATATATTTAAAGCAGCTGCTAAATTTGCAAATCAAAAACAATTTTGGTCTGATTTTGCAATGATATTCAATTCTGATTATTTAAAACAAAGAAGAACTGGAGCGGGGTTTGATGTTAACGCAAGTGAGATAGCTAGGGAAGTATCAGGGTCTAAACAACCTGTTAGGGCAGCTATAAGATATTTGTTAAACTTAGGGTTTTTACCTACACAAATGGGTGATAGTTTTGCGATTGCAATTGGTGGATCTAGTTTTTATAGGAATAGAGTTGAGACATATATAAAACAAGGGTTAAGCAAGAAAGAAGCTGAAGCTAAAGCTTTTATAGATTTTCAAGAAATAGCAGAAGAAACACAACAGTCTGCAAGGCCTGATATGATTTCTCAGCAACAAGCATCTGTTTTAGGTAGGTTTATATTAGCTTTCCAAAACGTTACTTCTCAGTACGTTAGAATAATAAAAAAATCAGGACTTGATTTAAAAAATAGAAGAATATCAAAAGGATATACATCGCAAGCGCAAAGTGACACAGCTAATGTTTCCAGAATAATTTATTATGGAGCCGTACAAAGTATGATATTCTATGGACTACAAACTGCTTTGTTTGCTATGATGTTTGATGACGACGAGCAAGACGAAGAGTTTTTTGATAAAAAAAGAGATAGAATGATAAACGGTACTATAGACTCTATATTAAAAGGAACTGGAGTATATGGTGCAATTGTAGCTACTGTAAAAAACACGGTTATAAAGTTTGTTGAAAACTCAAAAAGTGACTCGTGGTTTAAAACTCCAGCTTGGATTGAGTTATTACAAATATCACCACCTATAGGAATTAAGATTAGAAAAATAAGCGGAGCAGAAAGAACTATTGATTGGAATACAGACGTTATTAAGGAAATGGAAACTTTTGATATCGATAATCCATTGTGGGATGCTGTTACTAGCGCTATTGAAGGTGTTACTAACGTGCCTTTAAATAGACTACATAGAAAAATACAAAACTTAAGAGCTGCTTCGGACTCTGAAAACGCTTGGTGGCAGAGAGTTGCTGTTGCTTTAGGTTGGAGCAAATGGGATGTTGGCATTGAAGATAAAGAAGTACAAGAAGTTAAAAAGAAACTTAAAAAAGATAAATCTAAGAAAAAGAAAACTAACGAAGAGCAAGTTAAAGAGAAAGAAAACGAAAAGAAACAAAATAAAGAAAGAAAAGAAGGTAAAGAAACAACTTGTATTGCTGTGACTTCTAAAGGTAGTAGATGTAGTAACACGCCAGAAGGTAAGGGAAAGTACTGCACAATACACGTAAAAGTGGAACAAAGTAAGTCTGGTGAAAAGAAACAGTGTAAAAAAACCAAGTCAGATGGTAAAAGATGTAAAATGCAGACTAGTTCTAAAAGCGGTTATTGCTACTATCACGATTAAATAAAGTTAAAAATACGTAATCTTATAATAAAAAGTAAACTATAGAAATGGCTAAAGAATTAAACGAAGACACAACGTTCAAAATGAGTATTAA
>CENS01019695.1_pt1 | contig 12547 bp, 11 predicted proteins | sample 530201 | NCBI WGS metagenome assembly CENS01 (sample SAMEA2619747, study PRJEB7988) | marine metagenome | biome: marine biome (ENVO:00000447); feature: surface water layer (ENVO:00002042); material: "saline water (ENVO:00002010), including plankton (ENVO:xxxxxxxx)" | depth 5 m | reverse complement strand
TTTCATATATTTTAGATAATACTTGAGTGAATAAAGATACTGGGATGTTTTGGAATGTATTTTGAATTGGAGGTACTGATGGTTTGCGTTTTTCGTAAAACACAGAAAATTTTTGGATTGATTTTCCTGTTGGGTAAAAATGTCCACCATTATGAAATTGAGCTATCCATATTCGATCACAGTCAATCTCTTCCATTAAATCATTCATTTGCTCCTCTACTAATGTACTAGTTTCAAGGGCTTCTTTCATTGGGGTTTTCTTACTTTTCTTTTCAAGTTTAGATCTAACCCAAGTAACTGCTATAGGACCTACTACCGCTGTAATAAATGCTACTATTATAGCTCCTATAATTTCAATTGTAAATATCATTTTTTAAGATTCTTTAAGTAATTAATTCCTTCATCTAGTGCCTTTTTAGCACGTTTTTTATCTATTCCACCAACCCATTTTTGGATATCTCCCGCTTCTGTGATGTAGTTGTTATTACTTTCAGAAAGCATATCACTCATAAAACTTTTATATTCTTCAATATTAATATCTATTTCTTTGTTAAAAGTAGTTTTAATATATTCTTGCCATCTTCCTTCTGATTTAAGCTTTGTTTCAGTGGTTGCTCTACAGTCTACACATTCTCCATAAGCTTTATAATAGTAAGGATCTAATTGTTTGTCCATATTTTGTTTACAGTTTGGGCAAAATATTGGAACAGCAACTTTTTTAAATTTATCTAATTTTGTTATATTTTCTTTTATACCATCTCGAATAGTCCATGTTTTACCATCTTCTTTCCAGATATCACCTTCTTTATGGTCAATAGATTCTTCACCATTATAACCTATACCTGATGTTGTTTTGTCACCTGTTTTACCTTTTACAAGATTTCTAAGGCGTTCTACATCGTGTTTTTTAAATTGTTTTTTTAATACTGAGTCTGACATTATAGTCCTAATTGTTTAAGTTGTGCAATTGCATCTTCCGCAGATGTATATAATATTCCTGTTCCACCTGCAGAATTCCAGTTATCAATTGTGCTTGCCTTATCGTCTATAAGTATATCAGATTTAGTTAAGTTTGATTTAACTTGGTGTTTTTCTTTAGCAAATTTAAAATTTACTTTAGGTGTATCAGGAAAAAGATTAGGATGTATTTTACGTAACCATATCATTTTTCCTAATCTAGATTGTTTTTTAATAGAGGGAGCAGTTAAAATTTCATAATCATATTGTGAAACATAATCAACTAATTTTTTAGCTCCAGGCATTAGTGGTATACCTGCCCAAAATCTTACTTTATTTTCTATATCTATAAAATTCCAAAATTGGTCCATACCATATTTATCTCGATATTCATCTGGGGACATTTCAGATAATTCTCTAAATCTTTTATCAAAATCAGCTATTACACCATCCATATCTAAATAGATAGTATATGCTGATATTTCATTTTCTTTAATTAATTTATATAATTCAAATAAATTTGCCATAATTAAAATTTAGGTAAACTTAATGCTTTTCTTCTACTTCTCCAAAGGTTTAATATTATCTGTTTATCTTTAGGAGTAATATCTTGGGCATCTAAATAAGTATTTATTACATCTGCAAATGGTCTTCTTTCTTTTTTAGCTCTAAAATACATCCCTTGTAAATTAGCATCTACTTCTCTTGGTAACTTAAAATATTCAGCTTGAGGTATTATTTTAGCTTTTACTAAAGCTCGTATTGTAGTATCAAAATCTTCATCAAAATCTTCTTTTTTAGTTCTTGAAGTTCCTAATTGAGTTATATGTTCAATTTCGTGTCTTACTACATCTTTAAGGTTCATAGATATTTCTTCCCAAAATTCGGGTAACATTTTAGGATCAACTATAAAATTTACTTCTAAATAACCAGGTAATGTTTTTGAAGCTATATCTGATCCTCCATCTACTTTAAGTTTTTTAAATCCTGGTTTGTATGTTATTTGGGCTTTTACTTGGATTCCGTTTGGGGGGAAATCATAATTGTCTTCATATGTTGAATCTTCTGCACCCTCATCAAAATCTTCTTTCCAAAAATTAAATATATCTCTTGAAATTTGGTTTGATAAAGTATCGTAACGGCCTTCTTTTAATACACCTTCAGTTATTGTATCTGTCCAACTTCTAAAAGTCATATTGCCTTTTTCATATGCTTCTCTTTCAATTTCAGGTAAATCGCCTTCTTCATTTGTATTTTGAGTATGTATGGTTTCTAACTTGCCTTCATGATTTTGCATATGGTGTATCATTTCATGAGCAAATGAACGCATAACATCTTTTGGATGTCTGTTTAAAGTATATAATACTATTCTATGATTATTTGGATCATAATATGCTGTTTTACCAAAAAAGTCTTCAGCATTTCTAACATCATCATTTATAAATTTTACAGTTGGTAAAGGTCTTAATTCCATTCCTTTATTAAGCATAAATTTAGTTAATGACTTTATATGTTTAGGATAGTCAAAAGTATCATAACTTAACTCTTCTTCTTGCATTATTTCTCTTGCAAACTGATTTAGCCCAAATGGATCTTTGGGTTTTTTACCTGAAGGGTTATTTGATCTTTTATAGTCATCCATATTCTTCTTTGCTATTTTAAGACCAGTTTCATCAACTTTTTCATATGCAGAACCAAATGGAGATGATTTACCTTTATGTTTAGATTGTGATTTAGGGTCAATGTTTTCTTCTAAATTTTGATTTACAGGAATTTGTCTTACATTTTCAGGGCCAAAATTAGAGGGATAAGGTTCTACAATATTACTTATTCTTATATCGTTTTCCTCTAAAGTAATTTCAAAAGTAGATGGAGAAACATTAGTATAGTAATCATGGTAAAATTTAACTTTATCAAAATTAGTATCTATAGCTTCATTAGTTTTTTGTTTCTTTCTTCCTACTATGTTTAGTATTTTTTCTACATTAGCATGATCATTTTTAGCATCTACTATTTGATAAGCTTTAAGAGGTTTTTGTTGTTTAATAGCTAAAAAAGCTCTATGGTTACCATCTATAACTTCACCTCCACTATCTATTGTAATAGGAGGTAGTTTAGATAAATCTAATGTTCTTGGGTCTGAATCTGAATCTCTAAAATATTTTTTTATTTTGCCCTCAGCATATTCTTTATATTTTCTATCTCTCTCTTTATATATTTCAGGATCAAGTTTTAATTTAGTATGTTGTATTAGTTTAGGGCCTTCTATGTTGTATTTGTCTATATGAAAAATAACCCTTTTAAATTCAGCATACGAATCATTTTTATAATTATAATCTAATAATTCTTTTTGTTGAGGAAACATTTGAAGTAGTAACTTGTGTATTTTTTTAGCTTTATTTTTATCTCTAAGAACAGCTCCAACTAAATTAAAATCATCCATAGACATTTGGTTTTCTTTTAATTTTTGTTTCTTTAAACGTTCAGTTTTTTTCTTAGATGCTTCTTTTCTCTGTTCAGCATAATCTAAAGCAGATTTTAACCTTTTTTTAACATCAGGATCTTTTGCTCTGTTATAAGCTGCTCTTACCCTTTGATGAATTAAATTTATTACTTGTGATTGACGAGCGTGTGATTTAGATTTAAATGATGCTTTATTTAATGTATCAATTATATCTTGTTTTGTAGAAAATTTAACTTTTACAGTATCTTTAGGATTTTCATCTGTGTATAAACGTCTACCAGATCCTTTTGGTTTTTTACCTGTTCCAACTTTAGGATCACCTTCGTTTAAAGGTTGTGAAGTTAGTATATTCCAAACTTCATTATAATCTATATTACTAGGTACAAAAAAATTAAATGCTTCTTTATCATTTAACATTAATGCTTTTCTAGCATTAGTACCACTCATTCCACCATCTGGGGTTGATATGGTTTTTAATTGTAAATTTGGATATTTGCTTATAGATTTTGACCTATTTACTATATCTTGTAGATCATCTTCACGATCTTGTCTTGCTCCTAAAAGAAAATAAGTAATATCTTCAGGATTATCTTTAGCATATCTGTAAATATCTTTTATAGGTGCTACAGATTTTTCTATTCTAACAGGTCTATCTATTAATGTTTTATAGTGTTCATCCCAAATTTTAAATGATTGATCTTGTGTAATACCATCTCTTACTTTACCACCAACATAAATTACAACATTATCTATTTCAGGATGATCTTGTAATGCTTTTTGAATTACTGAAAGATGCCCAGCTGTAGGGGGTTTAAAACCACCTCCAAATACTGCTGTAACTTCTTTACCATCTATACTTTCAGGTAAAAAAGGTTTAATAAGTGACCTAGTTAACGAATCCATCAATTTTTTGTTTTGCTACATCTAGTGTATCAAATTCACGTTCTATATCTAAAAGTGCTTTTATATCTTGATTCAATTGTTCTTTTTTAGCCTTTGATTTAGCTATTTCCTCTGGGGTTTTAGGTTTACCCTTTGGCATTGGAAATAACTTTATAATAGAGCTAGGATCAAAAGATTTATCAGCATCTTCAGGATCATTATTTATTAGAACAATATTATTACCAAACTCTTGTTTATACAAGTCTATATTTTTCATTACACCACCCCAACTACTTAAAACAGCAGATGTAGGTAAACTTCTACCTCTTTCAGCATTTCGTTTTAAAGATACCATAGGAGATACATAAATTAAAATCATAAATGTATCATATCCTAAATCTTCTATTTGTTGTTTTTTCTTAAGTAATGGTCTTGAGGCAGCACCTGTACCATCAATTACTATATTTTTTAAATTTTCTAAAGCTGATGCTTCTTTTTCTCTAGTAGCAACTCTAGCTTTACCCATTAATTTACCTGCTGTTGATAATTCCTCAGGTGACATAGAAGCAAAATCTTCTTTACCTAAAGTATCTTTAAGTAGTTTTTCATATACATCATCTACATTAATTACTTCAAAATCTTGAAGGCCTAATTGGTTTAATGTATATGTTTTACCTGACCCTGCAGGTCCAGCCATGAATATAGCTTTAGGAGTGTTTTGTGATTCTTTCAGTAATTGGACAAGACTTATCATACTTATACATATTACAAATTCCTCTTAGCTGTTGTTTTAAATTCAGTAAATTTTGGAGAATGGGTTGGATTTTCTAAATCAAATAACTTTTTTACAGTTTTAAATATATCTAAATTTTCTTCTTGTGTACGTTTTGACTCATACATTTCCCATCCTTTACCTTGCATTTTATCTTTTGCGGATTTTCTTTTATTAGATTTTAACCATAAAACACCATAACGATTGGCTTCTTTCCCATAGCATTCTTTATACATTTGACCATAAACTGCTGTTTGCAGATCATAAGTTGTTTGTAAATTATTAGATGTTTTAAAATCTATAATCCATAGTTCACCATCTATTTCACAAACCATATCACAAGTACCTGCTACTTTTAATTCATCTGAAAATAGATGTACTTCGGTTTCTATAAGTGTAGGGTTATATTCTTCCCACCATTCAACAAATCTTAAAAACATTTGCCATACATCAGGATGATATTGTGGACGTCCATTTTTATCTAAAAAGTTTAATTCCTCACCATTTAAATAAGCTTCAATCATTTCGTGTGTTGCTGTACCTTCTTCACCTGCTTTTTTAACAATATAGTCAGCACTATATCCTACTTTTTTAAGCCAATCTTCAAAAAATTTGCCTTTAGGGTAGTAACCTAAAACATATGTTACAGAAGGATAATATTTACCATTTCTACGGTAATACCTAGAGTCTGGTAAGGTTATTTGTTGAGCGTCTTCTGAAATTTCTAAAATTCGATTGTAAGATTTTTTAATGTTTCTCTTTTTCATATTAGAGATAATTTTTTCTCCATAAGTGAATATTGAGTTAATGGAGTAACTGTTTGTATTAGTTTAGTGAATTTTTCAAAACCTAACTCACTTGGGTCTTTCCCTTGCAATTCAACAAGATAAACTTCTTTTCCAACATTTAAAAGTTGTTCACAGAACTTTAAAGCTTGGCTCATTGCATCATCATCTAAAGCAATATATATTTTTTCAACTTTAGACTCAACTAGTTTTTTCATTAAACTAGGTTGTATATTTTTACCAAATAATGGTATAGCATTGCGTTTTATAGCCATTGCATCAAATGGTCCCTCACATAATATAATAGGTAAATCCCAATTAATAAACAACTCAAACGGTATAATATCGCGTGAAGCATCAGGATTACGGTATTTTATGTAAGGATCTTTCTCAAATGATCTCGCGGTAAAATAATTTAATTTACCGTTGTTGTCATATGAAGGTATAATAACCATATTTGAATATCGTCCATAATCACAATATCCTATATTATATTTGCAGATATCTTGTACTGTTATATTTCTTCTTTTTAAATAAGCATAAGCATGTTTAGCAATAATATCTTTGTTATTTGAAAATTTTTTAAGTTCTTTAGGCAATTCTAATACTTTTTCCTCAACTACAACTTCTTTATCATTATAAACATTTTTAACTAATTTACTTAATTCCTGAAAGTATTGGGAGGATACTTTTAGTTGTTTAAATAAGGTTCTTATTGTTTTGCCTTTTTTACCACATACCCAACATTGCCAAAGATTAATTCCTTTCTTATTTTCAGTAAAATTAATCTCTAGTTTAGGTTTATGATGATGACAAAAAGGACAATTGTATGCTTGATTACCTCTTGCAGTACGTTTTCCTTTACCTAAAACTTTGTTTACTAGATTAACTAGTAGTTCATTTATCATGCTTATAATGTATGAAACCTATTTAGCTACTCAAAATCTCTTCTAAAAAATTTACCTAATATATTGTCATTATAATACATTTCAGGTTCTTCTATTACTCTATACACAAATAAAACTTGGGTTTCATAATAGGTTAGTAGTTTTTTAGTTGGGGCAAATCTTAATATTTCTTTAGTAAAATTTTCTTTGGGTTCAGTTTTTAACAGTTCTAATAAAGGTTTGTTTGAACCCCAGTATTTTTTCCAATCTGATTCTTTGGTAGCAATTTTGTAAGCAGGTTTTCTACCTACTACTCCTTCATATAAAGCTAAATCTTTTTTAGTTAGTTTAACTTTACGATTATGAAATAATACTTTTTTACCAATATAAGATTTATTGGTTGGCACATGAGTTATTTTATAAATAAACCCGTAAGTGTTTTCTGGGAAATGAGAGAGATCCTCAATTTCATTTTTATTGTATGTCCAGTTCATGATTTTATAAGTCTAAGTTAACAAGTATTGATGTGTCTGTAACTTGAGATATTGGGAGTGGTTGTGCTAATTTCGCCACTGCAACTAACTCTTTAGCGTTATTATACATTCCTACTGTGGTTACATATGGTGTAAAATATGAACCTGTAGCAAAATCGTATAAGGTACTATCTAAAGAACTACCTGATATAATTGTAGGGTTTTGGGAAAAATTAAATTCGTTTTGGCGTAACGTGCATTTATATTGTGATTCGTATATTGTTGTTGTGCTTTCAAATGAGCAAGTAATATTTGAGTTTGTAATAAAATCTGTTATAAAGTCAGCATCACTAAGACCATATATAGCAGTTCCATAATTTACATATCCATATCCATCATCTCCTATAGGTTCAACTCCATCACTTGTTAAAACTACAATACCATGCTCATATATTATATCTCCTACTTTTAAAGATCCTGTAAGCATATTTCCATTTCCATCATCTGTAATGGTATAGTTTGGTGTAGAAAGTGTTATAGAATTAAGTTTTATATGCTCACCATATAAATTAGAAGGTATAGAAATAACTCCTATTATTTGGTCTGATCCTGTTGGGATATATCGATTTGCTAATAAAGTTGAAGATAAATAATTATAATAATTTGGAGTATAAGCAGGTCCTGTTATTGTACCATCATTATTGAATGAAGCAGTTCCTGCGGGTGCACCATCATCTCCTCCTATATAGTTAGAATAATATAATTCCTTAATTGAATCATATACTAACTTTTTATCTTGTATTGTAATATATCCTGTTGGATTTGAACCTGAAGAGAATATTGAAGAGGTTATATTTTGACCAATATATCTATCTATAGAAACATTAGAGGCAGTAAGTGCCGATGCACCTTTAAATGTAAAAGATTTATTTACCTCAAATGGAGAGGTAACAATGTCTGAAGTTATAAATGGTTTGTAGACACTCATTCATCTTAAAAATCTAGTTTAACTCTAACTAAAGATTCTTTAGTAAAGTCTTTCAACAATGGTCTGGATAATTTAGCTACAGCTAATAATTCATTACTATCATTATACATTCCTACAGTAGTTGCATACACTTGAGGATGATTTATAAAATTATCATATATTACTTCTCCAGTTGAACCTGATATAAATGATGGGTTTTCTGAGTAGTTAAATTCACTATTTCTTGCTCTAACAAATACATAATCTGAGGTAATAGTTTCTTCAGAATTTAAAGCAAATGAAGCTCCATCAGCAATAGCATTAAATAAAATTCTAGGATTATTATCATCAGTATTAGAATTTCTTAATGTATCAACATGAATTGATTGAGATATAGCATCAGGATTAAGAATAATAGTCCCTAAATCAGGGAATACTAACCCATAAGATCCAGAACCTGCTACATATCCACTATTAGCTAATGAACCTGCTGTACCATTTGATCCAGAAATTAATTGAAGTACTCTAGATGATCCTAAAAATTGATTAACAGGATTATCTTGAGAATCATCTGTTAGTTGGATTTCTTCAATTCCTCCTGAACCTGATAATTTAAGATTTAAAGATCCTGGGAATAGACTTTCTTTATATCCTGCTCTATCAATAGATATTACCCAAAAGTGAGTTGCTGTTAAGGTATTAGATCCTTTTCCTGGGACTCCAAAAGTAAATGTAGCATTTTCATCTTCTAATATTAAAGATCTATACTGCCCATAAGTAGTTAAAGAGGGAGACTTTTGAGGAACTGCACTATTATATAACACACTTCCACTACCTAAAGAATCAGCATATGCTATTTCAAACTGTGGTGTAGCTTCTGTTAATGTAGAAGATGTTTGATATACAGCTAAATAAAAATCTCCTGAAGATCCTGCTTCTTGGACTGAGGAGGTAAAAAATTGGGATAATGTAGGGGCACCAGTTGACCATAATGTAGCTGTAATTGAATCGCTACTTACTACAAAATCTTCTGGGTCTAATCTTTTAAATGACATATCTTATATTTATGTTGAAATTGTTTTATTAATTGTAATTGGAATAGTTAATCTAGCACCACTATCTAATCCTACTACTGTTAGTGTAGCAGAAAGTGAAACTTGAGTCCCAAATAATGTATTTACAGTTGTTGCTCTTAAATTAATTTGAGAACCAATTACTGTTCTTGAAACATTAGTTCCTAAAGTAGTAGTAGCAGAATTTGCAGCTTGGGCAGCATCTGTATTAATACCAATACCATTAAATGTTGACATTAATCTAACATCTGAAATTGTAGCAGCATATCCACTAGTTTCAAATGCTGTAGCATTTCCTAAGAAATTTAATGTTTGAGGTGTAATTGCAAGTGAAGCACCTTGTTTTAATGTTATAGCAGAATAACCTAAATCAAGTACAGGTAATTTAGCTGTTCCACGAGGTAAAGTAGCTAATTTATATTTCATAATTTGGGTTTCAATAGGAAATGCCTCAAGTAAAGGCATATTTTCTATTGCTTCTCCATAAAATGTTGATCCTGAAGGATGTGTAGGGTTATATAGAGTATAATCTATTTCATCATCTGCTAATGCAAATTGTGTTATTTGAAAAGAACCATCATTTTTAGCTAATAGTTCTCTACCTTTTTTAGTTAATATAGCGTCAACTGTTATGACTTGGTTATTTAAATATCCCATTTTGTGTTTTAATTATTATTGCAATATGTTAATAAATATTGTGTTCTCCAAATTTTATTTATGATTATGACCCTTCCTCACCAGTTATTAATCCTCTTTCTTTAAGATTTGTAATAACATCATCTATATCTTTATTTAATTCTGCTGTTGAAAATTCAGGGGTTAAAATATATGGTCCTTGAGAATTTAAAGGTTTTTCTCCTTCAAATATAATTTGTGATGGATCATCAACATATCTTCTAATAAGGAAATGGTCAAGGTTAAAATCTTCAAAAGTAGAATTTACAGGAAGATTATTATCAAATTGTATTTCAATTGAACCTGTTTCTGAAAATCTTGATCCTGAGCCTTCATTAGGTCCATAAGCATTTTTTACCATATATGTAAATCTTTCATCTCCTTCAAATCTAAACTCATCTCCAGTTTTTACTAACCAAGATAGAGCAAAGGGATTTAGTCCTGATCCTTCTATGTCTTTTTGTTTTACGTTAGAGTCTCTCCAAAGTGCTCCTAATGAATTTGCTACAGCATTTGAAGAAGTTATTATATAGGGATAATTAGTTTTATCATAATAACCCCATATATCACTAATAGTAGAAGTTGAGGGTGAAATGGTTGAGGTAGGAAGAGGAGTTTGAGAAAAAGTATAAGCAGCAAATGTAACTCTTATTCCTTCATTACTTCCTCCTTCTTGACCTAATTCTCCTTCTAATTCATCAATAACTATTTCAATAGAAATTTTTTGGCTAGTTACTAAAACTTGGGGAGGGATTGAAAAATTAATAGTATCTAAAGTTACAAATCTTTCATCTCCTGATTTTTGTAGAAAAGCAAAATCTTGTTGTGCTACACTATATGAACTTCCTCCTGCGCCTGGAGGGGAAGGATTTTCAATTTTTAATACAACTCCTACTCGAAACTTTGTTATTTCAGTAATATTTGTATAAACTCCTAATTTTAATCCCCATAATTGTAAATTTAAGGTAATAGCATCTCCTACAGCTCCTGAGGGAACTTCATAATAACTGTAGTTAAAACCAAATGGGTCCGTATCATTAACTATAAAAGATGATCCTTGAGAGTCTGGGTTAAAGGATAATCTTTGAGTAAAGCTAAAAGGAGAGCCTGCTCCAGAAGAAGCATTAACATATCCTGTATTTTGGTAATCAGAAGTAGCACTTCCTGAGGTAGCTTGTATATCTACTAATTCTATATCAGTGTACTGGGCTCCAGGATTACTGCCACTTTGAGTAGATAAAATAGGTTCAATTCTTTGACCACCTCTAATTATAGTTCTAAACTGTTCAGGTTCTCCAGAACCTACAGTTCTAGAAGAAATTCTAAATCTTTCACCTGTTTGAAAAGCACCTTGTATATTTGGTAAAGAATTTTCTGAGGTGTTAGGTACACCAATATTGCCATCAGCATCAATTAAGTATAAAACATGAGCTGTTGTAGCATTCATTCGTTCAGGTGGCCATCCACCCATCCAATCTACATATGCTATAACAGTTTTTAAACTTTCTAAAGTAGAAGTTTTACCAAATGTTCCCGTATCTCCAGGTGTCCATCTATTTAGATTTTTAGATGTTGATTTTGAACCTTCGTAACGTGGTATTACGTGTCTGCGGGTTGTATAATTTGAAAATTGAACATCTGCTCTTATGGCACTTCCACTTATTAGCAAGTCAAAATTAACAGGTTCTGTTGCACCAGCAGAATAATCAACATCTTGATATAGATTATGTTTTCTAACTCTTTCAGCATTATTTAATAAAGGTTGACAATCAAGTGCTCTATTAAAATCATTTGAACCAAAATAGGGTTCAGCAATTAATCCAACTTGATTATTTGTAGCATTAGATGATGTAACAAAAAATTGTGAATCAGATGTTAAAGTTGTTGCTGTTAAAATAGTAGTTGGAGAAGTACCTGCTATTTGTAAATAATAACTATCTCCAGGTTGAACTGAGTTATTGCTTGGTTCATTAAAAGATAAATCAAAGGAAGCAGTTGCTAATGAACTGGTAAAAGTTAAGCTGTCTAAAGTTGCAGCTCTATTAGGATAAGTAGTGTTACCTCTATTTAAAGATATTATATAATTTACAGGGTTTAAATTACTATCTCCTATAGAAATAGAACCAGATGCTCTTATATAAAGAGATTTTTGTGGATATGTATCTACTTTATAAAATGATCCTGTAAATTGAGTATTTCCTAAAACAAGTTTATTTGTTAAAAACCCTAAATTATCGGTTTCAGCATTTATATCTATAATTGCAGCAATAGGTGGGTCAAAAGCAGGGTGGAAAATAGAAGTTAACGATCCAGTAAAATCATATTTTATATCTGCTCTATCGCTCCAATCAACTTCTGCTGGGTTTACATAATATAGAAAGAAAGTTGGTTTTTCTGTTATATTAACAACAGTATATACAATATCTCCTGATGTATAGGGGATAGTAATTTGGTTAAGGGATTGAAGAGTATTAGTTTGATCAATACCATTCTTATCTATTCTAGCTATTTTTATATATCTTACTCCTTCTGTTGCCATTAACTTTTATTTCTATTGGTTTGGATCAGGTATTGGTAATGGGAAATCAATTTTATCATAGTATACTGATACG
>CENS01010933.1_pt1 | contig 12563 bp, 3 predicted proteins | sample 530201 | NCBI WGS metagenome assembly CENS01 (sample SAMEA2619747, study PRJEB7988) | marine metagenome | biome: marine biome (ENVO:00000447); feature: surface water layer (ENVO:00002042); material: "saline water (ENVO:00002010), including plankton (ENVO:xxxxxxxx)" | depth 5 m | reverse complement strand
AACATCAATTATTAAGATACCATCACCAACTCCATATGGTAATATTTCTTTAACTGGAGGAAATGGAACAGATGCTACTGTAGATATAAGTGTTGCTGGTGCTGCGGGTTCAGTATTTAATGCTTCTTTAATTAATAAGGGAATTGCATATAAACCTGATGATATATTATCTATTACCGGCATTCCAACGAGTCCATATCATAAAAACCATTCTAATTTTCAATTAACTGTTAAATCAGTTGATAAAGATGATTTTAGTGCTTTTAGTTTTGGTGAATTTATTTTATTTGATGATGTTTCTAGTCAAGTTAATGGATTTAGAAAAACTTTTTTCTTAACTAGAAGTGTTACTGGATCAAAAGCATTAGTAAGTCTCTCAAATCCATCAGATTTACCAGAAAATTTATCAGGATCAGTAGATATTAATTTAGCAGATAATATCATTCAAAATAATTTAGTAATTTTGATTAATGATGTTATACAAATTCCTGGAGTAAATTATACTTTTACTTCTGGAACAAGGTTTACTTTTGCTGAAGCACCATCAATAGGATCTAAAATTACAATTTTATTTTTTAAAGGATCTGAGAGTGACATATTATCAGTAGATATTTTGGAAACTATTAAATCAGGAGATTCTTTAATCATACAAGAAAGTTTATCTAAAAATTTACAAGATGAGAAGGATCGTGCAACATTTGATGTAATTTCTGCTGATGTTGTTCAAACTGCGGTATATAGTGATATTGGACTTGGAGTGGATGATGAATTAGAGAGACCTATAAATTGGAAAAAACAAAACAAAGATTTAATAATAGATGGTGAAATTGTTCCAAAAACTAGAATTGAATTAAATTCACAAGTTATTCCTTCCGCTAATTTAATAAAACCTTTCAATGTGATAGACACGGATCTTTTTGTTAGTACTACTAACATATTTGATATAGATAATTTGTCAGAAGAAAGTAATAATGTTGTTATAATTGATAACTCTTTTTCGGATTATTTTGCTGCAAATGCAACATCAACAGTTTCTACTGCAACAACTGTAACCGTGTCTATAGCAGATAGTGGATCAGGATATTCTTTTGCACCTGAAGTTAGATTATTTTCTACTGTTGAACAAGAAAAATTATCTGGTGCTAAATGGACCAACAATAGCTTTGATGTTGTTAGTGTTTTTGATGGATTAAATGTAATAACAGGAGATGTGGCAGCATCATCACAAGTACTCATATCCGTAGGTGCAACAGTGATAGTTTCTACAGGATCAACATTTACATCTAAATCTAGTGAAATAGATACAGTATCAGATATAGTTTATGTAAATACTGATGATGTATATGTTGCTGTAACAACTACTGGTACGATATCAACAGTTAGTTCTTCCCCTACTGGACAATTTAGAACGATTACACAAGCAGATTCATTTGATACTATCAATTCTTTAAATAAAAGTTCATATGGTGATGATCAAACATTGTTTACATTATGTGGAGATGGATTTGTTGGTTTTAGTTCTTCTCCATATGGTCGTTGGACAAGAATTAATTCAGCAACTCCAGTCATAACTGGAATTGCTGGTGGATCTGGACTGGCAGGAATTGCTAAAGTTCCACTTTCCAATTTCAATTTTAATAAAGTTGTTTATTTTGAAGAACTTGGTAGAGCAATAGCAGTTGGAAGCACAATTATTGCTACTAATAATATTCCTAATACTGATTTTGGTTCTGAGTGGAGTTTCTTGAATATTGATTCTAATCAAGGTGGACCCAGAGGACAAAATTTAAATGGAATAGTTTTCTATCCAAGAAATGATGGAGTTTCTAATGAATCTCCTAGTTCTAGAGGATATTTTATTGTAGGAGACAATAATTACATATTTAAGAGTCATGTAGGAAATAGATGGACTACTAATCAAACTGGTGGATTAAGTTTTACAATATCTCCCCCCAATGAAGCAATAGGATTAAATTTTAATGATATTGCAGTTAATGGAGGTAATTCTATAGTTGCCGTTGGACAAAGTGGATTAATCATAAGAGCTACTACTGTTAAATCATCTTCAGATTCCTGGAGTTATGTTGGAATTGATACTACAGATGATTTTAAAGAAATTGTTTATACAAACAATACATATGTTGCAATAACCACAGCAGGAAAATCTTATACTTCTGTTGAAGGAATTTCTTGGGAACTTAGAGATTCTAATTCTTTGTATAATGAAGACATATCTATTAAATCTTTAGTATTTGATAATAGTAAAAATGAACTTTTTGCTGTGGGACAACAAGGAGTTCAACCATTTATTGGAATTTCTACTGCAATTAAATTAGATGCATCAATATTAGCTACTATCGACACTGATGGATTTGTAAATTCACTTACAGTTGATAATCCAGGGTTTGGATATAGTTCTACTAATCCACCTCAAATACTAATAGAATCTCCAGTGGGTAAAATTACAACTATTGATAGTTTAAGATATGAAGGAGATTTTGGTGATATAGTTGCTATTTCAACTTCAGTTGGTATTAATACTGATTTAGCTATGACATTTGAATTCAAAATTGATCCAATTTTGAATTCATCATTATATACAAATTTCTCTTTATCTAAGAGTGGTATAGAAACAGGATACTATTTTGCAGTTACAAATTCTGTATACGCCCCTACATCAGAAGTATTTGTTTCAATTGATGCAGGATTATCTACGATTACTAAGTCTTCAGATTTTAATAAAATCTATAGATGTTCTCATTATGTTGAGAATACAGCAACGGGAATTGTAACTGTTACCGCTGATATAAATGAACCCGACTCAGGGTTTTCTATATTAAATGATTCTCTTTCGGGAATAATTACTTCAAATTATGGATATGTAGCTAAGTATAGTTGGGGAAGATTGTTTGATTTTACCAGAACTATAAGTGATACCAATGATTTTACAATAAAAACTGGACTTGGTACATCATATAATAATACAGGATTATCTTCAAATCCAAGAGTTATGAGAACTTCTAGAATTCTGACTAACTATTAAAATAAATAATAAGAAATATTTGTACTGTTAACAGATGCCTGCCCATATAACTGATCAATTTAGAATTATTAATGCTAACAATTTTTTTGAATCTATAAAAAGATCAACTGAAAATTATTATACTTGGTTGGGTTTACCAGATCCTACTAATACTTCAGTAGGAGGAGTTTCTAATTGGAATAGCAACACACCTAGTCCAATAGATAATTTTGAAAATCAAAATGAGTATCATGATACCATGCTTTTTTTCAAAAAAATTACTGAGTCTGATGCCAAAAGAGTTATCAGGAGATTAACTTGGACTTCTGGGCAAAAATATGATATGTATAGACATGATATTTCTGTATCTAATCTGACTAATGTTACTTCTAGTACAAATTTATACTCCTCTAATTTTTATGTAATGAATAAAGATTTTAGAGTTTATATTTGCTTAAATAATGGAACAAGTCCTGATAATCCTAATGGAAAGCCTTCTTTAGATGAACCACTATTTACTGATTTAGAACCTAGAACTCCAGGAACTAGTGGAGATGGATATGTTTGGAAGTTTCTTTATACTATTTCTCCGGCAGATGTAATAAAATTTGTAACTAAAAATTTTATTCCAGTTCCTAATAATTGGGGACAAAATGATACTTTAGAAGTAAAAAATGTTGCTATTGATGGAAAAATTGAAACTGTATTGATAGAAAGTAACGGTGACAGTAATTATACACCCGGAATTTATAGTAATATTCCGATTCTTGGAGATGGATTGGGTGGATTAGTCAGTATAGTTGTTGCTGCTAATGGAACGATATCTTCCGTAACAATAACTAATGGAGGATCTGGATATACAAAGGCAACTATAAATTTCGACGCTATCAATGTTAGTAGTTTAAGTTCAGGATCAGGAGCAACTTTTAAAGTTATAATTCCACCTAAAGGTGGTCATGGATCCAATATTTATAGAGAACTTGGTTCTAACCGAATAATGATTAATAGTGTTTTTGATAATAATAGTGCAGAAAATAGTTTAGATTTTATTGTTGGTAATAATTTTGCTAGAGTTGGAATAATATATAATCCTACGGTATTAACATCAGTCAATAATACAGGTACTGCCTTAGGATCATTGAAGTTAAAAAGTGGTGATGTAAATACTCCTATATCGGACACTACTTATGCTGTAAATACCAAAATAACACAAACAATTTCTGCTGGAACAACTGCAACTGCTTACGTTGCTTCTTTTGACTCAAATAATGGAACATTAAAATATTATCAACCAGCATCTCTTGCCGATGAGACTAATAGTTATAGACTAAATAATTTTCAATTTGTTAGTGGAAATGATGTCGCTAATACTATATCAGGAAATACTTTAGGTTCTTCTTTAATAATTGAAGATTTTAGTGGAACTTCTCTTGTAGAATCTGGTAGTGGCAATGTAATTTCTTTTGGAGTAGAGTTTGTGAATGGAATTGCATCTTCTGAAATTGCTCCTAAATATAGCGGTGATACAATTTATGTTGATAATAGAGCTTCTGTCCCTAGATCGGCAAACCAAAAAGAAGATATTAAGATCGTACTAGAATTCTAAAAAATGTCCCAGAAAACAAGTTTAAATTCTTTCCCCTATTTTGATGATTTTGATGCATCAAAAAATTATCAAAAAGTTTTATTCAAACCAGGAGTTTCTGTACAATCCAGAGAATTGACTACTATTCAGTCAATTTCTCAAAATCAATTAGAATCTCATTCAAATACCTTATTTTTTGAGGGGCAGGTAATTTCTGGAGGGGAATTGAATTACATCTCTAATATTGATTATATTTTATTAGAAGACATTTTTAATGGAATTCCTGTAGAAGATTACATTGATAATTTAAATGGCATAATATTGGTTGGATCTGAAACTGGTGTAAAAGCAAAGGTGATAACTGTTTTATCTTCAGATAATTCTAATATTAGTAGAAATACTTTATATGTTAAGTATATAACATCCAATTCAACAAATTTTTCGGAAAATGTTTTTAGAAATTCTGAAGAGTTAGTAACAACTGTAGACATTAATATTGGAACTACAACATTTTTCGCAAATACTCCAATTTTAAGAACATTCTCTACAAATAGTACTGGACAGGGATCTGCTATACAGATTAATTCTGGAAAAACTTATGTTCGTGGATTTTTTGTAGATTTTCCAGAAAAATTATTATTATTGGAGCAATATTCGACTAATCCATCATCAAAAGTTGGATTTACCATCAGTGAAAAAATAATTACTGCTCTAGAAGATAGTAGTTTAAATGATAATGCTAGGGGATTTTCTAATTTTTCTGCTCCAGGAGCGGATAGACTTCAAATATCATGTGAATTATCCAAAAGACAATTGGATGATTTAGAATTGAATAATTTTATTGAAATAATGAGAATTGAAAATGGAATAGTAAAATCAAAAAATCCAGATAAAAGTTATAATTTTATTCAAGATGAACTTGCTAGAAGGACTGCCGATGAATCCGGTGATTATACTGTAAATGACTTTGATGTTGAAATCAAAGAAACCTTGGATGATTTACAAAATCAAAATGGATTATATTTTAAATCCGAAAAAACTTATAAAAATAATGATCCTTCTGATGATTTAGTTTCAATATCAGTATCTCCAGGAAAGGCATATGTTAAGGGGTATGAGATTGAAAAAATTTCAAACACTATTTTTGAAGTAGAAAAATCTAGATCTATTACACAAAAAAATAATGAAAGTGCTCCTATAAATTTTGGTAAAACAGTAATAGTAAATAATATTGATGGAACAATTGATGTTGGAGTAACAACTTATTATGCAGAACTTAGAAGTAGAAGAAAAGATAATAATTATCTGGATGGTTCTGGGGAGATTGTTGGATATGCAAGATTATATGATTCCAAGTCTTTAGAAAATTATGAAAACAGTGCCAGTGATGCTAACTTATATCTTTATGATTTTCAATTCTTATCTAATGTTTCTTTATCAAGTACAATAACTTCTTATGAAGTTGGTTCCATAGTGAAAGGTGAGCATAGTGGTGCAGTTGGATATATTAGAGGAACTGATGGAGAAGATGAAAATCCTACAGGTGTTGCTACAATTAGTGTTTATAGAATATCTGGAAATTTTGTTAATGATGAACCTTTTACTATTGATGGTGAAAAGGATGCTAGAATAATCAAATCCGTAGAAAATTATGATTTCAAAGACTCTAAGTCAATTAGAATTGTTGGAAGTGGTGTTACTTTCACATCCGATTTTAAATTAACTGATGATACTTCTTCTGTTGGGGATTTTAATATTTCTTATAATATTACATCAGAAAGTGGGTCAATTTCTACTGTAACTTCAGTGGATAATAAGTTTACTTCAGTTAAAGTAGATGATATTATTAAATATAATATTCCAGGAATAAGTACTTCCATTCCAACTTTTAATAGAGTTGTCAGTGTTAACAGCACAGAAAATTTATTAACTCTATCTGCTGTAGATTCTGTTGATGGAGTATGTAGAGGAGCATTGCCAACGTCAGATATTAATGTAAATGATATTTCAATAGTGAGTCCAGATCTTCAAATTTCTAAAGATTCGGGATTTTTTGCTAAACTGCCTGATAGTTTAATATCTCAAGTAGATACTGATTCATCTTCTTTAAGAATTAGAAAGCAATATTCAATAACTTCTATTAGTAATTCCACTTTTACAGTTAATGAGGGAGACTCTTATTTAAACTTTTTACCTTATTCTGTAGGTCGATATATTCTCAGTTATTCTGATGGAACACATGAAGCTCTTAATTCTCAAAAAGTTAATACTACAAGTAATTCTGTAACAATAACTAATTTAGGTAAATCTTCTGATACTAATGCAACTCTCATTGCAACTTTATTTAAATCACAAGTTTTAACTACAGATAAATCTATAGAAATTGCTGCGGTTGAAATAAATTCTTCTGTGGATTTATTGTCTGGAACTGGTAATGATACTATCAATGATGGTTTAATTACAGATGCTGACGGAAAATATGGTATTAGAGTTCAAGATAAAGAAATTTGTTTAAATTATCCAGATGTAATAAGAATAAATGGAATTTTTGAATCTTTTGACGTATCGACTCCACTTGTACCAACATTAACATTAACATCCACTAATAATGATTTAACAAAATCTATAAGTGGGGAATTAATTAGAGGAAAATCTAGTGGTGCAGTAGCTAAGGTTATTCCGTCCATTACAGGACAGTCAAATACTACAGAAAAAGTTAATTTTACTTATTTAAATAATATAAGATTTAAAATTAATGAAGAAGTAGAATTTCAATCTTCAAATATATCTGGAATTGTTAATTCTCTAACTTTTGGCAGTAGAGATGTAACTTCTAACTTTATTTTAGATAATGGACAAACTGATGATTTTTATGATTACTCTAAAATAATTAGAACCAAATTAAATTATGTTCCAAAAAGAAGATTATTAGTAGTATTTGAACGGTATGTAATTAATTCATCAGAAGATTTAGTTACATGCAATAGTTATCTAGAATCCAACTTTAAAAATGATGTACAAGTATATAATGGAGTAAGAAATACTGATATATTTGATTTTAGACCAAGAGTTTCTGTTTACGAAAAAAATTCTTCAACATATGGACCATTTCATTTTCTTTCTAGGAAGTTTTCTAATAATTCATCATCAAGAATAGTTATTGATGATGAAATTATTACATTTAATTATGGACACTATACTCCTAGAATTGATAAAATCTCTCTGAATAAAAATGGAAATTTAGTTTACAAAAAAGGAATTTCTTCTTTAAATCCACAGAGTCCAGTAACTAATGATGATTCTTTAGAATTATTTACATTATTCTACCCATCATATGTTTTTGATGTTAATGAAATTTTTATAGATTCTACAAATCATAAAAGATATACTATGAAAGATTTGAGAAAAATTGAAAGTAGAGTTGAAAATCTTGAAAAATATACCAATTTATCAATTTTAGAATTAGAAGCAGATTCATTACAAGTATTTGATTATGAATCTGGTGTAGGTAAATTTAAAACTGGAATACTAGTTGATAATTTTATTGACGAAAGTTCACAAGATAAAAAAAGTAAATATAATAAAGTATCTATTGATAATAAATCTGGAGAACTTAGACCTACTACTCTAACTACAGGTTTAGATTTAGTTTGGGGATCAAAATCTTTTATTGGAATTGGAGAAAATATAGATTCTACTGTTGATTTGAGGTTTGCTGAAGATTTAGAATCTTCAAATTTACAAAAAACTGGCAGTGTTGTGTCTTTAAAATATGATTCAGTTTCATTTTTGGAACAACCTTTTGCAAATAATTCTGTAAAAATTAACACTTCAGATATATCTAACTATTCTGGTAATATTTCAATATATCCCTCTTCTGATAGTTGGTTTGATGTAAGTAATTACAAAAAAATATCTAGTGGTACAAATGATCCATACAAATATAGTAAAGAATTTAATGAAAATAAAGAAAATTCAAATTTCTATGAAAAAAGGTTTGATTCGTGGAAAGACTTTTGGGTAGGTAAGTCTAAGGTAGAATATAAGAAAGTTTATGGAGACAAATCTGACCCATATTTTTGGAAAAATGTTACCGAAGATACCAAATCTAGTAATAATTCTCAATTTATATCATTAAACTCTGAGATAGAAACTCAAAATTCTAAAACTCTTGATAAAAAAATATTTAATAGGGATATAATTCCTTATTTACGATCAAGGAATTATGCTTTTAATTGTAATTCTTTAAAACCATCAACATCTTTTTATTCATTCTTAGATAAAATCTCAATTCAAGATTGCATAATTCCTAAATTAATTGAAATTACCATGATTTCTGGATCTTTTAACATTGGAGAGACTATTGTTGGATTGAATGAAATTGAAAATTCTAAATTGGGAAAAACTTTAATAAAATTTAGAGCTGCATCTCCTAATCATATGGATGGAGTATATAATAATCCCACAGAAACATACTCTACTAATCCATATACAAATATAGATTTACAGAAAGATTATTCACAAACATCTTCAATATTAAATGTAGATTTAAATAGTCTTGCCGATATTACCGATCCCAGATATTATGGATATATTGTAGAAAATATGACTTTAGTTGGTGAGACTAGTGGTGCAAAAGCTACTGTAAGATCAATAAGATTAATTTCAAATTCAAATGGTATTCTTCAGGGAAGTTTTTATATAAAAAAATATACTGAAACCAGTAAATCATTTTTAACTGGAAATAAAACTTTTAAATTATCAAGTGATGAATTTAATTCCGAATATTCTACTGAAAGAATAAGTTTTGCTGAAACAATAATTAATTCTTTTGGATACATCACATTAAATAATAATAATATTTTATCCTTAAGACCTAATATTATTAATAAAACTTCTGATAAAACGAATACAATATCAGGAGATTTCAACGTAAATAATTATGAAACTAATAATTTCATTAATAATATTGTTTTTAATAATGGATATGCAAATCCACTATCTCAATTATTTGAAGTTAAAGATCCATCCGGTATTTTTATTACTAGTGTAGATCTTTACTTCAAATCTAAAGATATAGATTCACCCGTAACTATGGAAATAAAAACCGTTAGAAATAAAATTCCAACTTCAGTTTCTATTCCATTTTCAGTAAAAACTCTAAATCCTTCAGGAATAACTACAAGTACAGATTCTAGTGTACCCACTAAATTTACTTTCGATTCTCCAGTATTTTTAGAGGGTGGAAGAATATATTCATTAAGTATTAATTCAAATTCTAATGATTATGAAGTTTATTCTTCTAATTATGGAAATAATGTTTCTCCTGATTTAGTAACAAAATCTCTAGTTAATAAGATTAGTGGTGTTGGTGAATTATACACATCTCAAAATGTAAATCCATATGAATCAATATCACAAATTAATAGTAATTTACAATCAATAAAATTTAAGATTAATAAAGCTAAATTTACTCAAAAATCTGGAGCATTAACTTTTTACAATCCAGATTTAGATTATGGAAACAATCAAAAACCAATTTTATCAAATAATCCATTAATTGGAATATCAAATAAAAAAATTATTGAAATATCAGAACAAATTACTAATACAGGAATCGCTACTTTAGGTCTTCAATTAACTCAATCGGCAGAAGATGCAACTATTGGTATTCAAAGAGGATTTTTAGTTGATACTTTAGGAGTTATTGGTGTTGGAACAACTGCACTGACGGTTTCTAAAGTAGGAACCGGACTAACACCAACTAGTGGAATACACACTTATAGTGATGTTACATTTACGAGTCTGAGTGGTAAAGGAACTGGTGCTACTGCCAATGTAATTGTTAATGCTGGTTCCATATCAACAATAACCGTTACTAATGGGGGATCTCTCTATAAATCTAATGAAGTTCTATCAACCACTATAGGAAGTACGGGAGTAGATTTTCAATTTTCTGTTGGTATAAGAACTGCAATAACAGCATTTGTTGTTGATGATATTCAAGGAAAATTTGAAACTGGTAACAGAATATTCATGAGAAATGTTTCTACAGGATCTACAAGTAATTTTACACTTCAATTTGACTCTGAAGATATTAGTTCATATGAAGATGATCAAGATGGATTACATTTCTTAGTGAATCATAATAGACATGGAATGTACTCTACTACAAATAAAGTGGAGATATCCAACGTGATTTCAAGTGATGCATTAACTACTTTGTCTCAAGAATTTTTATTTACTGATACTACTTTGTCTATGAATAATTCTTCTACAGATTTTACTAAATTTGAAGGACTAGATGTTGGTAGTAATAATCCAGGGTATGTCAAGATTGGTAATGAAATAATTAGTTATACATCGGCAGATAGCACATCAATTTCTGGAATAACTAGAGGTGTGGATTCAACTCCTGTAACAACACATCTTTCTGGCGAATACATTCAAAAATATGAATCTAATGGAATTTCTTTGAGAAGGATTAATAAAGTTCATACACTGTCATCAAAAACTACCACAAAAGATAATACTATGGATAGTTATTACTTAAAACTTGATTTAAGTACTAATGGTCCAGATAGAACGGGAACTGATCCTAATTTTGATGAATTATTCTTCGAAAAATCTATTGATTTTGGAGGATCTGGAGTACAAGCATCTCAAAATATTGTATTTAATTCAATTACACCTAATATTCAAACATTTTCTCCAGGAACATCTAATATTGATTGTTCAGTTAGAACAGTTAGAGGAACTTCTCCAGGAGGATCTGAACTATCCTATATTGATAGTGGATATGATTTTATTTCATTGAATGACACACACAATTTTAATAATACTAAAATGGTTGCTTCTAGAATTAATGAAAACGAATATTTAGATTCTATGATTGGAAATAAATCTTTATCATTAAAATTGGATCTTCAAAGTAATGATGAAAATATATCTCCAGTAGTAGATTTAGATAGATCTAATGTAGTTTTAGTTAGTAACAATATTAATAATCCAATTTCAAATTATAGTACAAATTCTGAAGTAAATAGTTTAGATTCTGATATTCATGAATGTGTCTATCTTTCTAAAAAAGTTAAATTGTTTATAGAATCTACAGGTATTAAGGTTATATTGGATGCCTATAAACCAGTTGGATCTAACATTAGAGTTCTTTTTACTACAAATAATTCAAATGATAGTAATAAAGATTTTGAATTGTTCCCCGGATATTCAAATATTGATAAATTTGGAAATATTATAGATTTAAAAAATAATGATGGAACTTCTGATAAGTTTATAAATTTCTCAACACTCGATGAATTTAAAACGCATCAGTTTACAAATCTAAATATAGACTCATTTACAGAATTTTCAATAAAAATTGTAATGACATCTACAAATTCTTCATTAGTTCCTAGAATTAAAAATCTAAAAGTATTGGCATTAGCATGATGAAAGTTAAGGGTCATCCACATTTAAGAAGAGATTTAGATTCAAATTCTATAGTTAATGTAGATTTTGAATCTTATCAAAATCATAAACTATTAGTTGAAAAAACTAAAGAACAAGATAAAAAAATTAAATCTATTGAAAATAAATTGGATAATATTACAAATCTTTTAGAAGATCTTCTAAATAAAAATAACTAGAGAATAGTAGTCAAAAATGGCAAAACCATCTACAAGACAGGGATTAATTGATTATTGTTTGCGTAGATTAGGTGCGCCAGTGCTTGAAATTAATGTTGATGATGATCAAATTGATGATCTAGTTGATGATGCTTTACAATATTTTCAAGAACGTCATTTTGATGGTGTTCAAAGAGTATACTTAAAGCATCAAGTTAGTGCATCAGAAATTGATCAAGCAAGAAATACTGGAATTACAACAACTGCTACTTCTACGGTTGGAGTTAGCACCACTTATGATTGGACAGAAGCAGCAAATTTTATTCAAGTC